>Ga0207898_1000001_pt1 | contig 28527 bp, 36 predicted proteins | sample LinPmetageLP55_FD_184064 | JGI IMG/M metagenome (GOLD analysis project Ga0207898, IMG submission 184064) | Marine viral communities from the Pacific Ocean - LP-55 (SPAdes) | ecosystem: Environmental > Aquatic > Marine > Oceanic | place: Pacific Ocean | collected 2010-02-09
AATCCCCAGCCTCTCTCTCCCCCTCTATCCAACTGCCAGCCTGTCACCCGCACGTGTAGCCCCTCAATAGAGCCACCATATGGCCCCCATAAGAGGCTAAACCAATGGATGTGACCTCTAGGGTGTATAGCCCTGTAAGAGCCTCACGTAGCCCTGTGGCAGAGGTAGCCTAGATGCCTATTGTTATAAGGCTAAGCATGGTCGTGCCTCCTTGCCCCCTCTAAGGGCCAACCATGAGGTGTGACACATTGTCCCAGTAGCGCAGGAATGACCACACAGCGACACCCCACCCCCCATTAATTACCATGGGGCGTCATAGGAAGGGGGCCGTCCCGAACGGAAAAGGTGGGCCGAGGGGGGTTTAATCTGATCGACGCGATTTACTTATTTCAAACCCACCCCTTCAATCAAACACCTCCAATCTATATATTTAACCCTTCCAGCCAACACCTCCTTCCTGTTATTTCCGCAGGGAGAGGCTATATATTCATCACCTATATATATTTTTTATTAAATTTAGGGGATTGGGCTAAAAAGTTGTTCGCTATCGCTCACACTGTGAGCTACCATATGCTGAGAAAGAGGAGTAAATATGGACTATACATGGAGGGAATTGCTTGAAATGTCATATGGAAGTGTTAGTTTTCGCGACGACGTTATGGTGAGGACATGGCTTAAGTTTCACGGTGATGTGATGGTGTTTATGAGGGAGGAGTGGGCTGTCCCTCAATTAAAGATGGTTGACACGCTCACTGGGGAAGAGTATACCTAATTTCAACGAGAGGGCAGACAATGAACATGACATCAACAATGAACACCTATTTAGTGGTTTATGAGGTTGAGGAGGGAGAAGTGGACAGTGCGTCGATGATTGGCTTTACAATGGCTGATGTTGACGAGGCATTCGCTAGAATGTATCCAGACAGCATGTTGGTTGAAATACGGCTTGTCGGGGAGTTGCTGACGGAGGAGGAGCAGTGAAGGCGGAAGATGTGTATGTAATTGAGCCTGTAACGTTCACAGAGGTTATGAAGCGGGATGAGGAAGCGTCCTGTCATGACAATTTTAAATTAAAACCGAAGCCTGCCGGTATATAAAACGGAAGAGACTCTTAGAGCTCCGCAGGTGTAATTTAAAGCCAGCCACACCACTAATAGCTTAAGGCGGGTGAAAAAAGGCTGGTGGCTTAGTTTGTTTCATGGAGAGCGCTAGGCGCTCTGGTTTTAGTTGATGGGACTCTCCCTTCTCGGGGCAACCTCTGGTTCCGATACATCAACACCGAGGCGGGGTAAGGCACGTTATAGCCTCTTTTTTAATGAAGGGGGAGAAGACATGACTATTGAAGATTTAGAGATTGGCGAGTGGTACTGGGTGACCGGCATGAAGCATGAAGGAACCTTTGCTACAAAGATTGAATGGAAGTGGGATGATGAGCTTCCTGAAGACAATAAGAAGGTGTTCTACCTCCCGTTCATGGACTACACCGACAGCGTTGACAGAATAGAGGGTTGTAAGTTCACTCATATTGAAAAGCCCCCTGAATTCAAGGTGTATGTATGATAACCGCTGACCAATTTCAAAGTAGGATTAAAGCCTGCCTAGGTGAGAACAGCGCCATCTGGGCTGAGAGCAAGCTAATGGCACATGACCACAGGCTAGCTGTTAATGAGGCTGTTCAGCTGGCTGTTAGGGACAATGAGGCTAAGCATAGTATTAAGGCGGCTAAAGAGGCGTCTAAAGCCCCCAAGTCCAAGCGCATGACGGACGAGGAGCTTGCTGAAGCCATTGACATCATGATTTGCAACAAGGTGCTGGATGGAACCATTAGTGCGGCTGAAATTGCACAGCTTAAAGACATCCGTAACATTAAGCTGAAGGACAGGGATGTTGTCATTCAGGTGGTGAGCTACAAGGAGTTGCTGGTTTAATGCAGATCCAAATACCAGTGACCACGCCCCGCCCCTATCAAATGGGGTTGTCACTTCGTTCCTTGACATGGAGCGGGGAAGGATCTATAATATACTCTAATTTAACGGAGAATACTATGGCTTACAGGAATTGTGTTATTTGCGGGACGGATACAGGGAAGATTGGCAATGTTAAGTTTTGCTCAGACGAATGCCGAAAGGTTGATGCGGATGAGCGAGGTGTACAGCTTCAGAAGCGTGAGGTTAAGAAGAAAGCTAATCAGAAGTACACAGCGAACAATAAGGATAAGCTTAATATGATCAAGCGTTCGTATAGATTACGGCTTAAGCATAAGGTTCTATCCCATTATTCAACTGTGTCATTCCCCAGATGCGCTAGATGTGGCGAGGATGATGTTGATACGCTGTGTCTAGACCACATTAATGATGATGGAGCTGAGGAACGCAAAGCTCTTGGAATTGCGGGTAGAAACTCTGGAGCTGGTACTAGATCATATGAAGCCTACCACGCCAACGGGTATCCAGAGGGATTGCAGGTTCTATGTGCCAGTTGCAATCTGAAGAAGGAAGTTGTTAGGAAGCGTGAGATGCACGTTGGTAACCCCTTCTACGAACAGTACATTCTGAATGACGACAGACTTGATTGGCTGAAAGAGTACTAATGAATATACAAATCCCCGTAACTACACCAAGAGACTATCAGTACTCGTTCTGGCATGCTATGGACGCAGGGGCTACCTTCGCTGTTATATCGTGGCCTCGAAGACATGGAAAAGATGTCACATGCTTTAGCTACATGGTGCGGCAGGCTCTAATGGAGGTTGGAACCTACTACTACTGCTTCCCTACATTGGAAGATGGTAAGGAGATTTTGTGGGACTCCATCACCACCATTGATGATAAGAGTGGACCATTAGTTGACTTACTATGCCCTTCCTTCATTGTGAAGCGTAAGAACAACTCCGATCACTTCATAGAGCTGGTTAATGGCTCCATCATACGTATGAAGGGGACGGACAGCGGGAAAGTGGTGGGTAATGACGGGAAAGGCTTTGTCTTCTCTGAGTGGCAGAACCAGAAGCCTGAAATGTTCGACTACATTCGCCCTATTTTGAGACAGAACAACGGTTGGGCCATCTTTAATGGCACTATGCGGGGTAAAGAGAACCACCTATACAAAGACATTATAAGGAATAAGGGTGTTCATGGCTGGTTTAGTGAATGGCTACGGCCTGAGGACACAAAGCAATACTATTGGGTGACGCCTGATGACTACGCAGACGATGATCAGATTTGTGTTAACCCCGAACTAGCTGGTAAGATTAACCCCGACACCAATAGAGAGTTTGATAACATTCAATGGCAGGTTGATTCAGGGTCTAGTCTAGCTAAAACGAAGCAAGAGTTTCTAAATGAAGCGGTTGCAACGGTGGAAAACAGCTATTACGACCGAAACATGTTCACAGCACGTAAAGAGAAGCGCATTGGACACTTCAAAGTGGATAAGAGCGCTCCTACCTACACATTTTGGGACTTAGGAGGGGCTAGTAAGGAGAGCGATGCCACCACCATCATCTTTGCACAGCAACAGCGCGTAGGAACGGCAGACATTTGGAAGATAGTGGACTACTACGAGGCTACAGGGCATCAGATTGAGCACTACCAAGGCGTGTTACAGGCTAGAGGTTACAAATACGCAGGACACTATGCCCCTCACGACGCTAAAAAGAAGATGTTGTTTGGAGACTTGATTAGTAAGGCCCGTGAAGTGGGGATACAGTTTGAAAGAGTGCCTAAGACCGACAGTGTTATAGCTGATATTGAGGTTTGTCGGCAGAGGTGGAGTGATGTTTACATTTATGAGCCGAACTGTGGACTCCTAATTACGCATTTAGAGAACTATCACGAAGGCAACACAGGCAAACCCTGCCACAGCAAGACATGTAAGGTGTGTGGCGACGCTAGTCATGGGGCTGACGCCTTCAGAACGATGGTTATGGGGGACCATTTGAGCCTTGTGAGGGACTATTTAAGAGGAAGTGACATGGAGGACGTAGACCTACCCGAATGCGTTGGTGGGGCTGAGGAGTGGACAGATAATGATGATTGGAGCTATTAATGAATGATGTAGAAACGACAGTAATACCAACCAAGGATTTTAGAGAGCTGGTTGCAGTGGCTCAGAACCTACGTGAAGCGGTGGAGAGGCTGGCACGTGAGCGCAACGAGCTAGTCAAGGACTTGGCCATCACCAAACTACAGCTAGAAGAAGCATGGGAGCAGATCAAATGATAGATTGGAAAGACTTTAGATACGAACTGCCCCCTAGCGAAGGGGTTTATCTGTACGTAGGTGGATACGGAGGCTGGAAGAGAGCGAACTGGCGTGATGGGAAGTGGACTGAGTCATGCGGAGCCAACCGCATCGCCCTTGTAGAGCCTACCCACTGGGCTAAGGTGGAGTTGCCATGAGGCCCGTTGATAAGGCGTTAGAGCTGTTCGGAGAGAGGTTCTACCCACTCATGGACTTCTATTTGCAGAACGGCTACATCTACTCAGGGGCAGATGCCTTTGCTATGGCTATGCCCCACTGTAAAGACCAGCTCCTAGAAGGTCGGGTCAATAAGAAACTTGACAAATGTGATTGCTGGCTCGTACAGTATGTCTCTGGTGACATTAGACGCCTGCTTAAAATGCTTTCAGACATTGACTACGACTTTGAGTGGATAGTTTTTGAGAGAGATGTGGCAGACATCCGATTCAGTGAAGAGAACCGATACAAAGCATATAATTTAAAACGACTAACGGAGAAATTAAATGGGAAAAGGAAGCACACCTAAAGCACCACCACCTCCAGCACCTCCTGCTGAACCTGTAGACGCACTTGGACAAGAGGGCGTAGGAACTGAAGCACGTAAGCGAGCAACTGGCGCTAAGAAAGCTTGGATTACTAGAGGGCAATCCCTCGGTGGCGGAACGAATCTAAAACAGGGTTAGGCATATATGACACCACAAGACCTTCACATTTTATACGGACAGGCTAAAGAGAGTGCGGAGCGTAACAACTTCGAATCCTTATGGCAAGATGCGGTGGAGTGGTGCAATCCCAAAGCCGACTCTATCCAGAAGAAGCACATTGCTGGAGAGAGGAAGTCTGACCGACGTGTTATAGACATTGGTATTAAGAGTAGGCGCATGTTTACGGCTGGTATGATGTCTCACCTCTTCCCTACAGGCCAGAATTGGTTGCGTGTTGTAACCTCTGACATGGAAGGGGATACGGTTAAGGCCGCCCTCAACGCTGTGACCACCAAGTTCATTGACGAGCTGAATGAATCCAACTTCTACCTAGAGATGGGTCAGAGCATGGGCAACTTCGGTGACATTGGTAACGCATGCCTCTACACAGAGTTGTATGAGGGTCACCTCAACTTCCGCTCCCATTACATCGATAATTTTTACATCCGTGAAAACTACCGTGAAGAGATTGATACGGTTTTTCGCTCTTTCACCCTCACTGCACGTCAGGCTGTTCAACAGTTTGGTGAAGATGAGGTTCCTGTTCGCATCTTAGACGCATCAACCGTGGCTAATAAGGCTGGCGAAGAGTTTAATTTCATTCACGTCACCCTTCCACGGGTTGAGTGTGAACATGGGTCTAGCAATAAGCTGAAGAAGCCTGTAGCCTCATACTACCTTTGCGAAGAGGACAAGGAGTGGTCACAGGAGAGCGGGTTTGATGAGATGCCCTACGCTGTCGGTCGGTTCTACAAAACCAACTACGAGGTGTACGGACGCTCCCCAGCCATTGAGGTAGGAAGAACGCTTCCTATGATTAATAGCATGGAGATTACGCGTATTCGGTCTGCTGAGCGCGTTAGCAATCCACCTTGGTTAGCCCCTAATGACGGCTCAACACGTCGCATTAGCAATGATCAAGGCTCCATCATCTATTGGAACCCTAACAACCCGATGTCTAAGCCTGAACAGCTTGTGGCTCAGGACAACCCTCTTGTTAATGATGAAATGATCAATAGCAAGAATCAGGAAATTCTAGATGCCTTCTATGTACCGCTGTTCAACCCGCTAGAAGGGCTGAAGAACATGTCAGCTACAGAGAGTAGCCAGCGTGTTGACCTGTCCTTACAATTTCTAACGCCTGCCGTCATTCGTATTGAACGGGAGTTTGTTAAGCCAACGCTTGAGAGAGCCTTTGGTGTGTTGCAGAGAGCTGGTAAGTTTCCAGAGCTGGACATTCCAGAGTTGAGTGAAGCCTCCATTGACTTTGAATTAGTGGGTAAGGCTAACCTAGCCTCTCGTCAGATTGAGTTGTACGGTGTTATGACTGCCATTGAGCAGATGGGCATGATTGGGCAAGTTAAGCCTGATATTTGGGACAACTTTGACCACGATGCGTTTGCGGCCTTCTCTATGGAGGTGAATATGGCTCCGCTAAGCCTGAAGGTGCATGAAGACATTCGTGATGAGAAGCGTCAAGTCCGTGCAGACCAACTTAAACGTGAGCAGGACGCTCAGATGGCTGGGCTAGGCGCCGAAGCATACGCTAAGTCTAGCAAGACAGCAGAAGAAGGTTCCCCTGCGGCTGAAATGCAGGAGCAGGCACAACAACAATAAACCAAGTGAGAGGGGTTTAAGATGGACAAGGATGGATTGTATGCCCTTAGAGGCTTTCATGACAGGTGCTTAAAAAACGCCGTGTCGTATTCGGTTAACTACTGCGAGGGGGACGATACGTTTTATGTATCTATTTCGTCACCAGCTCCAGAGGAGTGCGTTGTTGGCAAGAATAGACCAACACTTGAGATGGCTGTAACGGAGGCAGAGGGATGGATATTGTAGATGAAGTGGTGTATCGATTTGAGGACTCACAAGACCCAGAGCATGTAAGACGTGCCTACTGTGACCTTTTTAGCGCAGACAGCTTAGAAGCCCGTGTGGTTGTTAAGCATTTAGTTAGGCTATGTAAGTGGGAAGATGAGATGGATTGTAATGACCCCATCATCAACGCTAAGTATGAGTCTCTGAGAGGCATCATTCGGAATATTAAGAAGCAGTTAAACCAGAAGCCTATTGAATTAGGTGAAACGCTTGTAGAGGAGCAAATATAATGAGTGAAGAAGCAGTAGTAGAAGAGGTAGTAGCCACCGAGACCATCACAGAGACCCCCGTAGAGGCTCCTGTAGCCCCTGTAGAGGCTCAGCCGACTCCTGACACACCTGTAACACCGGAAGCCTCAGAGGAGGCGTTTGCTGATGCATGGTTAGGCAAGCTGGAGAACGAAGAGCTGAAGGGCGACAAGACTTTAGAGCGACTAAAAGGCAAGAGTGCCGATGAGGTTGCTCAATACATTAAAGAGCTGGTTGCGTGGAACGGCAGGAAGGGTGACATCCCTGCTGACGACGCGACAGACGAGGTGAGGGAAGCTTTTGCTATTAAGATGGGGCGTCCTGAAACACAAGAGGGCTACGACTTCAGCCTCAATGCAGACTTTTCAGAACTAGTTGGCGAAGACAACGTCCCCTACTACGAAAGCAAGGTGGAATGGTTTAAGGAACAGGCGTTTGCTAACGGCCTAAGTGCTGACAAAGCCGCTACAATGCTCGAAGGCTACTTCGAAATGATGGCCGGAGACATTAACGGTGTTAGTGAAGTGGCTACAAAGCAGGCCACCGACGCTCAAGCAACCATTGACAAGGAGTGGGGAGAGAGCAAGAACTTCATGGAAACCTCCATTGACGCTATGATGGTGCGTTCTGGTGCAGACTTAGAGGCTTTAAAGGCTTCTGGAGCGCTACAAGACCCTAACATTGCCCTAGCCCTCGGACGCATCGCTAAAGACTTAGCTGATGGCCCTGAAATTGGACATGCTATGGCTCAAACCAAGATGGGACAACGTGATCAGCTGGCAGAGGTGAACGCTCAAGTCAGTGAAATGATTGCTAACGGCAATAAGGTTCCTGATCACCTAAAAACTAAGCGCCTCTCCCTCATGAAAGGGTTTGGAGATGAATTATAATCTTGACCTTAATTAGAATTTAGTATCACATACCTCCAGAGCGACGAGGATAACCTGCATTGGCTTTAGCCGAAACAGCCCTCTGACCTCTGGTGTCTCACCGGACACAAAACGGTAGGATTTGGCCCCTTCTCTAAGGATAACCCAGCCGAGTAAACGAGACGTCAAGTGACGACTCACTCACACTGGAAGCTTATCAAGGAGAAATATCATGGCTTCAACAATAATTAGTACAGCATTCGTAAAGCAATACGGTTCCACTTTGGACATGTTGCTAGAACTCAAAGGTGGTCAATTTGAAGGTAAAACCCTCTCTGACTCAATCACAGGTGAAGAAAAGTATTACGATCAGTTAGGTAGCGTTTTCGCTTCTGAAGTGATTGACCGTTACGGCGATTCACCAGAAGCAGACATTACACATGAACGTCGTCGTGTCATTGCTACACCATATGACGTTGGTCTAATGCTCGACCGTTTCGATAAAGTGCAAATGCTCATCGATCCAGAGTCGGAGTATGTACAGCGCATGGCTTCTGCCCTCAACCGTAAGAAAACCATCGAGTGTCTTAAAGGACTCCTCGGAACGGCTTTCTCTGGTAAAGGTGGCGGAACCTCTAACGAGATTGACTTCACGTATGCTGTTGCATCTGACGTTGGTGCCGCTGGTGCAACTGGAATGAACGTAGCTAAGCTTCGCGCCGCTCGTCAGTTCTTGCTGGAAGCTAACGTGGACTTAGATGATCCAATGAACAAAGCCTATTGCGCTATGGGACCACAAGAGCAGATGGAACTACTTGCTTCTACAGAAGTGACCTCCTCTGACTTCAACACGGTTAAGGCATTGGTTAACGGTGAAGTTAACTCGTTCATGGGCTTTGAGTTCGTGTTCTCTAACATGCTCCCTTACCTCAACACCGCTGGTACTGCTTATCAGTTAAGCTGGAACGCATCCGATGAACCTATTGACGTTGACTCCACTGACGTTGTTGGTGCATTTGTTTGGGTTAAGAGTGCCGCTCGCGTTGTAACTAATCCAGACCTCTCCACTGACATCGAACGTCGTGGTGACAAACGCTTCAACTGGTATGCTTATAGTTGCCTGCGCACTGGTACTGTTCGTATGGAAGACCGTCGTGTCGTCCCTATCGCTTGTGACCGCACACCGTAATCTAACCAACAAACTTAACTAGGAGTATATATTATGGCTTTATTCAAAAGCGACGAAATCACCGCTAAAGAGGCTTCCTCTGGCGAAAAGTACAACAACCTGTCCCATGAGAAAACGGCAGAGTTCAATATCACCACTACGACCGAAGCGGCCGCTGACAACCTTGAGTTGGTTCAGCTACCTGCTGGTTCACGGGTGACTGGGTATGCTATTACCGACGCTGGTAGTGGCTTCACAGACATTGACCTCGGCACAACCTTGGGTGGAGTTGAGATTGCTACCGGACTGAACATTTCAGGTGTAACTGTAAGTGGCGGACTCGCCCCTGTTGCTCTGGGAAGTGAAGGCTTGGTCTATCTTGGGTTTGACGCTGGAACTGTTTCAGCCGCTAAACTCATCTCAGGTGTAATCAAGTACATCTAACTTAACACGGGGCATGCTGGTTCCTCCTCTCGCCAGCTGTAAGTCCCCACCTAATTGGAGCTATATAACATGGGATTATCTAAAACATCCATCTGCAATCAGGCACTACTACGAGTGGGAGCCGACGTTGTTGAATCACTAGACACAGACATTAACTCCTCAGAAGGCACGGTTGAATCCGCCCTCCTGTGCAATGTTCTATTCGACCAATGCCTAGACGAACTACTACGCCTCTATCAGTGGAACTGTTGCACAAAGCGTGACGTTCCTGTTAAGCTAACCGAGGCTCCTGTCTTTGGTTACGCCTCAGCCTTTCAAACACCAAACGACTTTCTACGCCTCATACAAATCTCCGACAACGCCAACTATTGGGTGGATGAGATTGAGTGGGTGCTGGAGGACGGACAAATCCTTTGTGACTATGATGCCATCTATATGCGCTACATAGCACGTCCAGAGGACGTCTCTAAGCTCGACCCACTAGCCACGCGGGCTTTGATATGTCTACTTGCCTCTAAGCTCTCCGTTCCCCTTCAGCAGGACGACAACCTATCTCAACGCTTGATTAATGAACTGTATTCGGTTATCTTGCCTGAAGCTCGTTCGATTGATACGTTCGAGAATTTTGATCTACAGCTCCCAGAGAGTCAGTGGATTACATCACGCGGATACACATACTAAGAGAGAGAGAAGCTTATGTTCCTAAATGAATACGCAAAGAAACACGACATCACACTGGCAGTAGCCGCTAACCAGCTTGGCTTAAAGTCATCGCACTGGAAAACCGTTGTCCCTGAGCAATCAGAGAATGTCGCTTCAGTCGATGAGTTCAAAGAGGTTGTTAAGTTTGTTGAAGAGGTTATTGCTCCGGCTATTACCGCTCCAAAGCCCTCCGACATCATCAAGGAAGCCCAGGAGGTTATGAAGATGCTCATGAAGGATGGCATTGACGCTAAAATGGCTCTTCGTGGCATTGTAATGATTGGCAAGAAGTCCTCATATTTCAAATACGCACTAATTTTAAAAACCCTACTTGACTAAGGAGCCACATGGCCATCAACTACCTATCCTCCTTTAATTCAGGAGAGCTTTCAGAGAAGATGAACGGACGAACGAGTCTAGAAATCTACCGTAACGGATGTCACCTTCTTGAAAACTTCTATGCTTTGCCCCAAGGAGGGGTGGAGCGGAGGACGGGTACTGAGTGGCTGGCTCAAACCAAGAACGATACAGCGGTCCGGTTAGTGCCGTTTAAGTTCTCAGCCGACCAGAGCTATGCCTGTGAGTTTGGAAACCTCTACGCGCGCTTCTATGACGCTACAGGAGACCTTGGTGTGGACGTTGTAACGCCCTACGCCCTAGCTAATGTCAGACAGCTTCAGTTTGCACAGCGCTATGACCTCCTCTTCCTTGTGAATGGTGTCAACCCTGTGCAGGTGCTCAGTCGCCTCACCACAACCCCCACCTTCTCCTTTGCAGAGTTTGATTGGACCTACCCACCCCTTCTAGATCAGAACGAAGAGGATGTGTGGATTGAGCCGTCAGGAACCACGGGGAGCATAACCCTAGACTCTTGGGACGATGTTGGTGGCACGAGTACATACAACCTATTTGAGTCTGGGCATGTTGGAAGCTTTTGGCGCATTCGTCATGAACGGACAGCGGCTCAACAAAGCATTACAGGTGTGGTTGCCATTACAGAGCTGGATACCGAAGTTATCGATGTCTCCTTCTCTGACTGGAAGCTAACCACTGATGGTACATGGAACGGCTTGGTTGAAATCTTCCAGTCCGTTGATGGCGGAGATTACGAGAAGCTCTCTGTTGTTGGGGACACAAGTGGTGTTGCCAGTAAGAACCTCTCCCTAGACTCTAAAACACCTGCTGGAGCTAACACACTCCTGCGTGTAAACTACGTCAAGGATACAGGGAGCCTCAACTACAACCTCTTCTGCGAGAACCCATTCATTGAGGGGTTGGTGCAGATTACAGTGGTTACAGATGCCCACACAGCCATAGCAACCGTGATAAGCACCCTAGCAGACACATCAACCACTAAGCGTTGGTCTGAGGGTGCGTTTAGCGACTTCAGAGGCCATCCACGCACTGTCACCTTCCATGAGGACCGACTATGGTTCTGTGGAACAACCTTTGAACCAGCAACAATTTACGCAAGCGTGTCGGGAGACTACTTCAACTTCCTGCAAGGAACACAGGTTGACTCCAGCATACGCCGTGTACCAGAGAGTCCTGAACCCGCCCAATGGATGGCTAGTAAGAAGGTGGTGCGTTTGGGGACGTCTGGGGGCGCTCTAACCATTGAAAGCGTCGATGACCGTGAGAACATCAACATAGACACCATCTCCACCCCGTCACAGTCTGAATTTGGCTCTGAATACATTCAAGGCATCCTGACCAATGACGTTGTTGTGTATGTTCAGAAGAACGGACGCAAGATACGGGAAATGATTTACAACTGGGAAGAAGAGAACTACCGTTCCAATGACATCACCATTCTGTCTGAACAGATTACAGAGAGTGGCGTTGTGGAAGGGTTCCTTCAAAAGCAACCAGACCAAATGCTACACTTCGTGAAAGAGAATGGCGACATGGCCTCCCTCATTTACGAGCGTACGCAAGAGGTGGTGGGCTGGAGTCGCATTGTGACCAACGGCTCTTTCCATAGCGGGGTGGCTTTGCCTAGCGCTGTCGGTGAAGATGATGTGTTTGTCTGTGTAGAGCGTAATGGTCAATTTAACATTGAGCTGTTTCAGAAGCGTGAGGACTTAGAGTGGTATGTAGATGCTGGTGTTAAGACAACACTCATTGCTACGCAGGATGTCACCTCTATAGCCAAGATTGCTGGACCTAAAATTGAGATTACAAGTGGCACTCACGGACTCTCAGACGGTATGTTTGTTGAGTTTCTTGATGTCGAAGGCATGATTGAGCTGAACGAGAACGTCTACATGGTGGCTGATAAGACAGCAACTACCTTCACACTGAAGGACATCACTGGAGCCATCTATATTGATGGGACAGGCTATGGAGCTTGGACAGCCAACGGAAACTTTACAGAGGTGGCTAACCAGATTTCAGGGCTTGGTCATTTGAACGGACGCATGGTGCAGGTGGTTGGTGATGACTCCTACATTGAAGATGTTGAGGTGTCAGCAGGAGTGGCTACATTTGACTCTTGGGCTAACACCATTATTGCTGGAGAATCCTTCACGTCTAAGCTTCAGCCTATGTTCATTGAACCTGTGCTTGGGGACAGACTGTCTAGCTCTCGTAAGAAGGCTGTGAGTAAATGCTCCTTCAAGGTGTATAACAGCAAGGGCGCTCTCATCGGCCCTCCTGACTCCCGCAAGGCCCCCCTCATTTTGAGAAAGACCACAGACATTGCTGATGAGGCCATTGCTGTGCAGACTGGAGAGCATCGCATCTTCATTGCTAATGACTGGAAGCGTCAGAAAGACATTGAAATTGAGCAGAACCTGCCCTACCCTCTAACTGTGTTAAGCATGGCGGTGTGGACAAGAGCTGAGGGAGGCTAGTATGAATGTTGTAATACGAGATGAAATTGATGACATTGAGCTGGCTCTTTCTGAGGCGGCTCATGCTCAGGTTGGCGACTGTTTCCCCCTCACCCACAACTTTACTAGTGGTATTTACACACGAACCATTCAGATACCGGCTAACAGCTTTGTGGTGGGCAAAATACATAGACACGCTCACCCCAACTTTCTAATGAAGGGTGTTGTAACCATTCTGACAGAGGATGGAGGAACCCAAATTCTTAAGGCTCCTTGTTCCATGATAAGTCCTGCGGGGACCAAGCGTGTTCTATACACCCACCTTCCCTGTGAATGGACAACGGTTCATGCAACAGACGCCACAACACCAGAAGAAGCAGAGGTTGAGATTATAGCCCCTGACTATCAGGACGAGGCGCTTCACGTTAACAAAATCAAAGCATTGAGGTCGATATGACATTTGTAGCAGTAGCAGTGGTGGGTGGGTTTCAAGCCTACACCGCATATCAATCAGGCAAGTCTCAACAGGCAATGGCAGAGTATAATGCCGACATAGCTCAGAACGAAACCATAGCTGAGACACAGCGTCTTGAAGCAGAGGCTCGTCAGCTTACCAAAGACCAACGTGGTGTTAAGGCTAGACAACGTGTGTCTGTAGCTGGACGTGGTGGGTTGGCAGAAGGAACAGACTTATTAAGCATGGCTGAGAGTGCCAGAGACATGCAACTAGACCAGCTTGAGTTGTTAAGGCAACAGGACATTACGAAGGCTCATGGCGCCTCTCAGGTGGCTATGTATAAGCATCAAGGCAAGCAAGCGGCCTCCACGTTCAAATGGATAACGGCTGGCATCATGGGTGGCGTTCAGGGGGCTTCAATGAGTAAGTCTATGCAAGGTGGTGGAGGCAAAGGGGGAGGAGCTGGCTCTAACTCAACATCAATGTCCAATGCTCCTTCTGGCGTTAAAGCAAAGTACGGGTGGAAATAAACTATGGCTATCAAATTACCAAAATACAATAGACAGGTCGGCACCTCCGGTGAAGCGGCAGGGCAGCGAAGTGACGTAGGAAGCGCTGGAAGTGAATGGAGGGACTTAGGGAGGCTAGGGGGAGCCGCTGTTGAGGCCACCACCGACGTTATGAATGCCCGCAAAGAGGTGAAGGCTAAAACGGACAACATCGGCAACGTCACCGCTGACATCAAGAGAACCTCCCGTATCAAGACATTCAACACACTAGCAGATAAGGCCATTTCCGAGTTCGCTCAGCAGAAGGGATCAACCCCCACTGACGACGAGGTGTTCGCTATCAATCAGGATTTACGTGAAGTGTTGGATAAGGATTTAGCTGACATCCACTCTCAAATTACAAACCCATCTCAGCTTGCTCAATACCAAGCCTTGGATGCTGAGAGAAATGGGGAGGCTGGGGTTGTGGCTAACAGAGCGTCGTACGACCTTGAGAACACTAAGTATAAGGTGGCTGAGTTGGACACGGCAGGCGCAAGCCTCATCATGTCAGGTGACTACGCGGGTGCTGATGCCATGCTAGACGCTGTTAAGGATGATATAGGGGGTACACGCTACCTTAAGATGCAGGAGAAGTTTCAGAACCTCAAAGAATCTCATTTCATCTCAACACACTCATCAGGGCAGACAGTTGAAGAGTTGGAAGCTCAAAGCAAGATGATTGATGAAGACAAGACGATGGAGGATCACGTAAAGAGGGATGCTAAGAAAGCTAACAACACAGTGAAGAAGCAGGTTAAGGCTGAGTTGCGTGAGGATCAACGCTTAGAAGAGGTTAATGTGTCGGCGCTGGTGGCTGATAAGATGACCTCCGTCCCTGACATCCGCAAGCAGATTGAAAACAAGACGATAAGCGGCCCATTTGGTCAGATTATGATCAGGAAGCTTGAGAAGGACATGGAAGGTTCTCTTCCCCAAACGGCTAAGCGTGAGTTACAGGTTTTTCAAAGGAAGACGCAGAAAACTCCATCTAAACTATTTGGTCTGGAGATGGACCTTGGCGACGCCATTAAAGCCGTTAAGGATGACGAGTCCCTGAACGATGATGAGAAGTATTTCAAAGCCAGCGCCCTCACAAAGCTCTACGGCATGGCATCAAACCCTAAGATTGGTCGCGAGGTTGTTCGTGCTGTTCAAGAGATGGTGAATAAGGAAAACTTTATCATTCATCAAGGTGTTGAAGTGTCGAGTGGATGGGCTTCCTACAGCTTCCTAAACTCAGTCACACCGGACATGGACCAGAAAGCCGTCATGGAAATGGCTAAGGGCGCTACTGAATACCTTGACGTACTCCAGCGCGACGCTACAGTGATGGCAATGGGCAACATGGATGTTGGAGCTGATATAACATCAGAGTCTTTTAAAGACACGATTGATAAGGCTCGGGACATCGCTCCTATTGCGGGCGCTAAACGCACCCCTGATGGCAGGTGGGCAAAACAAAAAGAAGATGGAGGATGGCAGATATGGGAAAACTAGTTGATGTTGATTACAATCCGTTCGAAGTAGAAGCACCTAAAGGAAAGCTTGTAGATGTAGACTCCAACCCATTTGAAAAGCAAACCTCAGTTGCTAGTGACAGGGCTAAGCGCCTATCCACCGTCAATCCTAGCGCAGACATGGACAATGAAAGCTGGGAGCAAGCCAAGGGCATTGACTACCTAAAGCAGAAAGGCGTTGACATCAATGCTGGCAATGCAGACCAATGGCGAGACAGCATGTACGGAGCTGGTCAGTCGTGGGGAGGCGTGAACAACGTTGTCTCCAGTGCTATATCAGTGGAGTCCAAAGGTCCAAAGAAGAGTGTAGCTAAAATTTCATCAAAGCAGTATGGGAAGTTGTTTCTTCAGGGAGTGGCCAAAACTAGCACGTCTGTAGCTGGAGGGTTTATGGCTTTCCAGAAGTGGTCTGACGAAATGCAGATGACCATAGCTAGACAGATTGACCCTAATGTAGACAAAGCTCAGTCCATCATTGAGAAGAAGAGACAGCAGGCTGGAGCGCTTGAGGACATTGAGGGGACGGAGCAGACTATTGAAGACTTCTACACCCCTGATATGACTGCAGAGCAGAAGGGGCGCCTATCAGCTCAGTTTGCAGAAGGGCTTGGTCAACTACCAGAGATGGCTCTAATGGCTGGTCCTGCCATGCCTTTGGGTGTCATATCGGTTATCTCACGCTCTATCGACGAGGGGTATGACGAGGCCATTTTAGCCTATCCTGACGACGAACGTAAGGCTCTAAACATCTCTATTGGGTATGGACTCACATCAGGTATTATTGAGGCCGCTGTGGACAAGCTGACGGTTGGTCTTGGTGGTGATGTTGTTCGTCTTGGTAAGCAGAGTGCTAAAGAACTTGCAAAGAAGATAGGAGCAACACTTGGTAAGTCTCAAGCCCTCGCTGGTGCTGAAGGTGGGACAGAGGTGCTTCAACATGTAGCTCTCAAGCTCCTCACTGAGCAGGACATTAGCGTTAAAGAGGCTATGCGTGACGGCTTCTTAGGGTGGGCTATTTCTACCGTAGCTGGCCCCATCTTTGGCTCAGTTAACATTGCACGTTCTGGAAAGATTAAGAAACAGCTTCGTGGCATGGGCATGACAGAGGATCAAGCCTCCACTGTGGTTGTTCAGCTTGCTAGAGCAGAGAATGATGCAGAAGCTAAGGCTGTTGTTGATAAGGCAATGGACACAATATTTGAACAAGCTGGTGAGCGCATTCTAAAGCTAGAGGGCAAGGCTCAGCCCAGAGACGTCACAGGGATGAACGGAGGGCCACTAGATCCTGCTGACCTAGCCATCATGAGGGCGCAACCAGACTTCCTAGACAACCTGGATCAATCAGGAGAAGCTGACCTACTACGTAAGGCTGTCACAGAGAATGACATGGGAGCGCTGGCTGAGTATAACCAAAGGCTCATGGGTGAAGAGGAGTTGCAGGAGCAGTTGGATAAGGTGCAGGACGTCACCCCTGAAGGAGAGCTGGAGACATTCACCATTGATGAGAGTAATCAGGCTACAGAGGACGCCCCTGTTGCTGAGGAAGCCCCCGTTGCAGATGAACTTGAAATCATCACTGAGCCAACTGTCACCGGAGGTTTATCTGACATTGTCGGAGCCTCCCGCAAGTGGAGTAATTCTTTTCATGCAGAGTTGGGTAGAGGTAGCATGTCTCAAGCAGAGCGCATTACTAACGTTGAAACCATTCAGAAGGCTATGGATGAGATTACCATAGACGATGATGCAGAGGGTCTTGCCAGCGACATCCTTAATCCAAAGAGTCCGAAGAAGCAGGCATCTACGGATGAGATTGCTAGAATGCTCATCAAGAAGTCTGACATAGCTAACCAAATTGAACTTAAGAATGTTGAGTTGGCTGAAATAGCTAAGGATGGCAATGATACTCTTATAGAAGAGGCCGCTGATGAGTTGACCTCCCTAGTTAACAGAGCTGTCAATTTAACAGAAGCAATGCGTCGTGCTGGGTCAGAGAACGCTAGAGCTTTGCAGGCAATGGCTATGACGATGGATAGACGGTCTTTTGACCTTGTGTCTGTTATGGCTGAGGCTACCCGTACAAAGGGAGCTAAGCTTACGGCTGAGGAAGGCAAAGGGCTGAAGAAGCTCTCCGACGAACTCGTACAGGTCGAAAGGGACATCCTAGGCTTCAGGAAGGAAATCTCTAGGCTTGAGGAGCAGATGGCTCTCGAACTGGCTGAGCATGCTCTTAAACAGGAGTTGTCTGCCACACGCTCTAAGGCTAAGAAGGGCGAGAATGAGAAAATGCGTAATGACGCCAAGGATAACATTCGTCAGCTTGGTCGTCAGGTTAATGATGTCACATCGCTACCACCAGCCTTTGCTATAGAGCTGTCTAGAATTGCTGTCTCCCACATCCGTGACGGAGCGGCTACGATTGAAGAGGTTGTTAGTCGTGTTCAGGCAGATGTCTCAGATGTTTCTGCTAAGAACATTTACGACGCCCTTGGTGGAAGAGTTAAGCAGGATGCTAAGAAGGTTGTATGGGAAGTTGAGGCTCGCGTCACTGAGCTGAAGAAGCAGGCTAAGCTGTACGGGGAGATTGAAGATGCTATGAACGGCATGATGTCTCCCTCACGCAAGGCCCCTCCCTCCAGTAAAGAGGTGACTGCCCTTCGAAAAGATTTAAAGGCCCTCTCCTCGTCTGTAATTCAGAGCGAGCGTGATAGCGTACGTGTTGACGCCATTTTGGACCGCATCTCTGAAATCGACAGCATGATTGAGAATTATGTGGCTGAGGTTAAGGTTAAGCACCTGAAGAGTGAGGACTTGAAGCAGGCTGAGAAGATGCTTAAGACGGCTAACGCTGAGCTGAGCGCTAAGAAGCGTAACCACATCCTTAAAGAGATATTGAATACAGGACGTAAGACTAAGCCTAAAGCGGAGCAGACCGAAACAACACAACGTCTTGAGAAGCTTCGTGCTGAGAACGCTGTTTTAGAAGAACTCATTAAGCTTCAGGAGCAGGAGTCTGCTGAGTATAAGAAGAAAGCTGAGAAGAAAAAGAGTGAGGCTAAGGAGAAGGCATTCAAGAGGCGTGAAGAGGCTATGCAGAAGCGCGTTGATGAGTTAGCTAGGCAAATTGAATTGCTCTATCGCGACGTAGCTGTGGAGAAAGAAGCCACCCGTGAGACAGGACTAGAGCAAACTGAAGCCCAGCTTAAGGAGGGCATTCGCGATCAAGACACCATCTTCGACCTACTAGAAACCATTCGCAACCGCAAGGTGAAGGAGCGCCCTGTAGAGGAGAGCGCCCCCAAAGCTGACCCGTACGGCTACAAGGCGTCTATTAAAGCTCTCAGGGCCGACATACTAGGCAGTGAATGGCACGCTGAGTGGAAGCAGAACAAGCATGAAGCAGAAAAGCTCATTGTTGTTAAGGAAGAGATCGCTCAGATGGAGAAGGACATTAAGGCAGGCAACCTTGACCCCTACATCACCACTGTTCAGAAGCGCATTGTTAAGAGTGACGAGTTGATTAGGGCTGAGTTGCGTAAGCATCAGTTGAAGAAAGAGATTAATAGTCGCATTCGAACCCTGCAAAATCGCAGTGGCTTAGACCTATTTCGTTTGATATGGGATGTTCCACGCACGTTGAAGTTAACGTTGGACGTAGGTCACATCTTCCGTCAAGGGGGGCTGGTGCTTGAGAATCCTGCTCACGCTATTAAGTTTATGGGCCAGTCGCTCGATGCTCTATTCAGTGAAGATAAGGCCAACGCTCTAGACTTGCATGTGCTGAAGAACAAGCATTACGAACTTGCTAAGATTTCGGGACTCCACCTCATTGAAGAGGGCATGGAGCTGGACGGACGCGAGGCTGTTCTGATGAACGGTCTAATGTCTAACTTGGCTGGGATTAAGCAGTCTGGACGAACACAGATTACGTCCCTCAACGTCCTACGCATGGACATCTTTGAGTCCTACATGGATGCCTACCCAACGGCTACGAATCAGGAAGCTAAGGATTTTGCTTGGGCCATCAATATCATGACTGGATATGGTCAGGGGAAGCAGTTGGGAGCAATAGCCGCCGCTGGTGACTGGGCGCTCACCTCAACACGCTTTACAACCTCACGCTTCCAAGCCTTCGGACTAATGACCCCTCTCGGACTACTACACCCAACGGTTAGGAAGAATAAGTTTCTTAGAAAGAAGCTGGCCATCACTGCTGGCAAGTTCTGGGGAACCAGAGTGTTGCTTGGCTACTTAGCCTCTCTAGCTTTGGATGATGTAGAGTTTGGATGGAACCCCAATCACAGCACCTTCTTAAAGGTGGTTATTGATCAGGGGAACGGTTTCTATCGAGTGTACGACCCATTGGCAGGGGTTCAGCAGGCATTAAGAACATTCATTGGTATAACTCTCATGGAAGATGATCCGGCGAGTGTATTTTTTGGTGACTTAGCTAAGAAGCAATCCCCAACTCCATCCTTCCTCTACAACTGGTTTAAAGGTAAGAAATACCCAAGCGAGGATGTGCCAAGATGGCAGGCGTTCGTTAGAGGGCTATCCCCCATCATTCTTGAAGGCATCTGGGATGCTGTGGCGGAAGACACGCCTTTGGGTCACGCTCTCATAGGCGCGTTTCTTGACGCCACAGGGATTGGTAGTTATACGGTTCCATACGACAAACTTAACGATAAGACAGGCTGGTATGATCAGGACTTCTTTAAGGTTGATAATGAGAGCCTCTTTCCCAACTAACAATAGCCACACAGCGTCACCCCTTGTCGCTCAGTGGCTAGTTTTGTCTTGACTAGCACGACTGACAGGAGTATCACTAACAACGAAGCCCGACGGTAGGGCTTACAACAGGTAAGGTATTTAATATGAGTTTATCAACAGAAGAGAATTTCCAGAAGTACAGCCCAAGTGCTGGTACTACAGTGTATAACTTCGGCATCTACTACTTTGACGACACGGACATTGCTGTTGCCATTGAAAGTAGTGCGGGCGTTGTGAACAACCTAACGCTTGGATCTGGCCCTAATACTTTTGCTATACAAGCTACGAATGGGGACAGACGTCAAGGAGCTATCATTACGGTGAATGACCTCTCCATTGCCGGTGACCTCGTCACCATAAGCCGTGTTGTCCCTACAACGCAGGAGTATGACCTAAAGGCTGGGGCTGAAATCAATCCAACAGCGTTGAACAAGGGGTTGGACCGTATCGTAGCTCAGGTGCAACAGTTGGACAACGATGGACTCCGACACCTCACTCACCCCATTACAGACCCTACAGGGCTATCATATGAGGCTCCTACGGTGGTGCTAAGGGCGCTTAAGGCGGCGGGATGGGATGTCAACGGGAACGTCACTGCACTCGACTTAGTATCATCTGGTACTATCGCTGTAGATGCAAACACCGGCCTCTCCCTCACCAGCAACATCATTTCAGGCAAGGTTGATAATGCTACGCTAGAGTTTATAGCTGGTAACTTTGCTGTTAAGAACTTAGGTGTTGGCACAGCTCAACTGGCGGCTGGTGCAGTTACTACAGCTAAGCTTGCAAGCCCTACAGGAGCCGACACAAGCGTTGTAACAGGCACAGCAGGGGTTAACGGTCAACTAGCTGGCTGGAACGCGGATGGGGACGCTGTGGACAGTGGCTTTGACGTTACAGACAGCGACGCTCTAGGCACTAGCGACACCACCCTTCCAACACAAGGGAACGTTAAGGCTTATGTAGATGCCTCTTCAACAGACGGCTTCGCACCAACAGCCTATGCAGGGGGGGAGAGTGTAACGCTTCCTAATGGCTTGGTTATGAAGGTGGGGACGGAGACGGGCACATCGGGAACCGTTGGCTTTGATACAGATTTTGACGCAGCAATCATCAGCCTCACCATCTCCGCTGACTTTGCCACCAACACAACCTCCTCCTACGACACTAAAGCGGTGGGTGGATTTAACTGGCAGATTGGTGGCGGGAACGGGATTAGCTGGATAGCAATTGGATATTAACAGGAGCCTACGGGCGACGATTTAAACAACAGGTCGGGTAGACCAGAATAGGTATAGGTAATATTATGAGTGAATTAAAAACAGCAGAAGACAAATATCAGAACAAGCTACAATTTGGACATTTAAACACAGCCGTCGTAGCAGAGGTCACCACCGCCGCAGTGTGGGACGCTTCCTTTGATAGACACATCATCATCACCCCCGTTTCAGCAGACGCTCGCATCGAGATAAGGGCTACAGCTGTAACACCCACCACGGCAGGCTTCCTCATTAAACTAGGGGGAAGCTACACCACCATCATTCGTAAGGGTGAATATTTAGGGGCATCTGCAACTGTTAACGTTGTTGAACTTGGAGAGCTGTAATGTCTTATGGCTCATACGGGGGCTACGGCTCCTTTGGAGCGTGGGGGGCTAGTTGGGTGCGGGCTGGGGCGGCTTGGCTTCCCACCGACCTGACATCCACCCTCCTTCAATGGCTCTCAATCCCGCTTGTGTCTCCCTCGGAGGTGACGGACGTCAGCGACAACCTCACTGACGCTTTGCTTGTTGATAGTGTGTGCGCTACGTTTGATGGAATCGCTGACAAGCTCACTGTTGCTGGGCTTTCTGGAAGCGAAACCGTAACTAGCTCCGGAGGAACCTCCACACCTACAGTTGGTGTCGGGGAGATTACATTCACTGCTGGTACATGCTGGGATTTGGTGCTCTCTAATGGTCAATCTTTCCCCCTTGTAGCTGGAGCCGGACTTTTAGCCTACGACATTACAGGTGTAGCTCATGGAGCCATCACAGTGGGGGCAGGAGGGCAAGCAACCTTCTGGGGGAGTCGTCAGGACGTTTTCCATGACTCAGCCATTCGTGGCTGTACTATGGCTCTTCAAGTGCCTGCCGCAGGAACTACCGTCTTCCCTGCCGTTGCAGATGGGTTTAGCTTAGCCCTCTCCATGCGTGTTAAAATACCTAGCGCCAGTGATTGCACATTATACGAAAGTAACAGCTTGGCCTTGGAAGCTCGCGTTAACGGCGGGAACACAGACCTCTATTACGGAGGCTCCATCCTTGAAAGTAGCATTACAGTGGATGCATGGACAACCGTAGCACCAGCAGGTGGAGTGGCTATGGTGACGCAGGGGCGCATTGGAAAGAACTCAGGCCTCTATCAAGACGCCTTTGAAATTGCATGGTTTACGCTTGAGAATAATGGATCAATGTCTGGCGGGAGTGTAGATGCTGTGACAGACACATGGTATAACATGGAGTTTCCTTCTGATTCAACAGCGGCTATAGCGGCCTTCACCCAAATTCAATACCCAGCCTTGGCCGACTTAACAGACGATGTTGATGGTGCTGGCTTGGTGAATGTTGGGAGCGGTGTTGGTGTGCATAATGGAGGGGTGTTTAAGCATAAGCAGGCGAACGGCGGGGATGTAGCGGTATTTAACGGGTCCACTACAACTATCGACTCCAACATCAGTACATTCGGCGGTGGAGCAACCAGTGTGTACGAGTGGAACATTATAGTTAATGATGATGGAACCGACCACGGTAGATTCTTTAGGAACGCGACTGGTGATCTAGGATGGTTCTTCCGTATACGGCATGACTCTTCTCACTTTGCCTACCTTCAGATTGATGACGGCCCTAATGCTATATTCAAGTTTATCACCCTCCCTGCTGGCGGCAACGGATGGAGCCACTATAAGCTGACATTCGACGCGGCTACAGGCGAAGGAACCCTGACAAACGTAACGACAGCTCAGTCGACATCTCAGACTGTTGCGGGCCTCATTGGGTACAACCTAGAGACTGGAGGGAATGCGGTGATTCTGCCTAGCTTAGATGGGAACATCGCCTACCTTGATATGATAGTAGATGGATCTCCTTTGATTGAGTATAAGATGGGTAATATAACAGGCACAACCGTACCTAACACGGGATCAGGTGCAGATGGAACAGCTACGGATGTTACAGTTTCTAGCGATTCAGGTTCGATTTACGCAGGGCTAAGTCCCTTCGTCAACGACTTTTGGTCGGCTAACGGCCTGACATGGGACTCCCTCACCTACATCTCTCACCTCACTCACATCAGCTACACGGACAACGTGTGGAACAAGTGGTCGAAGGTGGGGCCGGTTTGCATTCTGACGGACATTGTGACGACAGACACGCTTACAGAGGCAGAACATGCCAGCATGTCAACTTGGAAAGGCGCGGGCTCGTGTGGCAATGGCACACTCCCTTTTAACTAGTTCGTCGATGACGACGGCAACGTATTGGGTGGGTTAACGTTTTAAACTGGAGAATTGGATATGAAGAAATTGATTATAGGAATATTGATAGGGCTATCAACACTCTCGGCTCATGCCGTGTTTGCAGATGGCGACATGGTGGAGGTGAGTGGCTCGGTGGTGATTGGGGTTCAATCCACCATCACCTCAACAGCAATCACGGAGTTCAAGGACAAGCTTGAGGAGCGATGAGATGACCGATGTAGAGATTGAATATGCAAAATGGTTGGTAGAGGGTGTTGTCCAAATGGAGGGGCGAGAGGCCTCCGTATGGGTGGCTCACGCATGGATAGAGGTGAACGACGCCCACCTAACCACAAAAATCCCCTCTGCCCGCATACTGCGCCGCTGGAAGATGGGGTCTGAGGATGTCACATTGAGTGACTTTAGCCAGAGAACCGACAACCTCAACGGCCCCACCTCCCTTATGATGCTTTCTGCCCGTGATGTTGGCGGGGGAAGGAAGAGCTACACCACCGCTGATGACCTGAAGGTGTGGGATGATGAAACCCTCCCCTTTGGTTATGGAAAGAGTAAGTTTTTAACAAACGCTCAAGCCAATGTGATACGTAAAGCGAAGGGGTTGGTGGCTTAAGATGGAAACGGATCAAGAGTTTGCCAAGATAGTGCTGGACCTGCAAGAGAAGATGGAGAAGAGGCTGGATGGGAGGGGTGTTAAGTTCTCCAACCTAGCCCCCGTCATGCAGGGTGTCATCACACTCCTCACCATTGTGGGGCTTGTTGTCCCCTGTGTGTTGGGGTTTGTGAATTTTGACAAGCGCATAGACATTGTAGAGGCTGATGCTACTGGCTATTCCTTCCGAACGGACAAAGCTATTGAGAGTCTTGAGGTTGGTGTAGATGATAACGAAGACTCCATTCATTCGTTAGAGCTTGTGGACAAAGGACTTACGGTTCAATACCAGGAAATCTTACGTCGTCAGGGAGAGATGCTTTCAGAGATTAAGAATTTAACGAGGGTGGAGTAGTCATGCCGAAGAAGAAAACAACAGTGAAGAGAAAGCCTAAAGCTAAGGTGGCTTGTAAGCCTAAGACCAAGGTAAGGCGTAAAAGCACACCTCCTAAAAAGAAATGAGTTTCATCATGCTTCCTATAACGTGCCTCGTCATAGCCCTCTTCTTGTGCTGTTGGTCAGGGCGTGTGGAAGTGGAGACAAACGTAAAGGTGAAGGTGTATGGAAGGTGTAATAAGAGACGAGGAGCTGTTCCTAAAAGCTCTGAAGATGGTGGGGAAGGAAGTTGTAACAATGCTTCGTGCCAAAAACCTGTGTGACGAATGTGACAGGCAAGCAGAGATTGTAGCCATCGGGATCAATGCGCCGCTATGGAAATGCCCAGAGTGCGGAGCAGATATTAAGGGAGGGCTGATAGATGATTAATGTAAAGGTTAGAGGCTACACAGGGACAGGCTGGGGAAGTGGCTTCATCCAACGATGGACACGCTCTCCCATTTCACACGTTAGCATATGCTTCTACATGGACGGAGCTGACATTGAGGTGGAGAGCTTGCAGGGGAAGGGTGTCATTAGTCATCCCCCTCATTCAAGAGAGGACAAAACCTTCACTGAATATGATGTGCCTCTGTCTTATGAGCAGGCTATGGAGGCCAGAGCGTTAGCCATTAGCTTGGTGGGGAGTAAGTATGACTACTTAGCCATCAAGAGCTTTCTAATACACAGGAAGAAGCACAACCTATACAAATGGATATGCAGTGAGATTGTTGCGTACGTCTTACTGAAGGTTGGCTATGCTCTATCCAGACGCTCTCCGCACTTAGAAAGCCCTAGCACTTGTTGTGATAGTTTGCGGTTGGTTGAGCAGACGGTTGTGTTGGAGATTGGTTCGTCATAGAATCTGTTTAGATTGAAACGTTAACCTTTGGCTATGTTAAACTGCCTTTTTCGATTCGTTGTTAAGACACAGCAAGCCCATAGGCACGGAAACGCTATCCGCCAGCATGTCTACAGAGTCTTCCGGCTACCACAGCTTAACATCAGGGTGGTTCATCTCCCTGCCTCTTAGTGGCGACTCATATTTTATCTACCGGCTTTAGGTTTCTGCCTTTTCCTTCATCGAAGAATCAACACAGGATGTACTTGCGGTATTGGCGCAGTTAAGTGATCAATTCGACCACCGCTTTCCATCATGCCCAGCTTTTTACAGCTTCACTTAGTCAGACTACAGTCCGATTACTGCTGGTTCCCCCGTAGTGGCTAACTATCGGCTTCCCCTAACCCTCGTAAAAAGGTAAAACCCGCCTGTACTAGCTAAGAATTCTCTGGCAGGAGCATCAATTAGGTTGCTAGTACAAACGGGTATTATAAAGTTGTTTGTCCTATATGATGCTGTTCCTGCCAAGGAAAGAATAGAGAATGTCATGGATGGCTTAAGCTGTCAACCCCTTAAACGCAAATTAGCCCCGTCACCTGTGAAGGCAACGGGGCGCTGGTTAACTCATGTTGATTAGTACTTCCTCGCACTTCTTACAGCAGAACTTGTAGGGATTAGGGCCGCCCTTTCTCTGATGTATTGCGCTATGCCTCTCTAGCATATCCTCTCGGCTATATCTTCGCTTGTTAGGGGGGCCTAAGTCGCGCTGAAACCTTGAGTTGCACGCAACCTTCCCTGTCTGATGATCAAATACATGCGCCTTCAACATCCCAGAGTTCACTCTTGAGTATCTCACTTAGCCCTAACCATCGCCTGAGCATAAAACACCTCAGATCTGAATATGGAGACACTTACCCCTCCGGAAAGCTCCCATCCTCTACCTAGAGCTTCAACAACGGCCCTCTCCATAACAGAACCTTCTGTCTGTCTAATGATTATATATTCCATACTCTCTCCTCTTTCATGTTTACACATCGACCATTCATCGACACGTTTTGTTTATATGTTTATGAGCCACTAACCACCTTGTGACTCATATAACCTGTTTTATGAGCCATAAACTATTTCACTATAGCCCACACCTCTGTTCCCTCGCGAACGAAGAGAGCCTTCAACTCCTTGTCTGTTATCTTGGACTCTCCAAACCTCTCTCCACCTCTTGGTCCGCTTGAGTCTTTATATGTGCTGTAGCGTCCGTTGAACCAACGAGGGTTTCTCCCTAGCAACAAGGCTGCATGCTTCTTCACCTTCCCCTCAGAGTCGTACAGCACCTCCCCATGACCCCCTATGAAGCCGTTAGACGAGCGAGAGGTGTCAACCATCCCCTCAGTCATTTCGTGGGCTATGAGGATGGGGTAGTGGGTGATGAAGTCCTTATACATATCGAACGACTCAATCTTAATGGCTTCGGTTATGTACCCCAATTCACTAGCTACCTTCAGAGCATCGCTAATGCTGGTCCGGTCAATCATCGCATCAATATTATCAGCAATGGCTCTGGCGTTAAGCTCCTTGGGCACACCGTCACACACCCCCATAGGCTCAATCATAACAGCCTGCGCTATAGCCGTAGCTAAACAAGCTCCCTCCTCCTGTACTAGGGCAATTGGACAATACGCCTTCCAGTACTCCAGCTCCGGCCCTTTATCTTCTATATACGGCGCTCTATGCTCTCTCATCAATTCCCCCATGTTAGCTTGTGCATAGTGGTGTCCAGCCATACACAAAGTTCCGATTAGTGCAACTTTCAGTGCTGTTTGGTTCCAGTCGAGGAGGGCCACAGCGAATATGAGGGCAATGCCTACCCATACAGCCGTGGCGTAAATGTTTGTTACGTATTCTGCGTTCATTTAGCCCCCACCTCTGGTATGTCACAGTTCCAATGCCACTGTGTCTCTCCATACTCATCCATAACAACATGTGTGGCATAGCCTTTGTCTACGGCCTCCTTCATATAGGAGTCTCCCACCTCGCACATGCCCCAGATGCCTAGCCCAACCGTCATGAGTATCCCCATGCACAACCCCAAAACCATTCCCGACGTCACCGAATCATTATTCATATCTACTCCCCTCCTAAATCAGCTAGCTCATTGATACACGTTTTACCGTAAAGTACTACAGCGCAACCGATTGCAGGCTTCCCGAAATTCCGCGCGTAGCTCATAGCATAGGCTTCATGATCAATCCCACACCCCACCTGACAACCAAAGATCTTGTAAGCGGCTCCAACAGTCCACTCTGTGTAAGCCTGGGTGTGCAGATGCCCCTGCACGGTAGACATCATGTCCTTCCGACTCTTGGTGCGAGCTGTTCCACCTTCTCCGTGAATGTATTGGACACCGTCAATGACTACACGTTCACTAAACTTCCATGAAGGAACCTCTAGCACATCAGCCATCTCTCGCACCCAACGTTTAGGTATACCACCACTGAATGCCTTACGTCTGATAAGTCTACAGTGGTTACCAAGTATCGAATCTGCATGAGGAAACTTGTCGTGCCAGCGCTGGAGCCTACTGATTGCCAACTCAAGTTCATCCCCTCCCCCCATGCCATCAGGGTCAGCCTCATGATAGGAGGAGTAGTGCGAATCGATAATATCCCCAATAAACACCACCCTGTCACACTCGTACTGATCGTAAACACTGCAACAATGGTCGAAGTAGGAGTCGAGGCAGAACGGTTCGTGAAGATCCCCTAT
>Ga0207898_1000003_pt1 | contig 13741 bp, 16 predicted proteins | sample LinPmetageLP55_FD_184064 | JGI IMG/M metagenome (GOLD analysis project Ga0207898, IMG submission 184064) | Marine viral communities from the Pacific Ocean - LP-55 (SPAdes) | ecosystem: Environmental > Aquatic > Marine > Oceanic | place: Pacific Ocean | collected 2010-02-09
GGTCGAAGCGATATCCCTGGAGGACCACCACCACCCCCTACGGGTGGTCCCCCTATGGGTGGTCCTCCTATGGGTGGTCCCCCTATGGGTGGTCCCCCTATGGGCGGTCCTCCTATGGGTGGTCCCGCCGCAGCGGAGACCCTTATGGCGAACGCTGATATGCTACAAGGTGATATGCAACGCCCACCGATGGAAGGAGGTGGAGGCATAGAGCAAGACGCAGGAGCCCTAGCTGAAGCAGTCTTCACCCGAGCGCAAGGCGATATAAACGCGGCTCTCGCTATCCTAGACGGAGCAACACAGATATTAATCAGTTCGGGACAACAAGGAGCACCTGTACCACCACCAGGAGCACCTCTGATGGCGGCACATGGAACCGAATTAACGTCTAGTGCCCAAGGCGAACAAGGTAATTCTATAACGGCTGAAGAAGCCATGCGAAGGCTACAGGAGTTTAGGTCTTAACTAATCCAGTCTTTCCACTTGTCATCGCCCAAGACTTCTTGAGCTAAGTCCAACTTATTACGCAGAGCTTTCACGATCTTTTCGTCCACGGTATTGGGCGAAAGCAAATCAATATAGGTAACTTTGTTTACCTGTCCAATACGGTGTGCCCTGTCCTCCGACTGTAAGCGTTTCTCTAAATCGTAGTTGTTGCTGTAGTAGATGACATTACTGGCGGCGTGCAACGTGATGCCGTACCCACCCGTTTGTACATTACTGACGAGGTACTGTAACTTAGAGTTCGGATCCTGGAAGCGATCAATAATAGGCTGACGTTCATCTTCAGGCGTGCCGCCGTAGTACGTCGCGACACTTTCTGCTCCTGTGGTCTCCTGTAAGGTACGGGTAATTCTTCTAATATCATACTGATAGTTCGCCCAGATAATAGTCTTGCCCTGTAGTTCTTCTAAGACGTTCAAGAGTTCGTTGGTACGGTTGTTCTTAATCTCCACTTCCGTGCCCTTGTCGTGCTTTACGAACCCACAGACCACTTGGTGTAGTCTAAGGATTTGGGTTAACACCGAGGTCACACTCACAATCTCGTGAGATTCCAGTTCCGCTATGGCGTACTCCTTGATTTCTTTATAGATTTTCCTTTGTTCAGGGGTGAGTTCCACTTCCCTGCGTTTATACACTTTATCGGGTAGGTCTAAACAGGCTTTTTTCAACACCCGATAAGAGAATTCCCCCACCTTAGCGGTCAGTTCTTCTATATTCTGATACCCTACTACCTGTCGGAACGTTCTGTGTCCCATATTGCGGTTAATTAACTGCGCGTACCGATTTTGAAACGTATAGTAAGAGGCGTGCCCCAATAACTGCGGTGAAAGGAACTCTGCCTGACTGTATAAATCCAAAGGGGACCGTGTTACGGGGAAGCCCGTTAGAATTCTACGGAACTTGGTATTAATGGCTAGTTTAACAAGGTTCTTGGTACGTTGTGCCTTGGGATTCTTAATGGTAGTGGATTCGTCCACCGCGAGTAACGCATTGTGGGCTAAGAGAAACTTCTCCACAAAGGCAACCCCTTTCTTAGTGCTAAACGCTTCCACGTTGATTACCAGGATTTTCAGTTCCTCCATTATTTCAAAGAGCTTTAATAACCCCAGTTTCTGTTTCTTAGTAGGCGCAGGATTCCAAATCCCCACGTGCCGTAACACATGGTCAGGCATGTGAATGGGTATCTCGCGTTCCGACCAGTTCTTATACACCCCTTTGGGTGCTACAATAACTGCCGCATTAATCGCCCCCCGATCATATAGAATGGCTATATTATCTATAAGGACTTTAGACTTACCTGTCCCCATTTCCATGAAGTAAGCATACTCCTGCTTATTCCATGATCTTTTCAGAGCCTCTAACTGATGGTCATAAGGCTCCGTTTTGAACTTATATTTCATAACGAACTTTCTAATTTCTAATAGCCTATTCTATATTATTAGTAGTAAATAAATAGTCCAAACTAACTAAATTCCTCATGCCCTCTAATAGAATTAGCTGTTTCTAATAGATTTTCTTTGAAAACTAATAGACTGCAACCCTTTTAAACACTAGGTTTCTTGCAAAATCTATTAGTTTATTAGAGTTATTAGTAGTTCTTGAAAAATATTTTTATTTTTTAAATTAATTTTCTAAAAGATATAACTAATATCCCTTTACTTTGACGTTTTAAAGGAGTATCTTAAATACCTTAGAAATTAGAAAGGAGAAAAATGACAGTATACGTGGTACAGGAGGTTTCGGGACGTAATATTGCTTCCGCTCGTCAGTATGGAGACTTTGAGGTTTTACTACCCTCTAATACTAATATAATGCTTAGTGCTGCTCCTTCCGTGCGTAGAATGAAAAAGATTCTACAGGACTATAAGGAGGAGGACTATTTATTATTGATTGGGGATCCAGCCGCTATTGGTGTAGCCTGCTCGATTGCCGCTTTATATAATCGAGGTCGATATAAGATTCTTAAATGGGACCGACAGGAAGGGCTTTATTATCCTGTCGACATCGATCTCCACCAGAAAGGAGAATTATGACTATAGAAAAACCAACGTTTGAGGAGTTAGTCGGGGAAGACGGTGTCGAAATTTGGGACAACGATGTATCCGACGGGGAACTCTCGTTAGTTTCTGCCTTAGCCAATAAGCAATTAGAACTTGCCAAAGAATTGGGAGAGTTAGAAAGTGCTGTAAAAGCTAAGAAAGAAGACTTACGTTTAACTTCAGAGCAAGAGTTACCTGATGCGATGCAAGCCGCAGGATTGACTCAAATAAAACTTAGTACGGGTGAGAATATCACTATAAGTGAGTTTTATAACGCTCATATCTCGAAGGCAAACCAAGAGATAGCGTATAAATGGTTGTTAGATAACGGACACCAAGACTTAATCAAGAACGAAGTTCTACTTAAGTTTGGTCGTGAAGAGACAGCAGTAGTGGATGAAACCGTTGCGGCTTTAAAGGCTCGAGGTCTAGCACCTGAAATACGTCAGAGCATTCACCCAAGTACGTTAAAGGCTTTTGTTAAAGAGCGATTAACCACGGGGAATGATATTCCAACCGAGCCCTTTGGAGTCTATATAGGCACTAAAGCAATTATTAAGAAGGATTAATTATGGCAGAACAAAAAACAGAAACGAAACTAGCTACTCCCAAGGAGACCGCCGTAGCTACTTTTGATGATACTTTATTATCAGGCGGAACAGGACTGGAAGAAACCACTACGGAAGACTTTGCAATCCCTTTTATTAGGGTACTGCAAAGTAATTCACCTCAAGTTAATAAACAAAAAGGTGAATACGTGGAGGGGGCTGAAGTAGGGAAACTTTTTAACACCGTTACTAACGAAGTTTATGACGGTCAGGAAGGTATTACCGTAGTCCCTTGTGCTTACGTGAAGAAATTCATTGAGTGGATTCCTCGAGAAAAAGGCGGAGGATTAGTAGACGCTTCACACGACGCTTCTATTCTTAAATCCTGTACTCGAGACGACGAGACTAGAAAGTTTCATACAGCCGAAGGAAATGAGATTGTAGAAACGGCACAGTTTTTTGTCTTAGTCTTATCTCCTGAACCGCAGCAAGCGGTATTAGCATTTACTTCTACTCAGTTAGGCGTGTCTAGGAAATGGTTAACCATGCTCCGAATGGCGCGGGTTCAAAACAGTAAAGGCGAATCAGTCGCGGCTCCTATGTTTGCGTACAACTACCGTGTAACCACGACTTCTTTATCCAACGATAAAGGTTCATGGAACGGTTATAGTGTGAACCAGGAGAACGCAACGGAATTGTCAGTAGCTAAATTAGCTAAGGAGTTCATGAGTGCTGCAAGATCAGGAGACGTTCAAGTTAAAGAAGAACAACAACGTGATAGTAATGCAGTAAAACCAGAAGGTGATGCACCGTTCTAAATTGAGGGAGAGGATCTATGTCGTTAGCAGAGGACTTTGCTACACGCTTCGCGGGCTTACGCCACGCATATGGAACCTTCACTGCTACAAATGAACTACGAGAAGATGGCAAGGCAAGTGGTAAAAACATTACTATCTCGAAAGAGTTATCTGATAAGGATTTATTAGAGTTATGGGAAAACCATTTATCGGGAAAACAGAGCGTTGGGATTGTCCCAATAGACGAAAACAACTGTTGTCTTTGGGGAGCAATTGATGTCGATGAATATCAATTGGATCTCAAAGGGTTGGCTAAGAAATTAGCCAAACATAAACTCCCCCTTGTTATCTGTCGCAGTAAAAGCGGTGGAGCTCACATATATGTATTTATAACGGAGCCTGTACCCGCTTCTTTATTACAGAGGAAGCTACGACAACTCGCCGCATCTATCGGTTACGGACAAGCGGAAATCTTTCCTAAGCAAACCCAACTCTTATTAGAGAGAGGAGATAGAGGCAGTACCCTAAACATGCCGTACTTTGGGGGTGAAAACTCCACACGGTACGCCTACGGAACAAGGGGCGAGGCACTAACTCCCACTGAGTTTTTAGAACGAGCCGCCAAAATTACTTTAACCGCATCTGCGTTAGAAAAATTAGAAGCAAGCCCCTTAACCGAAGAAGTAGACTGGCTGGATCAGGGACCTCCCTGTATCCAACACCTAGTCGTACAGGGCTTCCCTAAAGGCACTCGTAACTCAGGCTTGTTTAACGTCGGTGTTTTCTTAAGAAAGAAGTACCCTGATGACTGGGAGAAGCGTTTAGAAGACGTCAACATGAAGTATATGCAACCGCCGTTAGGGGCACAGGAAGTATTAACCATTGGTAAACAATTAAAACGTAAGGATTACTTCTACCGTTGTAATGATCAACCCATAGCGAGCCACTGTAACAGTCCGCTTTGCCGTACGCGAAAGTACGGGATTGGGGCTAATGGAGGCACCCCTCTGTTCAGTAACCTAACTAAACAGGACAGTGAACCGCCTATCTGGTTCCTAGACGTAGAAGGCGGACGCTTAGAACTCGAGACCGATGACTTATTAAACCAGAACCGTTTTCAACGTAAATGTATGGACGCCCTTAATAAAATACCTCCAAAGGTGAAGGAGAATGTATGGCGACAAATTATTCAACAGTTACTAGACAGTTTAACCATAGTAGAAGTACCTAAAGAGTCGTCCATCGAAGGACACTTCTTAGAATTACTAGAAAACTTCTGCACCGAGCGACCTGCTCGTGAACGAGATGAACTATTACTGCATAAGCCTTGGACAGACGAAGGTAAAACCTATTTCCGATTGGGCGATTTAATGGAACATCTACACCGTAACAACTTTAAAGAATACCAACGAAATAAGCTAACCTCTAAGTTAAAACAACTCCACGGAGAACCCTTCTTCTTTAACATAAAAGGCAGGGGCGTGAACGTCTGGTTTATAGAAGAATTCCAATCCCAGGATGAACCCCACGACCTTCCCGATTTTGATGACAATCCGCTATGAAGAAACTGTTTAAAGGTCTCATGAAAGAATACCACGATGTAATTACGGAGTGGGACGAACCTAACACCCGCATATTTAATGGCAAGGAAGTAGTGGGTAGACCCACACGGGGCTTTGGTAATTCTAATTTTAATTATGCGGGTAAGTACATGAGACCTGAACCTTGGGACAGTCACCCCATTATAAATTTAATAAAAGAAGAATCAGAAGCCTTTGTTTCTAAGGAATTGGATAGAGAAATTAACTTTACCTTTTGTCTCTGTGGTTTTTATTCTACAGAAGGCAAAGGTATTCCCCACCATTCAGACACGGTTCCAACTTATAAAGACGTGGTCTTTTCTATCTCTTTAGAGGCACCCCGTATTATGGAATGGCGAACGTATTGGACAGCGGTTAAAGAGGGTAGCGACACCAGTCGTTTAGCTATTTGGGGTAGACAACCACGGTCAGAGAAACTATATGTTTTGGAACACGGTGACGCTTTATTATTTGATGGAATGTCTCAGATGTTTAGTACCCACGCCATTTTACCTTTCCCCAAAGCAGAGGAACGAACTAATTTAACCTTCAGGACAGGGCTATGACGTTACCTAGCCACACCCAAATTATTCTTGGACCCCCAGGAACAGGAAAAACCAGCACGTTGCTAGGTTTAATTGAAGATGAACTAGAAAAGGGAACGGCTCCTGATCGTATTGGATTTTTTACATTTACCAAGAAGGCAGTTAATGAGGGTAAGGAAAGGGCAGTGGATCGATTTGATTTATCTAACCGTGACTTGCCCTTTTTCCGTACGCTGCACTCCCTAGCCTTTAGGCAGTTAGGACTAACTCGAGAAAGTGTCATGGATAGGGGAGATATCCTAGACCTTAATGAGAAACTTAACTTACGACTTAGCGGTAGAACCACCTCCGATGACGGTCATCTATTTGGCATGACCCACGATGATCGCCTAGCGTTTATTGAAAACCTTGCGCGTGTGCGCAGCATCCCATTAGAGCAACAATGGCACGAGGTGGACGACGCCGTAGGCTGGTTTGAACTAGAACGTTTTGCCAGAGGACTAAAACTATTTAAAGAGGACAGACTCTTAGTAGACTACACCGACATGCTCCAACTCTTTTTAGAAAAAGGAGACGTTCCTAAATTAGATGCCATGTTTGTAGACGAAGCCCAAGACTTATCCCCTCTACAATGGGCGGTGGTGCGTAAACTAGCTGACCACGCTGACAGAATCTATGTTGCGGGCGACGATGACCAAGCAATTTATAAGTGGGCAGGAGCCGATGTCGATTACCTTATACAAAATTCTAAGGGCGCAATGATATTACACCAGTCTCACCGCGTTCCTGCTGCCGTGCATAAAGTAGCGAGCCGATGTATTGGACAGGTACGTTCCCGTATTCATAAAACCTGGAGCCCACGCAAAGAAGAAGGGTTAGTGCGTTGGGAACCTACGATTGATTTAATTAACATGGAAAAAGGGGATTGGTTAGTCTTAGCCCGCACCAATTACCTGCTTGAGGAGATAGATGAGTATTGTAGAAACCAAGGTTGGTTCTTTGAAGTGAAGGGCAGACCCAGTATTTCGGAAACTAAAGTCCGAGCGGTACTTAATTGGGAACGATTGCACCAAGGTTTAGATATAACGGTCACCGATTGTGCAAACCTATTAAAATTCATAAAGGTGCGTAACCCTAAGTCCCTAGATATTTTAGACCTTGACGTAATGATCACGCACGAGATGCTTAAAAAGCATTTTCCAGACCTCCCTAACGGATATTGGTACGACGTATTTAATTTATTAAGCGCAAAAGAGATAAGTTACATCCGTGCCATGCTGCGTAGAGGAGAAAGAATTACTAAGAAACCTAGGATTCGTCTGTCGACCATCCACGCTGCGAAAGGTGGGGAAGCAACCAACGTAGTTTTATTAACTGACATTACTAATAGAGTGTATAAAAATTACCAGAGCAACCCTGATGATGAAAACCGAGTCTTCTATGTAGGGCTCACAAGAACAAAAGAGAATTTATATTTAATTGAGCCCAAAACAACACGCTGCTTTCAGTTATAAAGTTCTTTACTTTGTACCTAAAAGTAAAGGATAATAACGGGTAGTATTTTAGAAAGGAGAACGTATGTCGTCCATAAGAAGAAAATTAAAAGTTAATGAAAACGATAGCAAGAATACTCGGATGGATATTGCTACGGCAGGAGTGCTAGGTAACTGGCGACCTGACGAGCTAACTCATATCAGTCGTTACGATAAAATTTCTTCACTTTGTATTCAAGAAGCAAAAACCCTAAACCGACCCATTGATACTTTTGAAGTAGGGTGTGGAGAACTCTGGGTATTAAGAAATATCTATAAGGCGTACACGGTTAAGAAATCAGACATTATCCGTTCCTATTACGGCGTGGATATTGATCCCGCTATCTTAACGGAGAATCCCTTCTGGTCTAATGGCGGAGAACCCATAGAGAATTCAACGTGGCTTAAGAATTTTAACGCAACGCTTAAGGTGCAAGACGTCACAACGCACCCAACGTTTGATCTAGAGGATGAAAGCATAGATTTTTTCTGGACAACTGAAGTGATTGAACATATGGGAAAAGAATTTATAAACTCTTGGTTGGAAGATGCGGTTCGTTGCTTACGTCCAGGGGGTATTGCCTATATCTCTACTCCCAACCATGACGGCTCTAATGCTAAGTTACCCGAAGACCATGTTTATGAATGGGGCTTTGACGAATTAAAAGACGAACTAGAAAAACATTTTACGATTGAATCAGTCGTAGGTACATTTATTCAAATGCCTAATTTTAATAAAGCACAGCAAACCTATAACCAAGCCCTAAGCGAGAGCAGTAGACAGTTCCCACAGGCTTGGACAGAACAACAGGTACTCATGCTACATGAGCGTTTTGGAAAACAGTTCGCCAGAATGGTATTGGCAACCCCTTACCCACAGTTCGCTAATAACTGTGCATGGAATCTAACTAAAAAATGACTGAATTTATTCCCGAAGAACTAGACCGCTATTTTTACTGGCTACATGAGCGAGAAAACATTCGTATTCTTAAAGAAGAAAAAGGAGATGACCCTCCCTGGACAAACGATCCTATCTTACAGGAGTTTAAATTCTGTCAGGTTTTTCGAGAAGACGACCGTACAACTAGATGGTTTAGGACACATATTCGAGACCCGTTGCAAGATAAACCTGAAGTAATCATGGCTACAATTATTTTTCGTTGGTTTAATCTCATTGAAACAGGGAGAACGTTACTGAAGCATGATTTATTACTTAATTGGGACAGGAAAAAAGCCATTGAAGAAGTCACTAAACAACCTAAGTGGATAACAGGTTCCTACATTATTAAAACTCCAAACCGTATGGATAAAGTAACAGGGGTAGCTGAATGCATCTCTCACATGTGGAAAGACAGAAAGTATATTGCAGAAACTTTAGAACTTTACCGTAACGAACATAGAAATACTTTAGAAGGGGCGTGGGTATTATTTAGGGATTATCCCTACATGGGTCCTTTCATGGCTTATGAAGTAGTAACAGATTTACGAGACACTTATATTTTAGAAGATGCCAGTGATGTTAATACATGGGCAAATGCAGGTCCAGGAGCCATGCGAGGACTCAACCGTTTAACAGGTAGACCTTTAAAATTTACCAGTACACGGCACCCGTGGCAGAAAGAAATGTATGATTTATTATGTATTGCTGATGATCGATTAGACCGAGACTGGACTTTCCCTTATCACGGACAGAAATTTGAACTACGGGAAATAGAAGGGGGACTCTGTGAATTCGATAAGTATTCCAGAATCCTAAAGGACGAGGGAAGGACTCGTTCGATTTATAGACACAACAAAGAACTTCCTATCGTGGAAGACACAATCAACGGAGAAAGCATATGGGCGGTATGAAAGAAAAAGCAATTAATTTGTTAGAGGAGTATGGGGACATAGTCGATATTCACTACACTCAATTCTTAGAAGTTTCCTTCTTTTTGAAGGTACCTGCGAGTTACACAATGGTAATAGCATTCCTTAAAAAGAAGCTACCTAACTTAACAGAACAAGAACTTAGTTTTTTGATTAGTGAAATAACCTCGGCTTATCATGACAATATATGAAACGATACAGGGGAACGGCTCGGAGAGACGGGATTGAAAATAAAAAACCAAGGTGGATCTTGAAAGTAACGGACACCGAAACCAACGAAGTAGTAGAAGAAGGTTCAATAGTAACTATTAGTGGAGAAACGGCTATCGCTAAAGCACATGAACTCGCACGAGGATGGAATGAAAGTAATTCGAGCTAGAAACGTCAACGACGCACTACTGCTGGGGTTAGATTTATTCCAAGATCCTCGAAACTTTAGAACGCAAGAGAGTCGTAACGGAATCACGTACGAAGCCTTAGAGCCTGTCACCACAGTCTATGAAAAACCATGGGAACGAGTTTGTTTACTCAAGAGACGAGACGCTAACCCCTTCTTTCATTTTATTGAAGGGCTTTGGATGCTGCAGGGGCGTAATGATTTAGCACCCTTAGCTCATTTTGTTAAATCCATGGAAGACTTTTCCGATGACGGAGAAACGTTGTGGGGAGCCTACGGTCAAAGGTGGAGAACCTATTTCCATAAAGACCAACTAGACTTAATTATAAAGATATTAAAAACCGACCCTGATGACAGACGCTGTGTACTGCAGATGTGGGACGCTAATAAAGACTTAGGTCGAGAGGGTAAAGATCTCCCTTGTAATACCAACATTTATTTTAAGGTACGCGACGAAGCACTACAGATGACGGTCTGTTGTCGTTCTAACGATATGCTCTGGGGCACCTACGGAGCCAACGCGGTGCATATGTCTATGCTCCAAGAGTATATGGCAGAAGCGATTGGAGTAAAAATGGGAACGTACCGACAGATAAGCGATAGTTTTCACGTCTATCACAACGAGGTCTGGGAGCGTATGAAACACCTAGAAATTGATCCGTTAACCTTTCGAGCGCATACCCGAAATCCATACGACGGGCTAGAAAACCCTCAACACGTTCCTCTAATTACAGATTTAAAAAGGTTTCATTCAGAATTAGAAGAATTTTTTGAACTATTAACTCAGATTATTATATCCGATGCAAACTATCCAAGATTAGATAAAATTAATTGGATCAGTCCAGCCTTTAAAGACGTAGCCGTACCTATGGTAAAGGCTTTTAGATTACATAAAGAAAGAGATTATTTGAATTCTTATCGAGAGGTAATGAAAATATTACCAACCGACTGGATGACAGCGTGTTTCGATTGGATTCGTAAGCGCGACACGTTGTGGAGTTTAACAAAACAGGAGAAAACTCATGGTTAATAAATGGGAAGCGATGCTAGCCATCGCACAAAAGGATTTAGACGCTCTGAAAAGGGCAGAAGAATCCTACGGAAATTCGTGGAGGCGTCGAGGTGGAGTCGGTGCTTTTATGATGTTGGCGCGTAAGTTTGATCGAATAGAACACCAGTGTGAAAAGCACGGGTGGGATATATTCGAAGCAGGTGAAGCCTTTAAAGGCGAAACTGGATTACTCGATGATATTCGAGACTTACGAAGGTATTTAATTTTAGTGGAGGACTTTGTCCTTCAGACTGATAATAATAAGGAGGAAGAAGAATGGGATTACTCGACTGGTTCCGAAGAAGAAGAAAACGACCAATAGTTACTGATCAAGAGGGCAAAAGTCCTTACGAACAAGCTAAAGAAATTATTGGAAATCAAAAAGCCGCTGATGAACTAAAGAAAAAAGCGGAACAAGACTCGGAGATAACTTTAGACAAGTTTGAACCTGAAAAAGCGACACCTAAACGGACTAGAACGATTAAAGGACGTTATAAAGCAGACGATAAGTCTACTCCCGATGTTAATGAAGCGTGGGAAGGGGGAAAAGCCCCTCAGAAAAAGGTGACAAAACCCAAAGCTAAAGTAATACGAGTTAAAAAGAAAAAGTAACCAATGCAACAAGAACCGTTGTTTACTCCAAAAAGCGACTGGTCTATACCAGACGTGTTCCCTCAGTTTACTGAGACGGAACGCATCGCCGTGGATCTCGAGACCTATGATCCTCATCTCCTGACCAGTGGTCCAGGATGGGCAACAGGTCGAGGATATATAGTAGGTGTGGGCGTAGCAACGGAGAGTTGGAAAGGTTATTTTCCCATTCGTCATGAAGGCGGTGGGAACCTCGATGAGGCGGTAGTCTTGCGGTGGTTGAAGAAGACGCTTTCTTCTCCCAAGCGTGAAGTCATCTTTCATAATTCACTCTATGACGTGGGTTGGTTAAGGAGGGAAGGCGTAGAGGTCAAGGGCAAAATCCTAGACACTATCTTTGCTGCTCCTCTGGTCGATGAAAATCGACATTCCTACTCACTCGATTCACTCGGACAGACATACTGTGGAGAAAAGAAAGATGAATCACTGCTGCAAGACGCTGCCTTAGCGTGGGGCATTAATCCCAAGGCGGAACTGTATAAGCTACCTTCCAAATACGTTGGACCGTATGGAGAGCAAGACGCGGCTTTGACATTAAAACTTTGGGAAAAATTAAAAGTTGAACTTAGAGAACATAATAGCGAGTCTATCTTCGAGATGGAATGCAAACTAATTCCTTTACTTTTAGAGATGAGGTGGAGGGGTGTTAGGGTAGATGAAACTAAAGCGGAGGAGATAGGAGAAACTCTTTCTAAAGAGGAACAGAAGATCCAGGTAGAGATCAAACGCAAGTATGGTAATGAGGTACAGCTCTGGGCAAATGCCTCGATACAAAAGATATTTGATAACAATAACCTGTGGTATCCCAAAACCCCAACAGGCATGGCAAGTTTCCAACGCCAATGGCTAGAAGGGCATGAACACGAATTACCTCGTCTTATTGTAAGAGCGAGAAAATTAAATAAAGCCCGAACCACGTTCATCGACAAGATGATTATGGAACACTCGTATAACGGCAGAATACACGCAGAGGCTCACCCTTTGCGCAGTCATAGGGGAGGAACGGTTAGTGGTCGTTTTAGTTACAGCAACCCTAATCTACAACAAGTACCTGCACGAGACCCAGAAATAGGAGGACTGATTCGTTCTCTATTTATTCCAGAGGACGGTTGCCAATGGGGTATTTTCGATTACTCCCAACAAGAACCTAGACTAACCGTACACTACGCTAATCAGATGCATCTAACGGGGGCTAAGGAAGCCGTAGTGGATTATACGGAAAAGAACGCAGATTTCCACCAGATAGTAGCGGACATGGCTAATATACCGCGTAAACAGGCTAAAACGATTAATCTAGGACTTAGCTACGGAATGGGTAAGCAGAAACTAACTAAAGAACTCGGACTAGATGATAACGAGGCGGAGGACCTCTTCACTCAATATCATAATAAGGTTCCCTTCATCAGGGGACTACAAGATCAATGTGCTCGTGTGGCTCTCGATCGAGGGTACATACGAACTATTGCAGGGAGGCGGTGTCGTTTTGACCACTGGGAACATCGGTTTGAAGACAGCGTCCCTCTACCTTTGGAAGAAGCAAAGGAAAAGTATGGAGATAATTTAAAACGGTCTTATACATATAAGGCTCTCAATCGTTTGATACAAGGCTCAGCGGCAGACATGACCAAGTTGGCTATGTTGGGTTTATGGGAGGAAGGAATAGTTCCTCACCTACAAGTGCACGACGAAGTTGATATATCCATAGAGAACACAGACCAAGCTCGAAAAGTGGCAAGAATAATGGAAAACTGTATAGAGCTGGCTGTTCCTCTCGTGGTGGACATAGAACTCGGACGATCCTGGGGCGAAACGGAGGAACTAACATGAGAGGAATCTCACAAGAAAAGGCAAAAGAAAACGCACTTAGATACAGAACCATGTATGATAAGTGGATGAGTAAAGCACTAACCTTAGAGGAATTGGGTAAGCAACACGACCTCACTAAGCAACGCATGTGGCAGATTATTACTCGTTGTAAACTGGGCGAGGGGGACTATTATTACGGCACGCAAATGGCTCGGAATAAATGGTCAGAACTCCACGCACTCTACAACGATAAAGAACAAACCCGTCGTGCGTTCAATGAATGGTTAGAAGATAAGAATATTAAACTCATTATGAACAACCAAAAGGTTGCACCACACACGGGGTGGGATTGGAGATGATAAATGACTACGGCGCAGGGGTTTGTTAAGTTTTTAGAACTCCTTCCCGTTATGGGGGTGGTG
>Ga0207898_1000004_pt1 | contig 13543 bp, 12 predicted proteins | sample LinPmetageLP55_FD_184064 | JGI IMG/M metagenome (GOLD analysis project Ga0207898, IMG submission 184064) | Marine viral communities from the Pacific Ocean - LP-55 (SPAdes) | ecosystem: Environmental > Aquatic > Marine > Oceanic | place: Pacific Ocean | collected 2010-02-09
AGACACATACAAAAATCAATTACCAGGAAGAGATACTTATGGCATCCTTGAGGAAGGCTATAATATTTTCTGGTCAAATGTTCAAACTCTAAGACCGTTGGTCTATTCCAATTTACCCCATCCCAATATAACACGCAGATTTTTAGACAAAGACGAAATAGCAAGACTTTTATCCGAATTAATGGAGAGAGCATTAGCATATTTTAATGAAATAGGTAACACTTCAACTACAATCGCTAAAGCAAGAGATGATTTCCTTATAACAGGTAGAGGAGTAGCAAGAGTTATTTTTGATCCTGCTGATATTATAGAAATAAAAACTACTAAAATAGATAAAGAAACTGAAGAGGAAACAATTGAAATAGATGAAGATCTTGATATTGATGTTAAGAAGGTACGAGTAGCTTATGTCCCCTGGAAAGATATTAGAATATCTACGGAGAACGTCTGGGAGGATGTGCGTTGGATAGCTTTTAAGCATGATATGAGTAGAGATCAATTAATATCAAGATTTGGCACTAAAGGAAAGAGCGTAAATCTAAATAGCAATATATTAGATGATGTAGACGGTTCAAAAGTCTCTGACCATGAAATATTCAAAAGAGCAGAAGTTTGGGAGATATGGGATAAAACAACCAAAAGAATTATATTCGCAACGATAGGAGCGGAAGGAACTATATTGAGTGACGAGGAGGATGCTTACGAATTAAGGGATTTTTTCCCTATAGCTAAACCTTTAGGAAGCGACTCAGACCCAGAAAGCTTGACCCCTATTCCTCAATATAGGATGTATAGAGCACAAGCCGAGGAGCTTAATCAAATTGATGCAAGAATTAGAAGTTTAGTACAGCAAGTAAAATATTCTGGTGTATATGCTGCATTAGCTGAAAACACTAATATAGAAAATATAATGAATGGAGGTGATGGGGAAGTATCACCTTTGAAGGGAGTGCAACCAGGGGTTAAGATTGGAGATCTAATAGAGTTCAAACCGATATTAGATTTGGTAAATGTAATAGTATCTTTAAGGACACAGAAAGCGGAGATATTACAAAACACACGAGATATAACAGGTTTAAGCGATATAGTTAGAGGAACCACGGTAGCAAGTGAAACGGCCACAGCTCAAAGGTTAAAAGGAGATTTTGCTATTTCTAGAATACAACCAACGCAAAAAGAAGTAGAGCTATTTATTAGAGATACATACAGGTTGCAAGCAGAATTGATAGTTGAGCAATATTCTATAGAAGAGTTGGCCAAAATAACCAATCTAAAGATTATAGACATTAATAGCATTGCTCAAGAAGCAAAGGAGAAACAAGATGCATTAATAGAAGAGGCTGAAAGTCAAATAAATACTACCTCCCCAGAAGGTCAACAACAATTACAACAGTTAGAAGAACAAAGGGAAATAGGATTTAAGAAAACTATGGAGAAACCTTTAAATGAGTTAAAAGGTTATGCAGCTACTCCGGAGCAGTTAGAGCAACTAGACCAGGTAATGAAGAATGATAAATTGCGTAATTTCTCAGTTGACGTTGAAACCGATGCAACTGTTAGTATAGACCAGAACCAAGAAAAAGCTGATCGTTTAGAATATGCACAGGCTATTAGTACATTCTTTGCACAAGCAACACCTATTCTTCAAGTAGGGGGAATAAATAAATCTGCATTTAATGAGATGCTTTCCTTTATTAGCAAACCTTTCAAAGTGGGGCGGAATCTTGAAGAGCATTTATTAACGGAAGAGGAAGAAGAGCCACAAGGACCATCTATTGAAGAACAGATAGCTCAAGCTGAAAATGCAAGAGCAGACCAGAGGTTGCAATTAGATGCTCAAAAACAGGAAACAGAAGCGGATCAAGGGCAACAAAAACTAAATATTGAAAAGGCTAAAGTTAAAGTTGATATAGAGCAATTTGATGACAAATTAGAGTTTGAAGATGTTAATAAAGAAGCCGATAGGAGGGCTAAAACATTAGATCAAGTAGTGAAAGAAAGTACTAATAGAGCAACTTCGGTAATTAGGGAAAGTAATTTAATATAAGCTAACATGACAAGAAAAAGATTAGCTAGAGATAAGGAGGGGAAATTTGAATGGATTGAATATTCAGATTTCACATCATCAAGTAGAAAGCCTATTAAAGAGGATTTAACAGTTGATGGATATATAAAGAAATACGGAGGTATCCATAGTCATGCAGATGATAAAATTCACACAACAAAAGGGGCTTATATGGATAGCTTGAAAGAAAAAGACTTAGTAATTAAGGATTGGTGATATGGCTACGAAGAACACGAGGATTGTTCAGGCATTCTTCAATTTATAACTTTAGGATATTTAGAACAAGTGTAATATTAAGATTTAAATCTAGGGTTGCATTTAAAAACACACCCGATATAGTGTTATAATTATCACACGTTACATAATTACAACTAAATTATATGGCTGACAAAGAAGGCAATTCACAACTAGTGGTAGAAGATGTTAAAGCTTTAGATAACGAACCAGAGAATGTAGCAGCTAATAGCTACGACCAAGTTTTTGGTGATGAGCCTGAAAAAGAACCAGAAGCAGCCAATACGGAAGAAACCCCAGAAAAAGATACAGACCAAGAAGAAACCACCGAACCTCTAGAAGAAGCTACAGAAAGCAAAGAGGAAGACAGTGAAGAAGATGACGAAACTACCAAAGAAGGTAGTGAGGACGAAATTGTAGAAGAGGTTAATCTTAAAGAAAGCCTAAAAGGTATTTTTAATAATGATTATATAGACCTCCTAGAATCAATAGATAACCCAGACTTACAAAGCAAACTAATAGATGCAGGCAAACTACAGCGTGCGGATTTAGACAGAAAAAGGTTAGACCTAGGGGAATCAAACAAGCTTGTAAATACTTTAGAAGAAGAAATAAAAACCAACGGGTTGCATTATAATCGTCAACAATTCCCAGATTTAATGCGGAACTTTATACGGTTCGATGCTTTGTTCACTAAAGATCCTAAACAGGCAATGTCTATATTGGCTAAACAAGCTAATATTGACTTAACACAACACAATAACTCTCCCATAGAGGATAATCTTGAAGATGATTACCGTCTACCAGAGGAGATAGCAAGAGACAATAAACTAACGATGTTAGAGAAGGAGCTAACTCAGTTAAAAAATAGAAAACAACAAGATGACAATCTAAGTGTGCAGCAAGAACTAGATGCTTTTGCTAACGCTAAAGATGATAAGGGAAATTTAAAATATCCTCTTTTTGGTAAGATCCGTATAAATATGGGGCAGTTATTTAATGATAATAACCCTGATATGACTATGGATAAAGCTTACAAAGAGGTTGTAAGTGATCTTTATTCAGATAGAGACACGGACGTTTTAAGAAAATCGGAAATAGAAAGAAAAGCACAGGTTGAAAAAGCTAAAAGGCTAAAAAGACAATCCATACACTCTACTAAAGTAGATTCTCATATTTCAGATCCCCGTGCCAAAACTCTTGCGGCTGTTGATGCTTTTTTAACTGGATAATTCTTTCGGACATCTATTAATTAATTTAATAGGAAAAAGAAAATGGCAAACCCAAATTCAACTACTGGTCAATTATTGACCACAACCCTGAATAATTACAGGAAACAGATAACTGACAACGTAATTAACAATCATCCGTTGTTGGTAAAATTAAAAGAGAAAGGAAATATTATCAAAGAAAGTGGCGGTGCTTCTTTCCAAGAAAAAATTTCTTATGCTTCTAACACCACAGTACAATGGCAGGGGGAATACGATACTTTTAACACTACTCCTCAGGACGTTCTTACTACTGCGGAATTTGCACAAAAGATCATCTCAGGAACAGTTACTATGACTGATAAAGAGATGAAACAGAACGCAGGAAAAGAAAGAATTGTAAATTTACTTGAAGGTAAAATTAAGGTTCTTGAATCCTCATTAAGAAACACTCTAGGTACGGCTATCTACGCAGATGGTACAGGATCTGGTGGTGATGAAATAGGAGGTTTGCAGGCTGTGATTGCAGATGATCCGACTACTGGAACTGTCGGGGGTATTAATCGTGCTACCTTTACCTTTTGGAGAAATCAACTTTATGATTTTTCAGTTGAAGACGTAACGCCAAGTGCAACAACTATTCAAAGTGCAATGAACACTCTGTATTCAAGAACTCAAGTGCAACAAGGTGAGCTACCTGATTTAATTGCAGCTGGTGAAACTTATTTTGGATTTTATGAAGATTCCCTTCAAACAATTCAAAGGTTAAATGATCCAAGTATGGGTAAACTAGGGTTTAATTCTCTAGGATATAAAGGTGCTACAGTATTTTACGATCCTGAATGTTCTGATACTCGTATGTATTTCATTAATTCGGATCATATCTTCTTAAAGTTTTTAGGAAGCTCTTTATTTGAAACAGGGGAATCTACTAGACCAGTAAATCAGTATGCTTGGGTAACTCCAATGACTTCTTTAATGAATATGACTGTAGATAATAGCCGTGTTCATGGTGTAATGATTGCTTAATTTATTAATTAAAATATAGGATAAAAATGTCTGATTATAAATCAACGGAATCTCAAATTTACAATCAAGAGATTGATGAGACTTCCACAACTGAAAAGGTGCCTTTAGGTACTAGAATAAAAGCTGTTGATAGAGCTGCAACTAATTATGGAGTAGGTGAATTTATCTACCAAAAGGGAGTTGCTTCCACTGTTGTTGGTTCTTTTGTAACTTTCGATCAGGATGACAACTCAACCGCTTTATTAGTTGCTAATGCAATTGGCCCAGTAGCTACTGCTATGTCAATTTGTGTGGCTAATAATTATGGTTGGTATCAAATCTTTGGTCAAGCTGTAGGTAAGGGTTTAGCTTCTCTTGCTGATAATGCTAACATTTATGGAACTGCTACAGCAGGATCAGTAGATGATGCTATTGTTGCAGGGGATAGAGTACAGAATGCAAAAACAACTTCTGCACTTGATACCCCTTCAACTGGTTTGGTTGAAGTGGCAATACAATATCCAATTGTAAACAACGCTCTAGCTGACTAAGTTTAGCGGATAATAGGAGGGGTTTTTATTCCCCTCCTATTAATTTAATAATTTAAGAGAAAAAACATGACTAATACAGATAATTTAGTGCTAGAAGTTAGACCGGATCAGCTGGTTGCTTATGGGAAGTTGCTTGTTGCATTTTATGACGACTTCAAAAATAAGAAGATTGATGAAGAGGGTAAAATAGTAATTCTTAATACCAAAGAAACAGATAAGGATGGTAAAGTTGTAATAGTAAAAAGTAAGCCAACACTTTATATCCACATTCAGAATAGTGATGACAAATATAGTGTTACAAAAAGAGCCGCTAGCATGCAGAGAAACCAAGCAGGGAATAGGGCGGAAGAAAAGAGATTGTTTGCAAAAGCTTACGTCAAGTATTTAGAGATAAAAAATAACGGAGGTTTAGTTGACCACGAGAAAGAGGCTTTAAAAGCTAAAGTAGCGGAATTAGAGGCTAAAGCTAAAGTTGCAAAATCTGCACCGGTTGTTCCAGTGGAGAACGAAAAATCAGTTGCAGAACTAAAAGCGGAGCTAGATCTGCTAAAAATAGATTATAAAGGAAATGCTTCTAGAGAAGTTTTGTTAGAGTTGTTAGCTGGTAAATAATGACTTTATTAACCATTGCCCAAGAGATACTAGAAGAAACTAAAAACGCTACAATTCCTCAGGCTATTATAAATAATAGTGAAGTTTCTGCTGTACAGATATTAGCAGCCCTTAAAAAGGCTATAATAGATATTGCAAGAGCGGATGATTGGCAAGAGTTGCAGAAAGAACACACTTTCTCTAGTGTAGCTTCAACCCAGGGTTATGCGTTACCTTCTGATTTTGATAGATTTACTGATAGAACTTTTTGGAATACTACTCGCTTAAGAAGGGTAGAAGGACCACAAACCCCTGAAGATTGGCGGGTGTTAACAAATAGCACTATTTCAGGGGCAACAGTTAATGATTTATTTAGAATTAGAGGAGGTGAAACTTTATTATTTCCCATCCCCGCATCTGTTGAAGCGTATATATATGAATATATAACAGATCTAATAGTGGATAGCTCAGGAGGAACGGGGCAAACAGGGTGGGAGGCAGATAGTGATGTGCCAAATGTAGATGCGTATTTAGTGAAGTTAAACGCTACATGGAGATTTCTTAGTATGCAGGGAAAACCTTATGCAGAAAAGCAAAGAGATTATGAATTAAACTTAGCAGAAAGAATATCAAGGAACGGAGGGAATAAAACAGTCTGTCACGTTGATATTACTTCGCTAAATAGATCAAGGATAGGTTATCCAGTTTTAGTACCAAGTCCATAAAAAGGTTAGAATGGTTCTTTTTTTACAAAGACAATATCAAGGTTTAGCACAAGAAAGAAATGGTCAAGCTTTAAGGCAGAACGTACCATCTCCTTTTGGTGGGTTGAATACTAGGGACGCTGAGAGTGCTATGAGTCCTACTGATGCAGTAGCTATGGATAATTGGTTTCCTAGTCAAGGTTCAGTAGTCACAAGAAAAGGATTTACTACATATGCAACTGGTCTAAGTGGAAATGTGGAAACTTTAGCGGAATTTAACGCAGGGGCTAGTAGGAAGTTTCTTTGTGCTAATGCGGATGAAATTAACGATATTACTAATCCAAGTAGCATTAGTAATTTAGGTACTGGCTTTGCAAATGCAAGGTGGCAATGGGCTAATTTTAATGGTAATATGTTGTTAGTAAATGGGGCTGATACTCCACAAGTTTACAATGGGACTGCATTAGCAAATAGCACAATATCTGGGCCTACCATAGCTAATTTAATAGGTGTAAATGTACATAAAAATAGAGTGTATGTTTGGGAAGATGATTCTCAAAGTTTCTGGTATGGTGCAACTAATGCAATAGGTGGTACATTTACAGAATTTAACCTTTCTAGAATAGCACCTTTTGGTGGTAATTTAGTAGCAATGGCCACTTGGAATTTAGATGGAGGTGATGGAGTTGATGATTATGCGTTATTTTTAATGTCTAGTGGTGATGCAATACTTTATCAAGGTAGCAACCCAGGAGAGGCTGCTAACTGGTCGCTGGTTGGAACTTATAAAATAGGTTCTCCCATTTCAGTTAGGGGAGTTAAAAAAGTTGGTGCTGATGTTGCGATAATAACAAGCCAAGATTTTGTTCTTTTTTCCGAAGTATTTAAAAGCGGTGGATTATCAACTAATTCAACAGCTTTGTCAGGGGCAGCAATAAAGGCAGTTAATAATTATGGCAATAATTATGGTTGGGAGGTTTCGGTTTATCCTAAAGCCTCAATTGGGGGGTGGTTAATATTTAATGTACCGGTAGCTACAAACACAACATATGTACAATATGTAATTAACACTATTACAGGGGCAGCAACAAAATTTACTAATATGAACGCCAGAACGTGGGGCTTGTTTAACGATAGTATGTATTTCGGGGAATCAACTTGTGTTATGAAAGCAGATGACGGCCTAAATGATAATGGTAATTTTATAGTGTGTGACGTTCAAGCGGCATACAATGATCTAGGAAGTCCCCAAGAAAAAGTGGTTAATGAATTTAGGAATACTATAAAAGTAGATGGTAACGTATCGCTAAACACGATTATTAGTTTCGATTATGGACAAAGTACAGTGAGCCAGAATACATCATCTACAAGTTTGGGTACTCAATGGGATACTGCTCAATGGGATTCTTTTCAATGGGCTCCTGAGAATCAAACAAACAATCAATTAGTAGTATCGTCTGGCGAGGGTGTGGCTTTGGGTATGAGGATAAAAGCAAGTCTAAATGGCCAACAATTATTTTGGTTTAGGACGGATTATAGCGTGAGTATAAATAATATAATATAAGGATAATATGGGTTTCGGTAGTAGTTTTAAAAAAGCGTTTGGCAGTGTAATTGGTGCAGTTCCAGGAGGCAGTGACTTGGCTAAATTAGGAGGATTAGGAGAGTCAGCAGAGGATTTTAATGTCCGTAGGCAAAGAGCAGGGTTACAACCAGCTACACAAGAACAAGTAACAACAGCAAATTTATTTCAAAATTTAACTCCAGAGCAACAGAAAGATTTATTAGTTAATAACCCTAATATAGTAGGGCCGGGTGGGAGTCAGTTTTTTGATCCTGAAACTAATACTATTAGATTGCAAGAGTCTGGTTTTCAAGAAGCCCAAAGAGGAAGGCAAGAGTCTTTAGCATCTCAACTTTCAGGGAGTTTAAGTGGTCAGCTGCCTAGTGCTGGTGGTGATGCAGTCACACAAGCGACCTTCCAACAATCTAAAAACCTTCTAGATCCAGAATTCACGCAACAAAGAGAAAGGTTGGAGCAACAGTTGGCAGATCAGGGCATCCCTAGGGGAAGTGAAGCGTTTGACAAAGAAATTAGAAGGTTAGACCGTTCACAAGGAGAGCAATTAAATCAATTATCTTTAGCTAGTGTTTCTCAAGGTATTCAAACAGGGGAAGCCCAAAGAGCAGCAAGATTTAATGAAATATCCTCTTTATTAGGACAGGCTCAAGTAGGAGGTGTAGGATTTGGACAATTTCAACCTCAAAAATCAGGATTAGATTTAGTTGGTTTAGGAGAGGCACAAAGAAATAGAGAGTTTCAAGCAGATCAAGCAAAGGAAAGTAGGAGATCACAAAGAGATGCGGCTATAATAGGTGCTTTAGGCAGTGCTGGCTCTGCTGGAATAGGTGCATTTTCAGATAAGAACCTTAAAAAGAATATAACGATTACAGGCCTTTCTAAGAATAACATCCCAATAGTAGAATTTGAGTACATAAATTCTAAGTTATATGGAGGTGGTAGATTCCAAGGGGTTCTAGCTCAAGATGTAGAAAATATTAAACCTGATGCTGTAACAATTGATGAGAAAACAGGATTTAAAAAGGTTAACTATGATGCTATTGATATAGATTTTAAAAAGGTTGCGTAATGACTAGAAGGGAAATTTTAGAAAGAGAATTAAGTAGAGCTAGAGATTTTTCTCAGCAAGCAGCATCGGGTCAAGGGTTTGATCCCAGGGGCGGTACTGGTGTTTTATTAGCACAGTTAGCAACTGCTGGAATAGGTGCTTTTCAAAGAGATAGAGCAGAAAAAGGTTTGGCAGAGGAAGAATTACAATCCCAACAAGCTTTTGAAGCTAACAACCCAGAATTAGCTGGATTAGGGTTATCTAGGGAGGGTAGAGAAAATGTAGTAATGAAAAAGGCTTTGTTGCAGACAGAGAAACAGTTTAGTACTCCCACTCCATTATCACCACAAGGGAAATTGCTACGGGATGTAGGGGAGGGTTTAGTGCCAGCTAGTTTAGCAAAAAGAAAGCTAAAATCAGAAGAGCCTTTGCTTGCTGGAGCGGAGATTAACCAAATACAAAACCTTAGTGATAGAGCTGATGCTTATGAGGAGCTTGCTGAACAAAACATCGCAAGAGGGAACTCTAAAATAGGAACTCAGCAATCAAGAAAGGCTAGAACACTAAAAAAAGAGTTTAGAGACGAGGAAAGACTAGTAGAAAAAGGCTCCCAAAAACTATCTGCTGACTTAGATAAATCGGGTATATTTGATTTAATTGATTCCTTAGAGCAAATCACATCAATAATAAATTCAAATCCCAAAGATATTCCTGGAGTTGGAAGAACAGCGGTATTACCAGGAATATCTTTAAGTGGAGAGGGTAAAAAATTAAGGCAATCGGTTGGAACATTAAGAAACTCAATTCTAAAAGCGAGGAGTGGGGGGGCTGTAACACCAGCGGAGTCCGGAAGGTTATTAGAAGAGTTGGGTACAGGTGTTGGAAGAAGTGATAAACAGATCAGAATTGGTATTACAAATGTTTTAAATACATTTAACAATAAGGTCAAAAATATTACCGCAGGGTTTAGACCAGAGGCAGTTGCGTTATTAAATGAAAGGAGTGGTTTTGATATTTTAGAAAGAATGAACTCCTTAAAAATAATAGATCCCCTACAGCAAACAGGAGCAACACAACTGCCTAGCGATGGAGGAGGTTTTAAAATTTTAAGTATAGAATAAATGCCAATAGCAACCATACAATTATCAACTGGAAGAATAGCAAAAATAGAAGTGCCAGAAGGTGCAACCCCCGAGGCTATAAAAAACTTTGTAATGAGTCAACCAGAGTTACAACCACAGCCAAGCCCACAAGAACCAACACAACCTGGAATAATAGAGAAAATAGGACGTTTTGGAATTCCTGATAGAGGAGGAAAAAGACCTAGTGCTGGAGAAGTTGCACGCCCTTTTCTCCAGGCAGCTAAAAATATAGCAGTAGGAACTATAGGAAGTGCGGGAGACTTAGCACAGCAAGCTGCCTTCTTACCAGAGGCTATAGGAAGAGGTACTGCAAGAAGTTTAGGTGCTAATATAGAGCCTTTTGACATGTCTAAGGTTAATACGGTAAGTCCAACTATTAGGGGTGGAATCGACAGATTAACAGGAGGATTAACCACACCAAGAACAAGAACAGAGGAGGTGCAACAAGTAGGAGGGGAAGTATTGGGAGGTATAATTGGGCCAGGAGCGATTAAAACCGCTGGAAAAGCTATTGCGGATGTATCAAGCCTTATTGCTAAAAGAGGGACTCAATTTGCGACTGGTATTACAGAGAAGAGTAAGGAATTAGTAGAGGCTTTTCAAGATGCAGGGGTAAACCCTACCTTGGCAAATATTAGCCAAGGCCAAACAACAAAGACCTTTCAGAATTTACTAGGTAATTTTCCTGGTAGTAGGGGAGTTATAGAGAAGGCAACTCAGGGACAGATTGATGATATTACTAAGCAAATAGCAGGGATAACAAAAAGCAAAGGTGGCACTATAGAAGAAACAGGGCAGGTTATCCAAACAGGAGCTAAAGATTTTAAAACAGCATCACAGGCTAGAGTTAGTAAGCTTTATGATGATTTAGATGAGTTTATTCCTAAGGAGCAAGTCACACCAACCAATAATCTAAAAGCCCTTAGCCAAGACCCTGCTATACAAGATGTAGTAGCTGTAGGTGCTGGTGATACGGCAAAGGTATTAAAAAGGTATTCGGGTATAGTAGATGAAGCTGGCTCTATATCTTATCCAAGACTAAAAGTGTTTAGATCTACAGTAGGAAGAAAATTACAATCTTCATCATTACCAGGCGATGAGCGGGGGGCAATAAAACAGATCTACGGTGCATTATCCGAAGATATGAAATCTGCCGTTCAAATACAAGGAGGGGAGAAAGGGTTGTTAGCATTTAATAAGGCAAATAGTGCTTTTGCTAAACAAACAGAGACATTAGAGAAAACAATAAACCCTTTAATTAACGCAAAGACTCCAGAAAAGGTTTTTACAATGGCTTTAAGTGGAACGAAGCAAGGAGGAACTAATATAAAAGCAATAATGAATAAACTTAATCCTACACAGCAAGAATTTGTACAGGGTACGGTTGTGAATAGAATGGGGTTATCACAACCAGGACAACAAGACGCTTTAGGTACTGTATTTAGTCCTAATAAATTTTTAACAGAATGGAATAGATTAAGTCCAGAAGCAAGAGTTAATATCTTTACACCAAAGCAAACTAATTCAATTACCAACCTTAATAAAGTTCTATCAAGCTTAAAAGATACTTCTAAGGCAGCACAAACAAGTAATAATCTTCCATATGCTGCATGGGCTGGTTTGGGTGGCTTAACAGCTACAAGCCCAATAGCTGGAGTAGGGGCGTTAGGAGGTGCTAGAATAACAGCTAAAATGATGACTAGTCCCCGTTTTGTAAAATGGTTAGCACAGACCCCAAGGATTAGAGCAGTCGAAATTCCAAAACATTTAAAAGTATTATCAACCATATCTTTATCCAATGGAGAGCTTAGGGATGATATACTTGATTATTTGGATTCTATAACAACACAACCACAAGAAGGAAAATAAAATGCCACGTAATGGATTAGGAACTTTTAACAGAGTATATAATTGGGTAACAGACTTAGGAAACTCTGTAGCTGTAACAGCGTCAAGAATGGATGCAGAGCAAGACGGAATAGCAACCGCCCTATCAGAAAGTATTGCAAGAGATGGACAAACAACAATAACAGCAAACATACCATTCAATAGTAAGAAGATTACTGGATTAGGCAATGGCACAGCAAGAACAGATTCTATAGCATTAGGTCAAGTTCAGGATGGGACTTATACCACGTTAGGAACGGCTGGGGGTTCGGCAGATGCTTATACAGCAACTCCAAGCCCTGCAATTGAACGATATGCTACGGGATCAAGATATATCATCAAGATACAAGCTGACAATACGACAACCTCGACATTAAATGTTAATGCGGTGGGGGCAAAAACTCTTAAGAAATATGATGGAACTGGTGCAAAACTTAATCTAGTGGCAGGAGATTTACAACTAGATCAATATTATGATATTTTTTATGATGGTACTGATTTTGTTGTGTTTAGTTTGTATAAAACACGTGGGCAGACTATCCAAGTAGTAAACACTCAAACAGGGGCAGTTGCTACTGGTACAACAACAATACCTAATGATGATACCATCCCTCAAATTACAGAAGGGGATGAATATATGACAAGGGCTATAACTCCTACTAACGCTTCAAATCAGTTGCGAATAGATGTGGTGGCACATATAGCGGAATCCACGGCTAATTCTACGACTTGTGTAGCATTATTTCAGGATAGTACCGCAGGAGCTTTGGGATGTGGGTTTGAGTTTGATAATGCTACTAGTGCTGCTTTAAATATTAAAACCACTCACTTTATGACGGCTGGAACAACATCGGCTACTACTTTTAGAGTAAGGGCGGGTAGTAATCAAGCTGGTACAATAACTTTCAATGGTTTTTCAGGAGCTAGAAAATATGGGGGTGTAATCTCCTCCTCAATAACAATAACAGAAATTCAGGTATAATTATGAGTAATATAGTAAAAGCGATACAAAGAATTTACCCAAATATTAAAGGAGGTTTTGTTTATTGGGAATCAAAACAAGATGGTACTCCTTGGGACAATCCAGAAGATGGCCTAATTTGGAGTAATACCGAATATGAAAAACCTTCTTGGGCTGATATTGAAGAAAAGTTACCAGCTATTGATCTAAAAGTTTTACAGGATGCGAAGTTATTAGAGCTTGAAAAGTTGAGAGATTCTAATTTAGTAAAATACGTTTCTCATTCTAAAGGAAATTTTCCAGCAACAAAGATAGCTACTAGTCTTTTAGGGGCAAGAATTTCACAATGGAATGGGAGTGCAACAGAAGAATGGAGAGATATAAATTACACTATGGTTGATTTAACCTTGGAAGAAAGCAAAGAGGTGATGAGGGTTATTAGTTTAGCTCATACACCTGTATATAAGAAAGAAGGGGTAATTGGCGTTGAAATAAATGCAATCGCAGATCTAACCACATTACAGGCTTACGATGTCAAAACAAAATGGGATGAACTCTAAAC
>Ga0207898_1000005_pt1 | contig 12850 bp, 9 predicted proteins | sample LinPmetageLP55_FD_184064 | JGI IMG/M metagenome (GOLD analysis project Ga0207898, IMG submission 184064) | Marine viral communities from the Pacific Ocean - LP-55 (SPAdes) | ecosystem: Environmental > Aquatic > Marine > Oceanic | place: Pacific Ocean | collected 2010-02-09
AGAGCGTGCTGTTCCCCCTCCACCGCCCCAGTTGCCGGCATCTTTGCGTCGGTCTACTCCGAAATTCGGCAGGCAGTTCCTTGAGTGGGAATCAGACGTCGACAAGGCGCTCTACATTGTCGGAAACCCGCGAACAAAGTCAAAGGCACACGATAAGTTCATGGACTTCCTGCGCGAGCAAGGATTCACTGACGCTGAAATCCGCATCGAGGGAGCGGCCATGCGCGGCAAGGTGAAAGGCATTGCCTCTGGTGCAGGCAATGACGTTTTCGTTCCGCAACAAGATTTACCGAGACAGATCACCCGCACAGTCGATGAGATTCAGGCCGCTCCTGAAACCGCAACTCCCGTCGAAGCCCGCTACGCGCACACCCAAAAAGTTGCCCCTGGTGGACCTCCCAAAAAGCCGCCGAAGAGAGCCAATCAACAGCCTGAAGTTGACCCATCTGATTTCTTACGGGACGCCGAGGCAAGTCGAATCCCTGGTGAGCGTCTGGATATCAGGATGCTCATAAATCACGACGCTGCGATTACAACCTCCCAGATAGATGCTCGTGCTGATGTTCGAGTAGGTAACGACTTACTCAAAGAAATAGGTTGGGGCACCCGCCGTGCAAATACACGCGTCCCTCGTTCAGAGGCGGATATTGCCGAGATGGATGAACTCTACGCTGCGCTTCACGGTGAAGGCCCGGTGCCTGAGAAGTTTAGGGAAGCCTACGAATTGGCGCGTTTGCAGACTGACATGACTGAGGCGATGAAACTCGATTTCGACCCGGAGATGGCGCGTGTCGAGGACTATATGTTCCGTGGCTGGAAGCCATCGCAGAAGCTCGTGGACGCTGGCACAACTGGCACAGGCGGTATCGCACATGCCCCGGACTCCACGAAGGCTCGCGTCGGGTCTACCTACAGGCAAATGCGAGGGTTAGATCCCTACGATGATGGCAAGTTCATCACTGAACCTTTCGAGCCGATGTTCTGGAACCCGTTCGAGCAGATCGCTTACGACCAGATGCAGAATGTTCGGTATCAGCAGCAGATGGTTCTGATCGAGGCTTTGAAGAAAGAAGAGCTTGTAAAGCCGGCGGCAGGAATAGGAAATACTACTGAGGGTTGGCGCACGCCTCAGATCGGCCTGGCGTTCGAGGGCAAGCCGTTCGCTGCAGAGCGCCCGACTTCGGACGGTCCGATCGTTATGTGGGCGAGGCGTTGGATTGTTCCCGATGAGATAGCGAATCGCCTGGAGACTATGTACGGCAAGAAGCCTGACATGGGCAAGATTTCTGTTGACGAGACGGTGCATGTCAACTTCCCTATCGTGAAGCAGGCTGTCCGTAAGATTTCGCCGAAGAGGATGACAGTTATTGGCCCGGACGGAAAGGTGATAATCCGTGCCCGTGGGTCTTTCAGTATCCAGAAGTTCGTTGACTGGATGGTGTTCGTTCCGAAACGTGCCGGCCTCCTGGTCAGCTTCTTCCAGGACATCGACTTTGCTACTCGTCTCGGAATCGGTATGACTCAATCCGTACTCACTCAGCTTGCAACCGGGCGTCCAATCGCCGCTCTAAAGACTCTTGGGCATTTCCCGTTGGATCTTGCCGACATACCCAGGGCAAGGTTTTCGAGAGTTCGGAAAGAGGCTCTTCAGGATCTATTGCTCAGTAAAGAACGCATTATCCCGAACCGTAATGTGTCGTTCTATGACCTGTCGAAACGTGGTCTGAGTATTGAAGATCAAACGATCTTCCCGACCGATCTGGATGCCATTGCGCGGGAAGTAGCAGACGAAACCGGTCTTGTCGGCAAGGTGAAGGGCTTGGGAAGCCAGCTCCGAAACCTGGAAACCGACTTCCGAAGCGGATTGTTCAACGGTACTTATCCGTCAGCTATCACAAATGACATCAAACACAATATGGCAGTTGCGCTCGACATCATGTATCCGGGGATCAGCGATGAACAGTTCGCTGCTCGGTTAGCTAAAATGGCTAACACGAGTTACTCGACCATCCCAGAGGTTGCAAGCGTGGTTCAAAACCGGCTCATGCGCGCAACCCTGAAAAGAACTCTTTTCTCCCTGAACGAGAACGAAGGCTTGGCTCGTCAGTTTACCGGTGCGCTCAAGGGCCCGAGCAAGAAGTTCTGGGCAACGCGTTTCCTATCTGGCATTGTGTTCTTGACAGCAACGGCGAATATAATCTCCTTTATCTCCACCGGCAAAGGGCTTGAGGGAAAGCAGTATTCACCGATATGGAAGACGGAGCAGGGACCGTACCCTTATGGCTACAACACTGAGTTTGCTGCTCCGGTTATTCCCGGTGTGGCACGCCGTGCTCTACCGGCGATGCTTGACCTGGTTGGTCAGATGGACACGGTATTCAGGATACTCAGTCCAAAAGACTTCATCACCGGCCGTTTGAGTCGCCCTCTGCGTGCAATCTCAAATCAGTGGAACGGTAGCGACTTCTACGATGAGCCGAGCAACGACTTCGGCCCGGGAGGGATAGCCGATAGTGCTTTCCAGTTGATCTACGACCTGTTTGCTCCGTTCGGTATTGGCCCGCTCATCGCTGGTGCCACGAGACGCGCTTTCCCAGAGACTGAGGGCTTGATTCCGTTCGGGGAAGCGAGGCTTGGGATACGGGGCGAGGCGATACAGGCCGGTGGTGCCAACCTGCGTGCGTTGAGCAACGAAAGATTGAAGGAGCTTTTGAATGAGTCGAGAGATCCGGAATTGATAGCCCGTATTAATGCGGAACTGGAAGAGCGTACACGCGAATGGCAGATTCGGAACATCACTGAACTGAGCAATACTGACTTGGTGCTTTTTATTGAGAACCCGGAAATTTCCGCCTCGACGAAAGCGAACGCAGAGGAAGAGCTTAGAGCGAGACAAGAGCGGTACAACAAATTCCCCCGTGCCGGCACTTCAGGCACTTCTAGTCGTGCCAGAGACGCTATAAACAAGCGGCTTCAAGAATAATCCAAACTTCGGAAGTAGAGTTTAGCGTGATGATGAACAGTGGCGCCAAGATCACTCTGTTCTGAAGGATAGGAAGCCTGAGTGGTTTCCGAGTTTGAGCCTCCCCTTTCCTAAAAGGGTTTCCCCCTCCGAGAAGGGTTCCGCGCATTATCTCTGCACCTGAGAAGCATGACGGGCGGCTAACCCTGCTGCTGCGACTTCAGCTTTATCGGTGCTATGTTCAGGAATCCGTCGGGAACCTGAGAATTGCTCCACTTGAAAAATGGCAAATAAATACCCCGCTCCAAGTCCACGGTGTTCACATATCGGTCGTTGCTGGACTTTTATGCCGTGAACCCCAAGCGGGGTAAGAAATAAGCCTAACAGCGACCTGTGAACGAGTACAGACTACCAGAATTTGCAGAGAGGCGCGGGGAGTCTGTATGATTTACCTAATCTTTATCAGGAGGATCGCATGACCACGACGCCCGTTGAAGGCGCGCAAACTCAGGAAGCCGCGGTTGAAGCAGCTCCAGAGTCAACAGACGAACTCATCCATGATGTGACGTCGACCGACTCTTTGCCAGCTTCAGACCCGACACCCGAGAGCGTACCTGCAACCAGCGACGCGGCCCCCGAACCGGAACCTGCGAAAGAACCCGAAGCGAATGCAGGAGACGAAGCACCCGAGTCCGAGAAAGTACCCGGCACAGAAGCCTGGAACGCTCGAGAGTCGACCGTGCAACGTCAGATCACTGAAGCAAAACAGGCTCAAGATGCCGCTGAACAGCGAGCTGCAACAGCCGAAAGTCAGACCACACAAGCTCAAACCCAACGGGCTATTCAAGAGTATCGAGATGGTGCATATGAGCACATTCTCAAGACTCGCGATGATTTAGATGAATCTGGCGCACTTGCGGAAGCCAATCGTCTCACGACGGTTGAATATAATCAGTGGGCTGCACAGCAAGGCAGGGAACAGGCAGATACGCGAGTCAGTCTTTTAGAAGGCGAACTCGCCGAAAACGCAAAAGTGGGGCAGGTTGGCGATATGATGCGGGAGCATGGAGTTCCCGAATCTCAACGTGAGATCATGCTATCCACTGGTACAAATCGTGATGCTGCCATAGCACTTGCTAAGACTCTCGGGGAAGCTGAAAAAAATCGAGTCGAAATCGATCGACTCACTCAAGCACAGGTTCCGGTGAGTGGCGAAGAGCAGCAGGTAGATTCTGGTAAAGGTGATGGTTCCATGACCGACGACCAGATCATCGCGGCAGCAGGCAACTCAGGTGGAGCATTTACTGATTTGGTTGCTCTCGACGCGGCAATGCGCCGCAAGGGAATGCACCCAGATCAACTCTAAAAAAGTTGGTGCATCATGGCCGTCGGAAAAACGGTTACTGATAGCCTTGCTGATTCGCTACCGACCGCAATAGCGGCTGCACGAATCGTTCGTGAGCAAAAGGGAATTATGACCCAGCTCGTGAGCAAGGAAACGCTTGCCCCTAATACGGGCCTTACCTGGAACGAGATTTCTCTCGCCCAGTTGACCGCACAGAGCGTCACCGAAAACACCGAACTCGACAACCCGCAGCAGTTGTCGGACACGTTGTTCTCAGTGACTCCAACAGTTGTTGGAATCCAGACGCTCATTACCGACCGGGTTGGTCGCCGCCTGTCTAGCAAGTCGATCGCAAGATTTGGCTCGCTCGCACAGAACGCGATGCAGCGTAAGAAAGACGAAGATGGTCTAACCGCCATTGACGGCGCGACTACGCAGTTGAACTCAGCCGGTTCCGCCCTGACCACAGGGCACATTCGCGCTGCGAGGTATCAAATTACCTCTAACACCACAGAGCCGAACTTCACGGCCGAGATCAACGGAGTCTTCCACGGCTTCCAGATCAAGGACATTGAAGACGAAGTGATCCAACCTTCCTCTGGTGCGCTTCAGGCACAGCTTGAACAGGGTCTTACGACTCGCACCTTCCAGAACGGTTTCCGTGGTGACGTCGGTGGTGTATCCATCCATGAGGACGGAAACCTAACCATCGACTCTGGTGCCGATGCGAAGGGTGGAGTCTTCGCAAAAGACGCTCTTGTTCTGGTCCAGGGCCACTCCCCACGCTCAGAGACTCGCCGTGAGCCTCAAATCGGCGGTGGTGCTTCGTCTGTATTCATGTACGACGAGTACGCCTACGGTGAGCGCTCCGCCGGCAACTGGCTTTTCGAAGTCATTTCCGACGCAACAACGCCTACTTCTTAGTAGGTGAATGGAAGTAATCAAGTTGGTTACTGTCGAACAATCCCCCCCTAACCCGGTCGTATACGGCCGGGACGGTAAGGACATAAAACAATGGCACAAGCCAGTAAAGGCCGTATTGAAATCTTTGAGGATTTCATTGGCGGCGAAGACATAATTGCAAACACTGCAGCATCGCGAACCTTTGGAACCGCCGGCCTTCGGGTCATCGGCCAGGGTATTGCGGAAACCGACTCGGGTATCGTTTTACTCGAATCTGATGGACTTAACGGTGTTGGTCGGCTTACGACCACGAACGAGGATCAACATTCCTGTGGTCTTGCCACGGCAACGATGTTTGACGTTGGGAAGATGGGAACGATCGTTCTTGAGGCCCGGGTACAGTTTGAAAACCTGGATACCAAAGAGTTCTACTTCGGTCTGACCGATGTGAACACCGATACGACCATCATTGAAGGCGGGACTATGGTAGGGAACGGCACTACCATGACCCTCACAGCTTCAGACCTCTGTGGTTTCTACCTCTCGGCAGAACTCACGGACGACGAAGACTGGCACGCAGTATTCAACGGTGGGACGACTACCGGAGAGACTGACTCTACGGCGTTAGACCTAAACGATGACGCTGTTGCCGGTGAGTTTGACGTTTTGAGATTGGAAGTTGGTAACAACGGAACAGCTCGTTGGTTCTTAAACGGCGTTCTGAAGAAGACTCAGACCGGTGCGGTTTCGACCTCCACCGATCTTGCGGTTGTTCTGATAGTTGCCACCTATGGCGCCGCGATTGAAACCGCTGACGTTGACTACATCTCGATCACGGCAAACCGTGACTGGACCGTATAAGTCACCATGAGTGATTATTCTTCCATCGGGGTATTGCCGAAGACCGACCACGTTGATATGAGCGAGGATGCCTACGTTCTGTACGAGATCGACCACAAAACGCCTGACAGCAAAGCGTTCCATCGCTACCGCGTGGTACACGTTGTCAGAAACGATGGGCTGGCCGAGTTCGAATGGGATATGGGCGACCGAGCGAATTTCAAGGTGGAAGGCTTCTGCATACCCGGTGGAGGATTTAACCAACAGCACAAAACTGTGATTCTCGCTAATCAGCGACCGCAGCAAGTACCTGCTGGGAAGAAAAGCTACTGGTTTGAAGAAACCGTTGGCAGTCTGATTGACGCAGCCGAGGGGATTCACAAGAACCCCTTCGACACAAGTGAAATTCTTGAAAACCAAACTGATCTGATTAGTGGATACCACGAACAGATCGACAGGAAACAGAACCGCAATAAGCGGCAATTTGCCATTGGAGGCAACTAGACAATGACTACGGAATCATTACAACCACCCGCAATGTCTGAGGCCGACATCATTCTGCAGGAACTCGCCAATGTAGGCGTAGATCCGAGTGAGTCTGAGGCGCAGGAACTCGAGCAGAACCTAATCAAACAGGGCCCTAAAACTCAAGTGGTACAGCCCCAGGGCTCCGCTGACATCAGCGAAGGATTGGAACAGTCGATCATCACCGGGACTCAGGCTCCTGGCCTTCAGAATAATTTCGATCAGCCGATCACGGTCACGAAGGTTTCGGATCCCGGCTGGATTATGGTTTATCACCGCTTTACAGGCGACCCCAGCGTTTGCAACGCGAACATGCTGCCGGCACAGCTTCGGAAGCGAATCAACGATAGTCGAAGTGAGCACTTCGGGAAGCTCGCATTCACCACGAGCGACCCAGGATTCCGCCCGAAGGTAGGACATGGCAAGTGCTGGCTCCACGCAGACGGTAAGTACCGAGCGATCGCCGATGAGTGGGGTGTCGAAGTTTGCACGAAGTCGAATCTCTCATCTGAGTTCGACATTCGGATGCACGTTCGTAACAAGCACACCCGGCAGTTCCAGGCTCTCGAGGATCACATTCTGGAGATCGAACGCCAGGAAGATCGTGAAGAACGCCGCCTGATTCTTCGCACACTCGCTGTCCAGCAAGAGACTCGAGCTGTGACGGAAGAGCTTGCTGCCGACGACCCAGAGGGCGAGGTAATCGATCAAACGATTCCCGAGGCTCCTGCAGCCATGACGGAAGCTGAAGTCTGGAACAGCAAGTTCAAAGAGGCCGAGGCCACGGGTACTTGCCCGGTTGCCGGCGAAGATTGTTTCCAGTCCAGCGCGAACCTGAAGAAAACCCGACGTTCGAACCTCGATCGTCACCGCAAAGAGAAGCACCCAGAAACCAAATAGTTAGCGAGGTCCCGTGGCAGTTCTACTAACACAAACGCGTGAAGAATTACGCGTGTCGATCGGCTACAACTTAGGTGCGGCCTACGAAGGCACTATGACTGCCAACGGGTCCACGACGACTCTGGTTGACACGAATCTCAAGAAATCCGACAACCTCTACAACGAAATGGCGGTTGTTCTGACTTCATCGCCGAACGATGGCGAGATTCGATTCATAGACGATTACGTTGGATCGAGCGGCACGATCACGATTCGGGGCGATGCTCTCTCGTCCACGGTCGACGGCAACACCTACGAACTGTGGGATCGGGATATGCCACCGGAGCGTATCCACAACTTCATCAACCGTGCGATTCGCATGGTCCCACGCAAAGCAGCCCCGCCGCTAACTGAGATCACAACTCACGCCTCCCGGGACGTCAGGCTCTATGACGTTTCCTCGAGCATGGCCGGGATTGAAGAAATCTGGTATCGCATCGGGCACGGCCAGGTCGTTCTCGACAACTGCGATTCCGTCTGGTCGGAGTTGGTCGACGGCGACGCTACTCTCTCGCAGGACATCAAGGACAAGCGTGAGGGTTCGGCCTCGATGGTCATGGAAGTGGCTTCGGGCATGGCAGCGAACGACATCATTGCTGCTCAGTCGATAGGCACTCAGGACCTTCGTGGCATGACCCACCTGGAAGGGTGGTTCTGGGTAGATCAGACTACGAGTGCCGGTGGGCTCCGAATGATTCTGTCGACTACGGCAAGCGCCGGCACGGAGACGGAATTGATCTCACTCCCAGCGATCGCAACTGCTCGGAGCTGGCAACGGTTCAGGGTGGCGCTGTCAAACCCGGAAGATGATGGTGCGATTATTTCGATCGGGCTCAAGTATGCGACCGATCTAGGAGCGACAACGATCAAGCTCGATGGTGTCGTGGCAACCCACACCGATACCGAGGACTGGCAGAAACTCCACTGGAACTATTGGGGTGTCGACCGGGACCAGCGCAAGATCAGGTTCAGCTACGACGCGTGGGATGAGGTAGGCCACTCGTTACTGAAGTTGGTCGGCCGGCAGAAGCCAACCCTGTTGAACGCTGACGCTACGGAGTGTGATATTGAGCCCGAGTTTGTGATTGCGAAAGCATCCGCGCTCGCCTTACACGCACGAGCCGACCGATCGGCAGAACGTCGAAAGGCTGCTGCTCTCGATGCTGAACGGTACGACCTCATGGCTGCACTTGCCTCAAGGAGGATTCAGGGTCCCTCGCAAATCAGGTGGGTAGACAACTAAATGGCGATCGATATTGGTTCCCTGAATGTGAATACTGCCGGCACTCCCGAGAAGTTTTCCGCGGACCTGGCAGCACAGGCGGTAATTCGTCTGAATACCAGGGTGAAGAAAATACTGTTCAAGGCTCCGTCGGGTAATACGGGCGACGTTTATATCGGGATGTTCGGGCGTGACAAATCAACGGCTACGGTGTCGAGTTCTTATGGCTTTGTGCTTGCGAAGGGAGAGTCGCAATTACTCGAGGATGTGAACGAAGTGTTCTCGAATTTTCAGGGCGATGCTGCGACTAACAACGACGACATAAATTGGGTGGCTTGGTTCTAATGGCCGGTACAGCAGTAGAAGAAAAGCAAATCCGTATCAACGATGTGCTGTTCCAGACGGCAGGGAAGATTCGCGAGTTTCTTGCATCACAGCTCCCTGCTAAACTGACCTTCGGCGACTATTCAGATGCGTCCAACCCCTTCGCGTCTGAGTGGTCGTTTGAGGATGGTCGTGGCGGTATTGGAATCGAGGTCTTGGACCCGCGGAAAGACCTCGATCGAGTCTGGTATTCCACAGCACAGTTGCGCTATCCCGGCCGAATCGTCCTACCCCGGCTGGCAACACTTACCGCTACTTTCGGTTCAACTGATATTCAAGAACTCCGTGAGTTCAAGAACGAAATGTACGCGTGTCAGGCGACCAGCGTGTACGTCTACAACAACGGGACTGACTCATGGGGGTCGTCGGTTCGAACGCTCCTGAACAACGCCACTGACACCGCTGTAGGGCTCCTACACCCGAGCGGGACGGCTACGCTCACTTTGGTGGTCGCAACGGGCTCTGAAGTGGATTACGCCACGAACTCGTCAACGTGGAACCGGAACACGACTGACATCAAGTTCGTTTACTTCTGGAACAACTTGCTCTGGGGCATGGATGTCGCCGGCCAGCTTTATTACACAGACGACCTTTCTGCCGGCTGGACGCAGGGCGCGCAACTTCAGTTGCCCTCTGGATTCATCAACAGCTTGCTCGTCGCTCGAGGCGCCGACAACTTGGAGCACTTGTACGCAGCGACAACGATTGGATTGTGGATTCACAACGCTGTCGAAGGTGTCTGGGAAGAAACCGATATGTCGGAGCTGCCCTACCATGCCGACGGCGGAGTGGGTTCGACGAAATGGCGCGGGAACATTTACTACCCTGCCGGCAACGCTGTGTATAGATTCCAGCCACGAAGCACCGGAACGGTCGTCGACACGGTGGGACCAGATGGAGACTACGGGCTCCCGTTGTTGAAGCGTGGTGTAATCAAGAAACTCACCCCGACGCACAACGATCTGATCGCCTTCCTCGATGCGTCGGTGGTTGGTCGTGGCGTTAGTGGGCTCGAGACTCGGGTATCTCGAGGCGCCAGGTTCCACCACGGCGTTACGCTCTCCGCCCAGCTCGGATACAGCATCATCCTCGGCTGGAACGAGGACGGATGGGAGGTCAAATGGGAATCGGGGGCGTCCGATAAACCGATCACGACCGGCACGGTTGCGAACGCGTATAATCAGAACCGCTTGTGGTGGGCGTCGAATCAGCGCGTCTACTACCAGGTGCTGCCGGTCGACACGGTGAACCCGTTGCAGGTTCCAAATACGACATACGCCACGACCGCAACGCTCGAGACACCGTGGAACGACTTTAGATCCCGCAACTCTACGAAGCTCGCCCTATCGTTCTTGTTGGATACGATCAACCCGACCTCATCTGAGACGGTCAAGGTCGAGTACGCGATCAATCACATTGAGTCGTACACCACGATTAAGACGCAAACGGCCACAGGCAACACGGAAACGACGTTCCCGATTGGTGGGTCGAATGCGATCGGCCTTGCCTTCACAGCGATCAAGTTCAGGGTGACGCTTGCCCGAGGTTCGGCAACCAAGACTCCGCAAATGGTCAAAATGACTCTTGTATGGCGCCAGCGAAACAAGGAACTCTACGGGGTGCAAGCGAACCTGGTCCTCGGCGACAGCATGGATGTAGGGGCGAAAATTCAGTTGGCCGCAATCAAAACCGCCCTGCTGAACGATGAATTGTTTGAGGTCACTTATCGCAATGACGATGGAGGAACTGAGAACTATTACATGGAGATTGTGGGTTACGACGCTCAACTTGAAACTGGGCATAATTACTCTGGAACGGTTCAGGTAATCATGGTCGAGCCGCGGCAAACGGCAGCGAGATAATGACTACTTTTGGAATAGAACAACGCCTTCGAGATCGAGAGCCCGACCGGGACGTTACTGGCCGGCGGCTTGCTCTGCCGCCTGAGTCCTGGTTGCTGCGTGGCGGTTCTCAGCCCGAGTATTATATTTACAGGGCGCTGCAGGACCGTGGGCTCGTGGAGGGTATCGACTTCACGTATCAGTCTCCGCAGGCTGGGGGAAGAATGACACTTGGCGGCGCCATTGTGGATTTCCTAGTCGTTTTCCCGCCAATCGGCATAAACGTACAGAGTTTGTATTACCATGCGACAACGGCCGAGCAGAGGGCTCACGACATTACTATTCGGGCGACTTTAGAGGGTCAGGGGATCCAAGTGTTCTTCATTTCAGAAGATGAAGCGATCAATAATCCTTCTGGGGCGGTCGCAGACGCTATTGCTGGAAGAGGGTCGACCGACCCGATTGGATTGTAGGTAGATATGGCCGAGTTAAAAGGAACTATTCTTGACGATACCGGCGTAGCCGTAAGCGGCGCGACGATCAATCTCTACGCAAAGGGAACCACTAGCCCCTCGCTTGCGAACGCAGTAGCAGACTCGAACGGTGAGTGGGAGATCGGCGCGTCCGGTTCAGGGTCTGACGGAGCTGCGAGCGTTGCCTACGCGACTCGTGGTGAATTTGACCTGAAGATCACCAACGATCCCGACATAGTTTGGCTGCTCCACCGTGACCGTTATCAGGTCGATATGGTTCAGGCGAGCAACGCCACGACTGTCGTAGCTGCCGGTGAATTTACTTCAACTACCAACGAAGCCAGCACTCTCGTAACGATCTTCGAGGGCGATCGCGCTACGATGGCGGACAACGACGAGGCTTACAACTCGTACAAGATGTCGGATTCTGGTGGCACCCAGGAAGAGGTTGCCCGAGTTACCTGGCACCAGTACGACGTAAACCCGAGCGCTGACGGTGGCTTTGAGATCGAGGTTGCATCAGCAGGAACGCTCTATAAGGTGTTCGACGCTGTTACGGCCACTGGAGGGGGCCAAACAGTAAGTATCGGCACGGGACTTTCAGCTACCGCCATAACGCTGGGGCACAGTACCTCAGAAGTAACCGTTGCTGACAACCTGACTGTTGCTGGTGATTTTACCGTTAGCGGAACTACAACAACCGTTGACACTACAAACACAACTGTCAAAGACAGCCTGATCGAGCTGAACAACGGAGCTTCAAGTAACTCTAATGATTTAGGTATTGTCATGGAGCGTGGCTCCACAGGTGATAATGCGATTATTGCTTGGGATGAAAGCGCAGATGTCTTTACTGTAGGAACGACTACCGCGACTGGCGCATCTACGGGCAACCTGAGTATTACTGCTGCTGGCTTTACTGCGGCAGCTATAACTGGCACAAGCGGAACATTTTCTACAGATGTATCTGTTGGTGATGATGTGTCTCTAACATCAGACTCTGCTGTATTCAACATGGGTGCTGGTAATGACTTCACTATCACTCACGACGGAACGACCGGAGCCACGCTCGCTGGTAATCCCATCACGATCACAGCAGGTGGGGCATCGTCATGGACTACAAGTGCTGGTGCATTAACTCTCACATCCGCGGCAGCGTCTATATGGTCTACTGCTGCGGGAGCATTAACTCTTAGAGGTGCAGGTGGAGTAAATATAGATGAAGGTGGAGCCACGATCATTGGTATCAGTGATGCCCGTGTGATTGCGACAACGAATACAGCCTCTGTTGACCTTGACGCTTCGGGTGCTATACAGATCAACTCCACTGGCGGTGCGCTCAGTATCGGTAACGACAATGTAGATCAAGCTGTCAATATTGCTACTGCTGGAACGAGAACCGTGAACATTGGTATT
>Ga0207898_1000006_pt1 | contig 12541 bp, 21 predicted proteins | sample LinPmetageLP55_FD_184064 | JGI IMG/M metagenome (GOLD analysis project Ga0207898, IMG submission 184064) | Marine viral communities from the Pacific Ocean - LP-55 (SPAdes) | ecosystem: Environmental > Aquatic > Marine > Oceanic | place: Pacific Ocean | collected 2010-02-09
CAGAGAGGAGTGACCCCGAATGGTTGCGCTCACATATTCAGGGGAGGCGCGGTGGGTTCGATTCCCGCCCGGGGACGACGGAAGTGCCGTCAAGCAACGGAACGGAGGTTCCAAATGAAAGTCAGTAGGAGAGTTGAGAAGATCATCGACGTGGAGTTGGACAGCGAGGCAGCGGCCCAACTGCGGTGGGTGTTCGAGCGGTCCAACAACGGGCTCTACCACGAGTCGCTAGCCCCCTTGGCGCAGGCGCTAGGGGTGGGCGAGACCCACGACGACGACTACTTCCTTGCCGACCCCTCCGGGGGCGGTGTGTGGGTGGGCGAGACCCACGAGACCCGCCCGATCATCCCGATGACTGGGGTGAGCGTCGATGAGTGACGAACTAGAGGTCACTCAACTGTTCATACCGGGCTTGGAACCCGACGACGAGGAGGTCATCGTTGAGGTCAACGAAGAGCCTGCCGACCCAGCCGTAGTCAGGGCCATCATCGAGTCGATGCGGGCCACGCTACGGGCGCAGCAACTACGGGATGACAAGGCATGAGTTGGCTGTGGAAAGTGCCAGCAGCCTTCACCGTCGGATGTGCCATCGGGTTCGTACTCGATTGGTTGCTGGAGGTGCGGCTGAGTTGGGGGTAAAGAAATCTAAGGGCATGTCGAAGCAACTCTGGACATCCCCATCAACCTCATGTATTATCAACACAGGTGGCAGAGGAATGACCTTTGTCCACTCTCAGGAATGGAGGTTCCTAACTGATGATTGCTACTTCTAAGATCAAGAAGATCACCCTTCCCGGTGACACCCCCAAATGCGACCTCTGTGCCGCGTTGGGTGCAACACCCGAAAAGGAAGCGGAGTTCGACATGCCTACGATCTACGGGTCGTGGGGGTACGTCTGCCGTGACCACCTTGAATCCCATGTTGCCCCCGGTGCCTACGAGACTGGCACCCACATCACCTGGACTGGCTGAGGTGACCAACGGGCAGCCCACCCTCCGAATGAGCCTCGACCAGCGCTTCGGTCTGGTCGAGCCTGATGACACTTGGGAGGGGGTGAGAACTATGTCGAAGTCATACGGTATGGCAGGGCGCAATAGCGGCCTGCGTGACCGAGTGGTGAACGCCCTCAGAACGGCCCCGAAAGGGGACCTGACGTGCAACGAGGTCGTCGAAGCGCTGGACTACCCCAACAAGGGGTCGGTGCAAGCCACTCTGTCGGACTGCCACCGGCTGGAGCACGTACCCGTTATGCGAGTGGGTAAGAGCCTCTACCGGTACGTCCACCCGGATGAGGACGAGGTGAGCCACATGGCACGCCTTGAACAGAAGGTGAGTGCGCTGATCGGTGTGCGGGTGGGACCGCTCGCCGCTGGCGACCTTCTGGAGGTTGTCCACATCACCCGCGACGGAGTGGTGCTGGTTGTTGACGAGCAGCGCAACCTGCTGCGGGTCAGCACACAATGCCTGCTGAACCTTGACGACCCTGCATTGCAGGTGTAGCGCAGAGGTCAGCCCTTTGTCCCGCACCACCCTCCCCCCGGGTGCGGGACATTGGGGTGCGCTTTGCACCATCAACTACCTCTTTGGAAGGAGGCAACAACAATGAAGTCACGGTTTGAGACACCTCCGGCTGAACCCATTGTGGTTCACCCCGAGGATGTCGGAGTACGGGACGGGACAGTAGCCCTGTCCGCGCCCAGTCCGTGGGGAAGTGGGGTGCTTCAGGTAGAACTACCGAAGTACGACCCTTCTTCGTTCCCGGAAGCAGATCGGGTCAAGATCCCGCTCACCTCCACCTTCATCGACCACAACGACCTTGTGTACCGGGTCGCCGTTGATATGAGCCGGGGCCGTGTGCCCATGCTGTGGGGGCCAGCCGGGGTTGGCAAGACTCAACTAATCAGGCATCTTGCGTTCCTCATGCAAGTCCCCTTTGAGCGCATCCCACTCGGAGAAACCTCGGAACGTGAAGATGTGACGGGGCACTACGAGTTGAAGGGAGCCACCACCGAGTGGATCACCTCACGACTCGCTCGCAGTTTCACCCGACCGGGAGTCATCTGCGTAGACGAGTGGAACGCTGCGCCACCCGCTGTCCTGCACGTCGCACGACCTATCCTTGACGACTCAGCCGCGCTCGCGTTGGACGCCTACGACGGGCGCATCCTGATGAAGCACCCACATTGCTTCATGGCTGCGACAGGCAACCCCGACTGGATGCCCCAGTACGCAGGGCTGCTGCCCCTCAGCGAAGCGGACGCCGACAGGCTCTCGCACATCAACGTCGGGTGGCCGGAACAGGAGGTCGAGGCGCTGATCGTCCTCAACCACCTCTGTGCCAACGAACTCAACAAGGTTCCAGCATGGCAGGTGGTGTGTGCCCTCAGAACATGGGCGGACATCCGGGTGAACATCGACAATGGGAGCCTCGGCATCACCGCAGGCACACGATCCCTCATCAACTTCATCGAATGCCTCCAATACCACCCGGTAAGGGAAGCAATGTCGAAGGTGTACGAGCGGATGGATTCACAGTCCTACTCCCGCATCGAGCAGACACTCGACCATCACAACTGGGATAAGTACCACGAACCCAGCGCCGTGACTCTCTGCGAGACGCAGCCCGACCCGGTAGCCGAGTTGCTGTCCAAGTTGGACGAAGATTCGGAATACTCTGACGACGAAGGCGACGACGATGACGACTAAGGGCGGCGCGCACCCGGGTATCGTCATCCGGGTACCAGATAACCCCGACGTGGAGCGTGCACTCAAGGCGTTCAAGGTCATGCACGAACTCATCCCGAGGTTCACAGACATTGTGCGAACCTCGGCAGAGGACGACGGTTTGCAGGTGATCGTACGAACCGACTGGCCTGGACCCAGCACCGACGGTGCAAGGGTGATACTCCCGGTCGAAGAGTTGTTCGCTGACGTAGACCCCAAAAACCCCTGCACCTGCGACAACGACGCCGAGTCGTGCATCTACCACATCACCGTGGGTTACCTGCTACACGAAGCAGCACACATCGTCGAAGGGTCCACCATCGTGCCCGACGCGGAGTTCTGCAAGGAACTCCTAAAGGCGTTCGGTCGGGTCGGAAAAGTAGACGGACCCCTTCTCGTAGAGGTCGGTGTCCAGAAGGCCGCCATCTTCGCCCGAATAGAGAGTTGGGCGCATGAGCGGAAGGAAGGTCAAGTAATCGACTCGTCTGTGCTCCAGATAGTGTCGAGGTTCAACAGGCACGCACCGGGGTTGTGTAACGCCATCGAAGATGCCCGCATCAACCTCGCTATGGGAGAGAGGCGCACCGCCCTCACGCAGCAGATGACCCGGGTGCTGGAGAGCATGGTCGTCGGCTCCATAGGGGGCGGGGGTATCAACGCTGGTCCCCTAGGTTATCAAGCCGGTGTCGGGATGCTCGTCCAACTGGAGTTTGAGAAGGACATCGCCCCGATGTTGACCTCTGAGACGGTGAAGAACTGCCTTGCCGACCCGACCGTTCAGAAACTTCTGAACCGGGTGGAACTCCGGGGCGTGGCCGACTCCGCCGCCCTATCCGTCGTAATCTGCGAACACCTCCGCATGAAGTACGGACTCTTCAACGATAAGGTCGACGAAGGCGGCAAGGCGAGAGACACCCTCAAATCAGGTAAAGACACCGACGAGGATGGGGTTCTCAAAGCCAACCAGCAGGTGCGAGAAAACGAGGCCGCACGAGCGGAATCGCAGGATCTGCTCAAGGCTGCACGTCGGGCTGCTGACGCACGGGACAGAGGGTCGAAAGAGTGGCTCAACCGTGAGGAACCCGATCGACGCAACTCGGATGCCGGGCCGCACCCCGACATGGAAGCGTTCCTTGAAGCACTCGACGCGACCCGCAAGGGGGGTGAGAACGAGGACCTTGACGACACGATGCAGCAGCCGGGCGGTAACGGCCTGATGACCCAATCGGGCGCAGGTCACTACCGGGCCGTCGTACTCCGGCCAAACCTGTCCGTGTCTCAGCCCTCCAGCACCTCAACCATCAAGATTCTTGACGGGTACAAGTACCCGGCGAAGGTTGATGTGATGGTGTCCGCCGGGTACGACTCCGCGATTGCCGGGGTTCTCTCCACTTCGCAGCGACTCCTCGCGGACGCCCTCGGGTTGAACCGAAGGTCAGCGAACATACCGAACCTTGAACGTGGCCGACTCCACGGAAGCAAACTGGCGAAGGTGCCAACAGGGGCCAGACGAGTGTTCCGTCGAATAGAGAAGCCCGCCAAGAGGTCGTATGCGGTACTGATCGGAGTCGACATGAGTGGCTCCACCCACGGCTCCACGTCTGAATACCTGCGACTCCTAGCGTTCGGACAAGCCACCCTCCTAGCGAAGATGGGTATTCCGTTCTCTGTTGTAGGCCACACCGGCCACCAGTACGGAAAGTGGGATGGCGAACCCGACTACGAGTGGGGGAGCGAAAGCATCGCAGAACAGGTCGAACAGATGTACGGCTCCGGTCGACCCGCCCTTGCGACGCTGCAACTCGCCAAGAACTTCGCGGAGCCGTGGGACACCACGGCGAAAGTGGCGGTGTCCAGCCTGAGTTCATCTGAGCAGAACTTGGACGGGGTTACCTTGCAGACGTACATCAACATGCTCCTCACACAGCGAGCCACCGATCGGCTACTGCTCTACTACACCGACGGTGCAATGCCCGCTGAGGACAGCACGGCACAGAGGCGGCTGCTGATAAGTGAATGCCGCCGGGCCAAAGCCCTGTCCATGCTTCCCGACCGACGGCTGCACCTCATCGGCGTCGGAGTCGGCACCGACTCGCCAAAGGAGTACGGGATGGACACCATCGAAGTCAGCAAAGACGAGGGTGCTGACGGAATCGCCCGTGTCGTCGAAGGTCTTGCGGTTCGGATCGCCCGAACCATCAAGTAATAGAGAAGGAGAAGCAGAATGGCGAAGTCAATCGTGGACCCGCGACCGAGGTTGGAGGAACCCTGCCCTCGTTGCGGCAGGCAGGAAATGAGGGAGCCGGTGGGTGCCAACGCCCTTAGCCGCACAACCCGTGGTGTATTCGATGCACCCGTGTACGTCTGCTCCGATTGTGGAAGCGACGAAGGCTTGGAGGAGTACCTCCTGCACAGCGCGACACCCCAGTCGGCGTGGCCCCTGCCGGGTCACACATTCCAGCAACTCATCGAAGCCACCTCAGCGATGGACCTCAAAATCGTGAAGGACACCCCGTGACCGAGGAAACCCCATCCAAGTTCGGTTTCTCAATCACCACCCCGGAAGGCATCGAAGCGTACCGGATGCTCGCCATCAGGGCTGCGTTGCGGTTGGAGGTCAAAACCGGGCTGAAGTCCCGGCACAACTGCCTGCGGGCAGCACAACGGGTACTAGAGGAGCGGGGCATAACCCCTGTTCGGACCCGCAAGCAGGCGCTGAAGGCGATGGACGCAATCTGCGACGAGTTGGAACCCGGATGCCTGAAGTGAAGTGCGGGCAGCGATGTGGAGAGCAAGCCACGGTGTATGCGATGGATCGGCTGCCCGGTGGATGGGCGGGCTACTACTGCGAGCCGTGCGCTAAGGCGCTGAACTTCCAGATTACTGATCGGGTGGCTGAGGCGCCGTGATGAGCCGTATGAGCGATCTCCACATAGACATACAAGAGGCCATCAACACAGAGTTGCGCGCGCTGGGGTTCGGGTGTGACTGGCGTGACGTGGGCTTCTGCATCTGGGAGGTGAGCGAGTACCTGAATACACCCCCCGAAGAAGTGCTCCAAGTCTTCTACGACATGGTTCGTGAAGGCTATGCCGAAGCAAGTTCCCTAATGGAAGGAAGCAAAGATGAGTGAACTCAAAGTATTCAACGTCGTCAACGAAGGCAGCAAGGCCCGGTTGGTTGAACTCAGCACCAAGTGTGACGAGTACAACGGGTGGGTGAACCGTGAAACGTGGGCCGTCAACCTGCATTTATCGAACAAGCGAGAGTGGTATCAGGGGGCAATCGACGCAGTTGCGGCACAACTCCACATCGCTGCCGACACCTCCCCCGTCTACATGGGTGACGTACTCCGTGAATACTGGAATACCATCTTCTGCAACCCCGATCTCGAGTTTGAGTTGGAAGTCATGGTGCTCCGTGACGTGGGCAGCGGATGGCGGGTCGACTGGACAGAGATCGCAGAGCATTGGATCGCTGACGTGAAGGAGCATCTGGCATGAAAGCACCCCGGCTCTACCCTTGGTGGTGGTACCACACACCGGAGCCAATCCGCTCGTACGTCTATGACTCGTTTCGGTGGTCCCCGGTGGGCTGGTGGTGGGCCGACAGGCGCAATCGGAAATGGGACGCTTGGTACAGGTTGGACCGTTGAGCCTTCGGGTACTGAAGTGGCCGGGAGGTAAAGGCGGGATGCTGGACGACCTACTCCCCCTCATACCCTACGACGACCTGTTCGTAGACGTATTTGGAGGTGGAGGGTCCGTCCTACTCAACCGACGTACCTCCCCGGTCGAGGTCTACAACGACCTTGATAGCAACCTTGTCAACCTGTTCAGGGTGATCCAACACCCCTCTGACCACATAGAACTGGAGCGACGGCTCCGATCGACGCTCTATTCCAAAGAGGAGTTCGTCAAGGCTATCCACATTATTGACGGGACAAGCGAGCCTGCCGACCACATCGAGCAGGCATGGGCCATGTTCGTCAACATGAACCAGAGTGTCGTAGGTCGTGTCAGACGCACACAAGGCAACTGGTCTAGGGCCGCTATCAGCGTCTCGGGCGAGTCGGCGGTAGTAGCGGGGTGGAAATCCCTTGTGAACCGCTTAGGTGGCGTCTACGACCGTCTGAGCGGCGTTCAGGTGGAGCAGCGGGACGCCATCGAAGCGATCCAGTATTGGGATGGGAGCCACTCCGTTCTGTATGTGGACCCCCCGTACGTTCACGACACCAGAGTGGACGCCGAGTACTACGCCCACGAGATGAGTAATGACCAGCATGAGTCGATGATCGACGTGCTTCTGAACTGCCGAGGGCACGTCGTGGTATCGGGTTACGACCACCCGATCTACAACAGGTTCGACGACTTCGGTTGGCATCGGATCGAGTTCAAGCGACTTACTACAATGACAGCAAGCCAGAGGGGCAAGGATGATGATTGGGACCGTGAGACGAAGCCACGGGGAGAGCGAGTGGAGATCGTATGGCTGAACGAGAAGGCTCACACGGTCAAGTCGGACCCAACCCTGTGGGACACCCTGTGATACGAGCAGGCAAGACCGCTGTCGGCCTGATGCGCTCGGCGTGGGACGAGGACAACAACTTTAGTAAAGCGGGAGCCGCGATCCTGCTGAGCGACCTGACAACAGACGATCTGACACACCTCGCTGCCGTGCAAACCGTCTGGCTGTTGGAGCAGATGGAGTGGATAGCGAAGTTGGAACTACCGGATGGAGAAACCCTGTGCGTGGAAGAGCAGATCACCTCGTTGGGATTGGAGATAGCCCGCAATGAGGTTGGCGCATAAGTCAGCCTGCGTAGACGATGAAGGCAAGATCGTCTGCGTCTGTGGTCTAACCGAGTCGTTGGACCTCTACTACGAGGGCGTTGCCGAGAGGGCTCCTGAGTTCGGGCCGGAAAAAGCGTAACTCCACGACATGCTCAGGCCCATCATCCGGCAACACCCCGGCGTCGACCAATCCGTCGATCGCCGCCTTCGCAGCAGGGAAGCACGCCCCCGTGTCCTGCGCCCGTCTGTCGTTCAGGTGGGGGATGCAGGTGATGATGCACTTGTCCATGCTCGGGATGTGGGCCTTCTTGGCGAGCCATGCGAACGACTCGCGCCAATGCCTCACGGCAGCAGCGCGTGTGTAGTGGTTGCCCTTCCCGTACACGCTGTTCTGGGTGAACGGCCGGTCGTAGTGGATGACCTGCCAGACATCACTCCTCATCCAGCAAGTCCTCTGGCTCGCACTCAAACAAGGCACACAGGGACAGCATGTGGTGGTGCCGAATGGGCATCCGCCTGTTGGCGTACTTCGACAGCGTGGACGGGTCTATCCCCGATAGACCCGCGACGTGGTACATCGGCGCTCCACTACGGGCGATCATCTGCCGTAGTGCAGACGGCCTCCCACGGGTCGCAATGATTGGTATGGCCTGTCCTAGCCGGGGGGGGTCTGTCATAGCCTGACTCTATCATGTATCCAAGACAACCGGAAGGAGCAATACCCAATGTCAGCGATTGAGAAAACACCGGTACTCACACCAGAGAACCAAACCGAGGTCCTGAAATACCTAGGCATGGACCCGAAAGACACGGCCACACAGGCCCTCGTCCAAATCTGCAACAGGTACGGGTTCGACCCCCTACTCAAGCACGTCGTACTCATCGGCACGGGCGGCAAGAAGAACACCTACGTCACACGCGACGGGCTGCTACACCTCGCCCATCAGAGCCACCAACTCGACGGCATCGTCGTCGAAGAAGAAGGCGCCGACAGCGAGGAATGGTGGGCGATCGTGAAAGTCCACCGCAAGGACATGGGACACCCGTTCAAGTACCGTGGCCGGTACTCCAAGAAGGGTGCGAACGCCAAGTACGGACCCGAGATGGCAGTCAAATGCGCCGAGGTCATGGCGCTACGCCGCGCCTTCGACGTGTCCCTACCCACCGTAGAGGAGCAGTGGGACACCGTGAGCGGACAGGTCGGCAGCGTCGAGCCGCTACAGGAACACCATGTGGCGGCCGCCAAAGAGATCCCACCTCCACCCCCACCACCGGTTACCCCCGTTCCATCTCTTTCACGTTCTGCGTCAAAAAAAGAAGATTCCCCAGTCTCTCCCTCGACGACGAAAGACCAGATCGGCAAGGCGCGGGCCGCCCTTCGGTCCAACGCCTCCCGTGAGGAACTGGAGGATGATCGGGACAGGCGGTACATCGTCAGCCAGATGAACCACCCCGACGTGGAGGGGTCACTAAGGTCAGAGTTCAAGGCAAAGTTCGGACACCCCGACGAACTATCCGGCAGCGTCATGCACGAGGCACGGCTCTGGGTAGAGAAAGCCACCGCAGACATTGAGCCGTTCTGAGCAACTCGCAGACGACATTCGCAAAGGCGCATGGTGGCGCGACAGGGCGGCCTGCTCTGAGGTAGAGACGGATGTGTTCTTCGACAAGGGCCTGCGGGCGCAGGCACTAGCCCTGTGTCAAGTGTGCCCAGTCAACAACTGCTGCCTCGACTACGCGCTCAAACACGAACCCGAGTTCGGGGTTTATGGAGGGTTCACCGCAGCACAGCGGTCAAAGTACCGGAGGGAACTAACCCACTACGCTCGGGTTCAACTACGAGAGGGCGTTTGGGGTTCGATCACCATACTGGGACGCCACAGCGCTCTTTAGCAGGCTGAGCAGCGCAGCAGCACCAGCCAAAGCAGCACTCTTGCTGCTGGCAAGGTCGGTGATTACGAACGTGGCGAGGAACGCCTCTACGAAAGTGAGTAGCGATCGCTCAAAGATGTCTCGGTAGTTCATCAGTAGGAACCTCTCTTAGCCGTTTTGACCCTCGTACCCTTGCGCTTGGCAGCCTTCTTGGCTGCGGCCTTGCCCTTCTTCGTGTAGGGGTAGCGTTTACCTGCTACTTCCGGCACTAAGAATCACCTCCAATAGTTCTGGGTTTCGTTTAGCCAAGTCGTACAGGCTTCTAACATTGTACGACTGGCCCCGGATGTGCGCTTCCTCGTACCCTAACGCATTCGACCAGTCACCGGTGCGGAGTGCCCGGTTCACCGCGTCGCTACTGGCCTGCTCCTGCGCGAAGCCGGACCGCATCATCTCAAACGAGCGGGACCGGCGACGCGGAGCCATCGGCGTACCGAACGCACCCCAAATGCGGGAAGCGAACGCATCCGGGTCGCGTTGACGCAACTGCCGGAGTTCACCAGACAAGGCCGACACGCCAGCCAACTCGAGAAGTCCCTGAACCCCCTGAATCTGGGGGATAATGGCCTTGGGGAGGGTCTGCAAGAGGTTCGGAGCCTGAGCGCGGAGCCGTCCCCGATCCGGGTCGTACATCATCTCCGGGTACAGCGACGGCCGACCCGACATCGAGTTGATGCCGAGGGTTTCCCCGACGGCACCAATCAGGGGTGACGTTTGGGTGAAGAACCCGATGATGACACCCGATCCGTACTCCCGACGGTCGAAGTCAGCGAGACGGGCAACGTCCGAGAACGGGTTGATGGCACGGGCGCTGATCGACCACTGCTTCGTGTCGGGACCCTCCTTGCCGATAAAGAACGTGTGCGACAGCCACTGGGGTATGCCCGACCTGTAGTCCTCCATCTCGGCTGCTGCGTAGTTGGTCAACACGGCGACACGCATAGGGTGGTCGTACGGAAGGGTGAACGTGTACTTCAGGACGTGTTTCATCCACCCGTAGAACGGGAAGATGCGCCTCATGGCGACACGCTCCCACGGGAGCATCGCATCCCAGTCTTGGAGGATCTTGTTGGCGAGTTTGATACCCGCCTCCGCTGCTGCCGTGTTGGTGCCGCCCTTGGCGACAACGCGATCCATTTCGTACAGGTATGCGGACGCCCGGTAGAGTTGGTCGAACCACTCGTTGAGGGCGAACGACTTGTTCGCAGCCTTCTGCACACCCCGGAACGCGCTGCCCAGCCACTGTCCCTCCTCCATTCCCCACAGGAAACCGGTGCGCTTGTCGGTGGCGAGTTTCCTCAGATCGGGTTGGAACTTGCGGACCAGATCAGGGTCGACCATCCCGGCACCCTTAGAGATGCCGATAGGTAGCCGCCCGTCGTCAACCATCTGTTTGGCGCGACCCAGATAGGCCAGCACCGTCGGATCGGTGCGCGCCATGAGCATGGTCATACCGCCAATAGCGTTGTAGACAAGGAACCGTGGCGACAGAGCCAGCGCGCTGACACGGAACACGTCCATCACCTTGTCGTACACACCCCGGTAGGGCACCAGCCCGCCGACCTTGGCTTGCGCTTCTACTGTCTTGCTTACAGCAACCGGGACGTACACGTCTTTGAGTTGGATGTCTATTGCCTCCTCGCCAAGACCCATAGCCTTACGCCGGTACTTGATCTTGAACTCCGGTGACCACCTGTCGCTGATACCCCACTTCCGTGGGTCGATCGTTACCCAGTCCTTGTCGATGACCCGTTTGGCGATCATCGCCAAGTCCTCATACGGGCGGAGCGCCTGTTGTGCTGCGATCTCGTCGGCGTACATGTGGGCGAGGTCGTCGAACGACTGTCCGAACTGATTGAAGACACCCGGTATCGACTCGTCGACACCCCCCCTGATGATTGTCTTGCCGAAGAAGAACGCCTCTGTTCCCGCCTCCCGCATGAAGTCCATTGCGTTCTGCGACAAGGCGACCGCGACGTTCTTGATGTACGGCTCCGGGTTCAGCATCGACCGGGCCTTGAACTGCTGTGGTTGAGACAGCCGCTGACCCATCATCTTGCCGGGGGCGCGGCCCCGGTTACCCAACGACCGGTGAGGGAACCACATCGGCTGGACACCCTCAGCGGCCAGTTGAACAACCGTCTCCCACGCCTCCCTCTTTAGGACATTCAACTGCTTCGATGACAGTCCGGCCTTCTTCGCGGCGTCGGTCACCGACCCGTACAGGAGGGACTGGACTGCTTCCGGCGGGGCGCTCCGTTCCCCCAACTTGGCAGCCAGTTTCTTTTCCAGGTGGTGACGCCACAACGGTTGCCACCGGGCCGGAAGGTTCTTGATGCCCAACTGCCACTTCAACGCTGCCAACTGGTCTGCGGTGAGTTCCCTAGCCATCAACTCAGTGAGGTCTCTCGCCTTCGCAGACGACCCCTCAGCCGCGATCTTCGCCTTCTGTTCGGCGGAGCGCGCCTTGCCGACGGCCCTACGGGCGTTTGTAACCGTCTGCGTGGTGGGAATCCTGTCTCGGAGAGCAGCGATCTGTCGCTCCATCTGATCCAGTTCATCCAACAAGCCCGGTGCGTGCGCCTTCAACCGACGCTTCAACGGATCAACACCCTTGACGGCAAACTTTTTCTGGGCCGACAGCAGTCTCCGTCGCGCAGCCGTGAACTCACCACCCCTAGCAAGAGCCTCAGCCTCCACTAGAGTCGCAGCCACCTCAGACTGCAACGTCTTGAACGACGCAACCACCCTGTCGCGCAAACCCCTGACGCCCCTCAGACCCGTGTTGGCCTCCGTGCGCGCCGCCCTCGCAGCCGTGTGACGGGCTACGTCACCGGCATCCACCCTCTTGGTCTTCGTACCCAGTTCGGCCATCAACTTCCTTTGCGTCGGCTTGACCCGGATACCGGCCGCCTCCAACTCGGCGGCCGCCTCAGCAAACGACGCGCGTGCGGAATACAACGGATGCTCAGGACCCGTGGAGTCGATGTCATCCAACGTGTCGTAGGCGCTCCGAAGCCTCGCCTCATCAGGGTGCGCTCCACCTTTGCGGACCCTCTCCCTCCGGGTAACAGTACCCTTCTTGATCTTG
>Ga0207898_1000008_pt1 | contig 11972 bp, 20 predicted proteins | sample LinPmetageLP55_FD_184064 | JGI IMG/M metagenome (GOLD analysis project Ga0207898, IMG submission 184064) | Marine viral communities from the Pacific Ocean - LP-55 (SPAdes) | ecosystem: Environmental > Aquatic > Marine > Oceanic | place: Pacific Ocean | collected 2010-02-09
TACAATCCGGTTCTCAGCCTGCTTAATAAAAACAGGAATATTGTTGGAGAACGTGGTCTCCGTGGTCTGCACGTAATCCTTGATCGCTTGCGTTAATGTGGTGTAAGTCCAAGCCATGCTCTATTCCTATAGCAACTTGCCAACGTCATCTGCAAATTTATGAATGGTGGCAACCGTCTTAGTGATCACTTCAGGTGATTTATGCGCGATGCCCAGCGTAATGCCTTCGGTAAAGCCTTTAGAAAACGCCTTGTCATCCGCCGTAGGCTTGTCTAAATCCTCTACCGTTTTCGGGTTAATCACGATGGCGGCACCAAAATCCATGTGCGGGATCACGCCCGAGGCTCCGAACTTCATATGGATATTGCCGTCTTTGTCATACCAGACGCCAACATCAACACTCACGCCTCCACCGACACCAGCGGTTGGACCGGCCCATAGGGTGGCTGCATTACCGTCTGGATTCATGTACTTCCACTTCATCACATCGGAAACAGAGACACCGATATGGGCAGAGACTTTGACTTCCATGCCTCTGCCGTCGTGAGTATCTAAATCGGCGCTGACACCCTGCTCTGCATTGACGGTTTCAACATCGCAAAGGTGATCGAAATTCCACTTGTCGGTCCTCGACCACTTCTCGCCGGTTTCTTTCTTGAAGTAATAATTGCCTTTACCGTCAACAAAAAAGCAATCTTCATCCTCGCTGTTACTGACGTAGTAACCGGCTGGAACTGTCTGCCCGTCAGTCATTAGCTGATCGTGACCTTAATGAAGCCAACCTCGCCGTGCATATCCAAACCCACGGTCCGACTGCCCAGCTCAGTGACGCCACCACCGATGGGGTTCCATGCATAGAGCCTGCGGCTTGCATCCTGACCCTTATCGGGTCTCGGATTTCTCAACGCCTGCGGATCGTCTTTTCTGGTACGGCCCAGTTGGTATTGCGGATTATCTATGTCCACCACATCCCGACCGACGCGAAGGCCGGAAGGTTTGCCGTCAACAAACTGTTCCACTAAATCCTTGAGCGGATAGCGAAACCCGGTGCGGTCACAAAATCCAAACGCTTTCTTGCCGGCGGCAAATTCACCCATCAGTAATTCACCGAGGGAGCAAGATACAGGGAGGCTTTCTCACGATCCGCATCAGCGGCCAAGTTCCACTGCTCCTCATACAGTTCCCGCAACATGGGCGCTCTGTCCGAGACTTCGGGCTTCTTGATCGCAACATGATACGCAAGACCCGCCACCAAAGCGGGCAACCACCGGCTCGGTACATCCATGTTGTTGCTGGCAACGCTACCGGTGTCCTCGACCCGCTGCATGTAGTAATACACCAGCGTATAGGTCTGATTGTCATCCGGGACCGGCCAGAGATTGAACGAGATTGCCGCTGGGTCTTTTTCAAGCCAGTACTGCAACGGTTTCGCCACCGTCAGCTTATTGGACAGATGCGCGTACTGACTAATGGAAATACGACTTAATGGCTGATCCACCTGTTGCGTGGCACTACCCGAATCAGTGCGGATAAACGCCTCGATCACATCCAGAATGTCTGCCGATAGCGCATACCGGGCAGTCCCCGACGTAATCGACGTGGTGCCTTCTTGGATCGTCCAGAGGTTTAAGCCACGGTTTTGCCATTCCAGCATGAGCATATCGAGGCTGCGTCGAGCCGTTCGATAGTCATAGCCGGAACGGACAACTAAACCCGCCCGCTCAAATGCCTCCTCAACAATATCGCCAAGGTCGAGGGTAAAGGCGTAAGTACCGCTAGTTGCCATCTAGACTTCCGCGTTGCCCTTATCCTTCGCCTTACCAAAGTTCAAGGCAATCATGTCAATGATCTTGTACGCCCATGCCACCGCTTGATCGTCCTTCGGCGTGGGAGTGACCGCCGCAATGGCAGAACACGCCGTCACCGCTGCGGTTGCGTACATCAGGATATCGAACAGATTAAAATCCATCGAAGATGTCTCCTCTACCAGCCTTTGCTGCGAATGAGATCGTTATAGGACACGGTGCCGCCTTTCGAGTACCCAGGACGAATCCTAGGTGCCCCTCGGCCTGGGGGTGGCCGAAGGCCGCCAATCCCAATAGGCGCACGAGTCTGCGCAGCAGCTTGTTGCCCTGCGAGTCCACCACGTTGCGCTGCCTGATGTGCTTGCGCCGCACCGACACCAAGAACATTGACCTTGGGTCGAACATTGGGACCGCCGCGACCTCTTATGCTGGTGACTCCACCACCCTGCAACCTCTTAACGGCACCACCTGCTTTTGCTCCTCCAGCTCCGCGTGTAGCCCTTCGCCCAGGTCCACCGGCGGCTGCCTGTTTCTTCAACTGCTTCCGAGCTGCTTTTGGCGCAACATAACCATAATAAGCTGCCTGTCCTCGTCGTCCAGATTCGTCGGTTCGAAATTGCGGTTCAGCGCGGCCACCACGCTGATTTCGTTTCTTTGCCACTGTCTTTCCTCCACGATAATTAGTGCGAATCGCTTTGCCGGTTCGCTTACTGTATGCCTTAGCGGCCTTTCGACCTTCAGGCGTATAAGAAAACTTCTTTCCTCCAACGTCGGGCATACGCCCTCCTAAATATCAAACTTAGCGCGTATGCGCTCGTTTTCAGTAGGGATCGACTTAACATTAAAGACCGTTCCCCCCGCTTTCATGCGCCGCCTCTCACTCATCGCGATAGCAATCGCCTGATCACGGCTTGTCACTTTCTTACCAGAACTCGATTTCAAGGTGCCGCGCTTGTATTCGCCCATCACCTTTTTAACTTTATCCACCATAGACACGCCTCACTGGGGACTGCTGATATAAGTCCCTGACGATATCCGCAATAATATTTGCCGGTGTATTAATAAATTGCTCGAAACTCATGCTGCTCGCCGCCACCGGGACCGTATCGGTTTGAATCGTCACAATACGCCTGTCATCGTCAATGGCAAAAGTCGCCTTGATAGGCGACAACGGGTCCGATAAATAGTATGTACATTCCAGCAAATGATCGTCGAGCAAATGCATTACAAAGCCACCTTCTTCCTGTTCTCTAAATGCAGCGCTTTAATGTCCTCTTTCGACTGCCCCTCGTAAGGGACCGCGTGTCCTACCTCGCACATGATGTCGTTGATACATTCGCCATCGCGATTGATTAGTCGTCCGAGAATACGACCAAACTTACCCCGACCGTCCATCGAGGTTTCAATCGACAGGTCATCGCCCGCAGCCCATATAAATCCCTCTAAATAGGCTTTAGCGGCAAAACCGTACAGCTTCTCTTCTTTATCCCGCGTTCGGCTTTCCGGCGTATCAATGCCTTTCAAGCGGATACGCTGCTTGTGCAAAACCACGGAAAAGCCAAGGTCGATATCACAATCCACCGTGTCGCCATCCACGACTCTGACTACTGTGGCTTTGTACTCAAACATCAAAACGGCGCAAAAATCGCAGCCAAAGCAACGCCGACAATGGTGGCGTATAGCCCCATCATCCAGCGATCCAGCTTGTCGAAACGCTTTGAACCATCATCGAGCCTTCTCAAAATGGCATCGTAACGCAGCGCGCACTCTCGCTCGTGAGCATTTAATTCCGCAGCCACCTCAGCCGTCGTCTTCTCCGTGCGCGGCATCATAACCACCTATTTTTCTTCGTCTCAGCCTGCCCATACTACGGTGACAAACGACACATTGGTTACATCACAATACACGCGGTCCTCAAAACGAATACCGTTCTCAGGGAACCACACTTGATCCGTCGCCGTTGCCGACGCGGGTGTATCGATGGTCACCAGCGTTGATCCGCCGGAGCCGTTTTTCAATGCAATCGTCCCGGCAGTACCAGAAGCCACGTAATACACGGCCTTAACACGGGCCGGTTGGGCCTTCCCTGATGTACCCGTGATATAGCCATCGGCACTTAGTCGGGTTGTCTGAACATCAGACTGCATATCACTACTCCTTTAATTTATTCAAATGGGGTAGCTAGGCTGCCGTCACCATGCAGATACGCTTCGCAATGCCACACCGATGCGCTAGTCGCCACCAGACGAATAATCCCACCCACAAGCCAGCCCTGTGTCGCCGCTCCCAAATCAATGGTGTCGTCGTCACTTCCATCAGGAATGAAGGTGTTGTTATCGGTGGCCGTTGCCGGATCAAAGACATAGGCAAAACCAGAGAACAAGTCACTGGCGTTGTCTGTGTTGATCTGGCCTGCGCCGGTAAAGGTCGTACCAACGATGAAGGTGTAGTTATACCCCGCTGCGGCAGTTGGCAGTGTTACCACAATACCCGCTGCCCTGTTCAGGGTGTAAACCGTACCTGAGTCGGTCGATTCAACGCTTTTGGTCGCAGACGTAATGCTGCTGACGTTGGAATAAGCAGAGACATAACCCGTCGTTTTGAGATTACCGCTGGAGTCAATGTCTAAGTTGGTTGTGATGGCTCCAGTTCCAGCAGTTTTGCTGATCTGCTCGAAACCACCTTCTGAACGGACTGGACCGTTAAAAGTCGTGTTAGCCATAAGTTCTCCTGTCGTGGCTAATGTCTATTGATTGCTCAATAGTCAGGAAAAATGGAAAGGGGGCAGTTACCTACCCCCCACCGTTACTAGGCACCAGGCGATGCGTACATCCCCAGCGGATCAGAAACACCGAAAGAGTAACGCTCACGCGCTTTGTAGCGCACGTTACCGGTATCGAAGTCACCGTCCATACTAGTTTCCATCGAGGTACGCTCAAAATGCTTCATACCGTTAGGTATGTCCGTCGTGAGATACCAAGAGTCAGTATCGGTCAAATAATGATTGACCGCATAACCCTCTGGAATCGTGCCATTTGCACGAATCGCGTTGATGTCGTTATCCGCCGTCGCTACACGTCCTTCGGACTGTAGAATGCGGGTTGCGACAAACATGCCATTCGGCGGCACAATCAGCCGTCGAGGACGGGCAGCAATCAAAAGACCGCGCTCGTCTTTCCAGCCAGCAATAGTGATAACTGCCGCTTCCAGCGAAGTCTCATTGAGATCAGCCGCTGTCGCAGGTCGGTTATCGTTCTTGCCACCAGAAACCAGGGGATGCCCATCACCACCGGTTACACCGTCGCTAGAAGCCGTGAACAGGTTAACCCCGTCACCCGACTGGAAGCTGTTGGTAAAACCGTTGTTGAGGGGATTCGCAGCTTTCACCTGCTTGGTGTAAGCCATCGCACGAGCCAGCGCCTTGGTATAGCGAGCCGAGAGCGAGTCATAGAGGTTATCCTCCATGGCTTCTTCCGTAATCGCGAATCCCATGGCAATGGTTTCGTGGTTGTACCGAGCCGTGAAGTGTTCCTGCGCTGCGTCATAACTGAGCGCTGCGCCTTCGTCCTTCACTGGAGCTGCCTCAAATCCCGACAGTTTGACCTCTTCCTCGAAGGAACGGTCAGACGATTCGGTCTCATAAATGAGGGTATGCTCGTCCTCGTACTTTTCGTACTCCAATCCGAACAAGGCATTCAAGCCCGGAAGGAGTTCTTTGAGCATTTGCGCTCTTGAAATAGCCATTTGCTAATCCTCCTTTGCTTAAATACCAGTGGTATTGGTTAACTGATGCCCTACATTGAATTTCACAATGACATCAGTATAGGTATCGCCCACGGAACTCGTCGGGCCGTCGACAAAATCGACAACCTTAACCGGGAACGTATTAGTGGTTGCAACCGTCGAACCGTCAAAAGCACATTTGCTGTTGCCGATAGACGTAGAACCCGCCGTCTGAACGACGGAGGCATTCGCACCGAGAGCCGCTTGAGCGACGGTTTCATCACTCTGCATCCGAAACAGTACTTCTGGGTCTGTCACAACATAGGCCACTGCATCTGATGCTGCCATGTCAGCGGGCCATTGTTGATTGAACGTCATCTGTTTCGATGTGGAATCGGTGTACTTGCATCCCATGAAAATCCCTATGGGTGTCAACGCTGCGGTGCCGGTGTCTTTTTCGACCGTACCGGCAGTCACGAGCTTGACAAAATCCCCATAGAAGATCGCGGTGTCATAAGCACTAGCAATCTTAATGTGCTGAACTTTTCCCGTATAGGAACCGCTCGCACTTGTTGTATTGATAGGCCTGGCACCGTAAGGGGCGGCTGTTGTAGCCATAACTTACGAACTCCTACACATAGGTAACAGTTTATTTGTTAACTGTTACCACGACCAAAGGTAACCTTTGTATTCCGCTCCGATTGGAGCTTCGGCATACGCGGGTCGTTATCCTTCATGTAGCTATTATCCACCGCCTGCATCTGCTGCGTGGAGTTGCGCTGGTTGTATTCCCGCGCCGCTTCCACCTGCTCAACAGGGGCTTTGCATAGCAACAATCCACCTACTTCAACATTGCCCTCGAATCGAGTTCCATGATCCGGTATCACCATGAGTTCTGGATGATCAGCCGCTTTCACGGGTTGCCATCCTTCACGGAAACGCATAGATACATGTCGATTATCTTCGTGCCCCATCATGCTGGTACGTACCCATCTGAATACCCAGCCTTCTTGTGGAGTTGGATCAGGCAAAATTGCCGGAGGTTGCCACGATTCTTTCCGCGTCGTGTTGTCGCGTGTTTCTAGTTCCCTAGGGGTGCGCTCTTCGCCATCAGCCATTATTGGATTCCTTCAATACTTGACGGGCGTATTGCTCAGGAGTGATCCCGAGCCGCTTAGATAGACGGTGTGCTGATTCCGTCAATTTTACTTTATGTGGCCGCGCCCCGTTATTGCGAGTCGCAGGGGCCACCACTGATGAGGCTTGTCGTTGCGGCGCGTCCTGTCGGGGCGCTGCTTCTTCAACCTCAAATTCGTCTAAATCATCGCTGGTGAAATAACTAGGATAAAGCTCACGCATCCGACTATCTATCCGCTGATAGTAATCGTCTGACGTAGGATCAATCTTTTCTTTTTTCACCAACTTTTCGTGAATACCGTAGGCGGTACTCGTCATTTCCTCGTCAGAGCCAAACCACGAATTCTCCTTCTGCCAACTCAACGCTTTCGGATTTGGCGTGGGCACATTCGGTTGTTGTGGCTGCTGAGAAAGCTGGGCCTGATAATTCTGATCCGCCTGCTGCATGACCTGATTCGCAAGATTCGGCGCATACGCTTGCGCCAGTTGTGCGCTCGTCATCGCTTCCTGTGCTTTCGCAATTTGCTCCGAGTCACCATCGTCATACGCTTTCTTGTATGACTGCTGGGCACTCTGCAACGCATACTGCGCTCGCTCAGTCGCCTGCTGTTCCAGAACCTTCTGACCTTCAGACACCATTTGCAAGAGTCGATCATTGTCTGACTGCAAACGCCGGGCGTGCATCACCGCTTCGTCTTGAAGCCGCTGGGCATCCTCGGCACGACGGCGTTCTTCATTGAACTCCGCCCGCATCTTATTGATCTTCTTGCGAACCCGCTTGGTATAGCTGTCAAGGTCTTCGTCCTGCTCCGACACCCGACGATCTTCGGGTGGCCGGTCATCGACGACCTCGACCTCTACCTCAGCAGATTCTTCTTCAACACCGAATTGATTCTTAATGCCAAAGAACTTGTCTTCAGCACTGGTTGCCTGATCTTCCGCCACATCTGGCTCTGGAAAATCGAGTTCTTCGGTTGTCGGTTGCTCACTCATGCTTTCATCACTCCTCTCGGGTCTTGAACCACCGCTTCCACGGTATCGTCATTGATCAAGCGAAACTCTTTCTCGTGAATCTTCACGCGAGTGCCGCTGTAGGACCGAAAGACTACCCAATCGCCTTCTTCGCAATAAGGGCCGCTGGGAAATCGAGATGAGTCTTTGTAAGCATCAGGGCCAATTTTAACCACAAACCCGCAAATCGTTGTGATTTGTTCAACCTGCATGGTTTCAACTGCTTTCAGGATGCCGCCCATGGTCTTTTCATCAACCTCTGGAAGGGCAATCAACAATCGAAATCCTGCCGGCTCGGGCAGTTGCATCGCCGTAGTCCCCGTATGCTCTGTGGGAGACTCCAGCGTTTCAGCGAGTTCAGCCATAGCTTCCTCGGTATGCGCGGCACTTAGGAACCGCTTCCCTACATCTCTTCTAACTTTCTGGACATGTCCAGAATTTCGCGTTCGGCCAGCTTCAGTCCCTCAATCACACCGCATGCCTTTTGGTATTCGGCGTAATCTTTCGAGGCACCACTGGCGACGTGCGCGGCGGAATCATCCGCGATTGCACGTATTTTGTCCAGCAACCCTTTAAGCCCCAGGGTCTCCTCTGCCGGATTAATCATCGTCTTCCTCTATTAAGTTCTTGGCGATATCGACGCCAATCTCAATACCCTTGGCATATTGATCCCCGGAAATCTTCTTATCTTCCATTTCCGCGTCCATCAAATCACTCGCCACTTTCTGTGCCAGCTCAGCCTGCGATAGCTTCTCTTGAGCTTCAATCTCAGCCTGCGACAACCTCTCTTGAGCTTCATGTCCAGCTCCCGCGATGCGCTCCTGACTCTTAATGCGCTCAACTTCAAGCGCCGTGCGCTGCTGCGCCAGTTGTTGTTGCGTCTGCGTCTTGAGCTGGTCGGCCTCGGCTTTACGCTGCACGTCGGATTCCTTGATATCCAGCTCGCGTTCTTTCTGTTGAATGAGCGGGTCTTCTGCCAGTGCAGCGGCTTCTTCGGCCTCCTGCTGCATTTGTTTCTTGCCGAGCAGTTGTTCCGCCGCTTCGGCCACCATGGTCGATAGCCGCTTCTCGATATCTTCCGGCAGTTCCTCGTCCATCGGTGGCAGTTCCGCGCCCAGTTCCTGTTCGATCTGACGACGGTACTGGAACGCCAAGTGTTCGCGTACATGCGAATCGAGGGATGACATGATGACTTCGGCGGCTGGACTCTGCCCCGCCATTTCCGTGACCTCGGGGTCTTGCATGGCGCTCATATGGACTTTGATATGGGCCTCGTGATCCTGATACTCGAAGGCTTTAACCGGACTTTCATTGATCATGTTCATGTTTTCAGAGACCGGATCAGCCGGTTTAATGTCGGCGGCATTCGGCACAATGTTGTCCACGTCCTGAATCCCCAGTACCTGCAACATTTGCCGGTGCAGTTCCTGCATGTTGTACAGTTGCGGCGCGGACGCGCTGAGTTGTAACGCGGCCTGATACTGCATAATCCGCTGCGCCATGGTGCCCGCATTCGGATCAGAGACCGGCACGATATCAACGCGGTCGTCAAAATCTTCGGCCTTTAAGTCCTGCCCATCGACCTCATAAGGATAAGTTGGCTCGCCAAAGTCATGAATCACATTGGAAAGCAGCTTTAATTCTTGGCGCATACTGGCATGAAGTCTGCTTTGTACCGCCGATTGCACCTTCTGCGCCCGCTCCATGATGGCGAGGGTGGTTCCTACCGGAGCTTCGGAGTTCATATCCGCCGCTTTCAGGTCAGCCATGGAGGCAAAGCGCCTGCCTTCTTCAACAATGTTGCCTAATAACTGGTGCAGTGTTGAAGAGGGTTCTTTGTAGGGCAGGAAGGAAATATTGTCGCGGATGGTGCCACCGGGAACGTCCACATCACGGAATTCACCCGGCATAATCGGGGTATCGTCGCCTTTGATGCGTAAACCACGGGATTTCAAGCCACCCGGAAGGTTCGATAACGTACCTGCGTCCACCAGTTGCCGCATCAGGCTCGTCGCTGATTTTGCCAAGCCGCCAATCATGTGGATTAAACCAAATCCGTAGAAGCCCAGCCCCGGCACATATTGATAATGTACAAAATGCTGCCGCGCCTGCTTCAGTTCGTCGTCTTCAAACCAATTACGGCGGATAGTAAGGACAATGCGGGAGGACAGATCAAAGGTAATGACGTAAGGCAGGGCAATACCGGTCTCTTCACCGTCGCGTTCGTCCTCAAAGCCGGGTAAGTCATACTCCACATGGACTTCGAGGATGGTGTGGCGATCATCGTTGTCATAACTGATCTGATCGCCCTTCAATTCGTTGTATTTTTGCTCGACATCGGAGATATCGGGGCTTGGGGCGGGGAGTTCCACGTCACGGTAGAAGCCCGAGACCTGTAACTTACGGACCTCGTTCGACGTTTTCTTCATGACATGGGTAATACGCTGGGCCATGGTTAATTCGGAGGCACCGTAGCTGACCACCATGTCTTCGGCGGGAACAAAAATAGAGCAGGGACGCCCCATGTTGGGGTCGTAATAGACTTTACGGAACGCCGACCCGGCCAACGGCAGCGAGAACAGCAGTTGTTCGGTTTCGTTGCGGTATTCGCTCATCTTTTCGGTGAGCAGGTAGTTCATGTAGTCCTGCACCCGGATCGCTTGTTCTTCTTTTTCGTCGGTGAGTTTGCCCAGAACCGCCGCTTTTACGGGACCAGCGGAGGGGAAGATTTCGGTGATGGCTTGTGACTGAAAGCGCACCACGGCTTCCGTCAGCATCGGGTGGAATACGCCGCAGGCTCCGGGCCACGGCAGGGTGCGATCTTCATGCTTGAGGCCGAGCTGATCCAAGCCTCGGGTGTAAGTGTTTTCCCAGTCTCTGCGGCTCTCTTTATCGCCGCGATAGAGTCCCATCAGCTCATTGGCAATACCGATCAGTTCATCGTCTTCAATGGAGTCGGCCAGATTGGCGTAAAAATCAACCTCTTCTCCAGCCGCGCTCGGGTCAAAATCGACAATAACGCCACCGTCGTCGGTATCGGTAACCATGGCCGGACCTACCGCCTCAAGCGTTTCAATCTCGACCTCGATGTCTTCGAGGGGAATCTCTGGCGTTAGCGGTGTTAAAGGTCGTTCAATTGCCATTAACCGTTTTTCCTAAACTTTTGAGGACGCGCTGCCCCGCTACCACGGGCATGGGTGATGTCGTGGCCGTTTTCAGTACCGACCTTCTTATTCTTTTTAGGCTGGGCGCGAGGAAAGAAGCGCTCTTTCTGCTGAAGCAAATATTTCTTATGCTTTCCTGGCGCTGTTTTCCAAGCTTCCTTTTCTTTCTTAAAGTCCTCCGCGAGGCGGGTGGCCCATTTCTTTTTCTTCTCAGCCATTAGTAGTACTCCGCTTTACGGGCCATATCGAGTGGTTCCATTTCCTCGTCGCTCTGTAAGCTAATGAATCCGCCCTGGCGAAACCGCAGCAAGGCTTGGGTGGAAGAGTCCACTAAGTCGTCGTGTTCGGCGTTGGGGAAGGCGGCAAACTGCTCGATAACCTCTTCCGCCCAGCGTGTCTCTGGTGCCCAGACATTGCCGGAGGCAAACAAATCGGCAACGGCGTTGACTCGGGCGATTTTGTCATTTCCGCGGGAAGGCGAGAACTCAGAGACTGGTATGCCCATCTGCCTAAGTTCAAATATGAGTGGCGCGCCTGCTGCTTTAGATTCAACCACAAAGGCATCGGGGTCATATTCCTCCCATAAGCGGTACGCCCGCTTCTTTAGTTCTGGAAATTCTAAGCGCTCCTGATAAGCGTCGAGCAGGATGAGATTCGGGGCCATGGTGCCCTCGTCTTCGTCCTCTTTATAGAATACGCCCCACGTCGTACAGGCGGAATAGTCGGCGGTCTCTTTCTTTAAGAACGCGGTATCCCAGGATTGGATAATAAACTCACAGGAAGGCGGTTCATCTTCTCCCCATACCTGCCACCATTCGCGTTTGACCAGCGCGCCTTCTTCGGCGGTCGGATCTTGTTGATACTGGGCCGACCACTTTGCAGACGGCAGCTCGTTACGCAGCGCCTCCAGTTCATCCAGCGACCAGAATTCCGGCCACAAAGAACGTCCTGACGGCATAATGGCAGGAAACTCAATGACTTCCCACTCATCAGAGCCGTCACGCTGAATCGATGATTTGATGACCTGACCGGTTAAATCACGTTGATGCCAGCGGGTCATCACCATGACGATGGCTCCGCCGGGCTGCAATCGTTGTCGTGGACCGGACGTGTACCATTCATGTACCCGGTC
>Ga0207898_1000009_pt1 | contig 11532 bp, 19 predicted proteins | sample LinPmetageLP55_FD_184064 | JGI IMG/M metagenome (GOLD analysis project Ga0207898, IMG submission 184064) | Marine viral communities from the Pacific Ocean - LP-55 (SPAdes) | ecosystem: Environmental > Aquatic > Marine > Oceanic | place: Pacific Ocean | collected 2010-02-09
CAAGGGCGATGTCAGGGCCGCCGACCCGGTAACCGAAAACGAAGACCTTATCAACAGCCGCCCGGTGCAGGCTTTTGCCTATCAGGATCACGAGGCCCACATTGCAGTTCATGTGGCGGCGATACAGGACCCCAAGATACTCCAGCTTCTTTCCCAGTCTCCGATGGCCAAGGTCATCGAGGCGGCAGCGGAAGCACACATACGTGAACATCTGGCTTTCGAGTACAGGAAGCAGATAGAAGAGCAGATGGGGGTCCCCCTGCCCCCGGAGGGAGAGCCTCTGCCAAGGGATGTGGAGGCAGAGCTTTCCCGCGTTATCGCACAGGCCGCAGGCAAACTGCTCCGCAAGGATCAGGCCGAGGCACAGGAAGAGCTTGTGCAGAAGCGGCTTGAAGATCCGGTCTTTAAGCAGCAGGAGAAAGAGCTTGAGATCCGTGAGATGGATGTCCAGCGCAAGGCAGCGGCTGACAAACTCAGAAGCGACACCGAACTGGAGAAGGCAAAGATCAAGGAGGGGACGGAGCTTGAACGCATCGCCTCTACCGAGAAGACCATCGGCGCACAGATCGGGGCCAAGCTGGCCGCCACTGTTATGGACGTGGACGCCAAGACAGAAGAACTGTCCTCCAAGGAAAAGATGGAAGGCGCACGCCTCGGCGTAGAGATGGCCCGTGAAATATTACAGAAGAAGAAGGAGTGAGATTTATGGCAGGCAAAAAGAAAGCGGCCCCGGTTATGAAAAAGGCACCCAAGCGGGCAGCGCGGGTAAAGAAGGAAGAGGCCATTGTCTACGGCCCCAAGGGACGTGCCACCGCAGGCGGGTACATGGTAAGTGAAGACGGCCAGATACTGGCCAAGCCGAAATAAAAATGGAAGACACCCTCCACACCCTGTTGAAGAAAGCGTTGCGGGATTCGATGAACGAGGCCGCAGACCATCTGGCAACGGGGGGTGCAAAGAACTACGAAGAGTATTGCAGTGTCGTAGGCAAAATCGAAGGACTGGCCTTCGCAGAACGTGAGTTGCTCGATCTGGTGGAAAGGATCACCACGGATGAGGACTAGCGCAAGGGCAACTGTCACGCCCTGTAAAGTGGCAAGCACACGAGGAAAGAATGACAAAAGACAAATCGGATTCCGTGGTGGATCTGGAGAAACACCGTAGCGCCACGCAGTTACCCAAGCCTTCGGGATACAAGATTCTCATTGCTCTTCCCGAGATCGACGAGAAAACAGAAGGCGGTATTTACAAACCGGACTCCCTACAGGAAATAGAAGAGGTCGCCACCGTGGTGGGCTACGTTGTGAGTATGGGTCCCGATGCCTATGGAGACAAGACGAAGTTCCCCACCGGGCCGTGGTGCGGGGTGAAAGACTTTGTGGTGTTCCGGGCTTATCAGGGAACCCGTATCCGCATTCACGGGAAAGAGTTTCGTCTTATTAACGATGACACTGTAGAAGCAGTTGTCGAAGATCCACGGGGGTATAAAAGAGCATGATACAGAATACACAGGCTGAAGAGCAGATTGAAGAAGAGGAAGAGATCTTTGTAGAGGAAGTGGACGACCGCCCTCAGGAGGACCGGGTAACCCCGCGTGATTCCAAGGGTGCGGACTTCGACATCCCCGAAGAAGAGATCGCCCAGTATTCGGAGAACGTACAGAAGCGCATCAAGCAGTTGAAGTACGAGTTCCACGAAGAACGCAGGGAAAAGGAAGCGGCCCTGCGCCAGAACGAGGAGGCGGTCAAGTATGCCCAGCAGATCATGCAGGAGCGTGACGGTCTGCGTGCCACGATAGCCAAGGGCAACGAGGCGCTTTACAGTGTGACCCAGCAGAAACTGGACACCGAAATGACGGCGGCGGAAGGCCGTTACCGGGATGCCTACGAGGAGGGCGACACCGAAAAGATTGTGGAAGCCCAGCGCGGGATGACCGATGCGGCTGTGGAAAAGAAACAATTCGAGCAGTATAAACCTCAGGAAGACAGGGTGACCGAACCTGACACCCCATCGGAAGTTCCTCAGGAACAGCCTCAGGTAACAGTTGACCCGCGAGCGAAAGAGTGGTTAAGTAAGAACAGATGGTTCGGCAACGGACCTGACAAAAACGTCGAGATGACAGGATTTGCATATGGTGTCCACGAAGAACTGGTTCGATCAGGTATTGACCCGACTTCAAAGCCGGACGACTACTATGCCGAAGTGGATCGGCGCATTCAGGATCGCTTTCCTGAACAGTTCGGAGGAGTGGAAGAAACTCGTGGATCACCTCCCCCGCAACCCGTGGTGGCTTCTGCCAGACGTTCTGGCGGGAAATCACGCAAAGTACAACTCACGAGGTCACAGGTCGATCTCGCCAAACGGCTTGGACTTACCAAAGAGCAATACGCGGCTCAGGTAGCAAAGGAAATGGCGCATGGTTAAGAACACCACCAACCCCGGACGAGAGTCCCGCAAGGAAGAGACGCGAGAAACGGAATCGCGCGCAGAATCATGGTCACCACCGACTGTACTCCCAGATCCCGATCCGCAAGAGGGCTGGGTGTTTAGGTGGGTTAGAACTTCTCTTATAGGACAGGCAGACAATACCAATGTATCCAAGAAGCTCAGAAGCGGCTGGGAACCAGTCAAGGCAGCGGATCATCCCGAGATGATGATCCAGTCCGATCTGGACTCGCGCTTCGGAGGAGAAGGAAACATTGAGGTTGGAGGTTTGCTCCTGTGTAAAATGCCAGCGGAAAAACTGAAAGCCAGAGGCGACTACCACAAAGAGAAATCTGACAGGCAGATTGATTCGATTGATAATAATTATATGCGGGAAAATGACCCTCGTATGCCTCTTCTACAATCGGAGAGATCTACGAAGGTTGACTTTGGAACTGGCGGCAAGTAGCCGCTGTACTTTTAACTTTTATAAGGAGGAAGAATCATGGCTGGTTCAACTGACGCTCCTTATGGGATGATTCAAGTAGGTGTCCTTGGTCAGGGTTATAATACTGGTGGACAAACCATGTATCCGCTCGGATCGAACAACACCTCTGCTATTTATGCTGGGCAACCAGTGACGATGGCGGCAGGTGTGGCAGCGGCCATTGCGGCAACCCCGACGACAACTTATGGTGCCACGACGACTCCCATTGGAGTTGCTTCAGGTTTCCGTTATATAGACGGAAGCTCGGGGCAATTAACTTTTGCCAACTCACTGCCTGCCAGTGCGATGACAGCATCAGGACATACCGACGTACAGATATACGTCTGGGATAATCCGCGTGCTATCTTCAAAATACAGGCTGACGCGGCAATGGCTACCACAGATCAAAACCTCAACTCACCGCTCGTGAACATCACGGCTACCAACGCCGTTAACGGGCAGAGCAAGATGAGGGTTGATGCTGATGCGGCTACAACTGCAACACTCGCCGTTCGTGTACTGGGACTTCTTGAGCTTCCCGGTGCGGCATGGGCTGATTCATACCCCGATATTCTGGTTACTTGGAATGCGGGTGTCCATGCATACGATCTTGCGACAATAACATAAGGAGATCGGCAAATGGCTATATCACGCGCACAGATGCTGAAGGAGTTACTTCCCGGTCTCAATGCCTTGTTTGGTTTGACATACGACACTTACGAAAATGAAGACGCGGAGATTTACGAAACTGAATCTTCGGATCGCTCATTTGAAGAAGAGGTCAAGCTGACTGGTTTCGGACAGGCCCCCGTCAAAAGCGAGGGTTCGGCTATAACTTACGATACCGCAGGAGAGAGCTTCTCGGTTCGTTACAACATGGAAACCATTGCGATGGGTTTTGCCATCACTGAAGAAGCAATGGAAGACAACCTGTATGACTCGCTTTCCGCGCGTTATACGAAGGCTCTTGCCAGAGGCATGGCTTACACCAAACAGGTGAAGTCGGCTGTTCCTCTGAACAACGGCCTGCCCTCAGTCGCCACCTTTAATTCAGGTGACGGGGTTGCATTGTTCTCGACGGCCCACCCGACAGCACAGGGCGGGACCAACCAGAACACTCCTACCACACAGACCGATCTGAATGAGACCAGCCTTGAAGCGGCTGTGATCACCATATCGGCATGGGTGGACGAACGGGGTCTTCTGATTGCGGCGAGACCGCGCAAGCTGATTGTTCCGGCGAACAACATGTTTGTGGCAACGAGGATTCTGGAATCCGAAGGAAGGCCGGGGACCGCTGATAACGATATCAACGCCCTCCGTACCAACGGAACGATTCCAGAAGGTTACCGTGTCAATCACTTCCTCACGGATACTGATTCATGGTATATCATCACGGATGTTCCAAACGGCATGAAACACTTTGATCGTGTCCCCTTGCAGACCAGCATGGACGGTGACTTCGATACCGGCAATGTTCGTTACAAGGCACGGGCAAGGTATGCCTTTGGTGTTTCCGATCCTCTCGGGATCTTTGCCTCCGAAGGAGGTTAATACCAACCGGAAGGGGGGAGCCGCATCTCCCCCTTTTCACTTCTGGGACTCATCCCCCCGGCGACTGGCCCAGCAGACGCTATGAAGACTCCGGGGATATCTCTCATAGGAGAAAGTAATGGGTATAACTACCTTTTCCGGCCCCATAAAAGCAGGAAACATCTACCACACCACAGGCACCACAGTCGGCACCGACATGAAAAATGTCGGGTTTACTGTAATGGCCCAATCGGAAGCTATTACCGAGGCGGCTGCATCTGCCAGTACAAGCATCGTTATTCCCGCCAACAGCCAGATCATAGACATCAAGTGTCTTGTAACAACAGTCTGGAACGGCGGCACCAACACCTTGGATGTAGGCGACAGTTCAACCACCGACCTCTATGTCAACGGCATGGTCGTGTCGGCGGTTGGTCTGGTGAACATGACAGCCGGGACCACAGGCACCGGAGCCAACTGGCGTGATGTCGGGACATCCGATGTCAACATTTCCGTTGACTCTGTTGCGGGCGGCACTGGCGTTGGTGTTTTGACTGTCTGGTATCTCCAGAATATCAACCTGACCTAGACAGGTCGTGGGCAAGCTAGACGTTATAGAAGTTCTGTGGCCCATGCTTGTTGCTCTTGGGGGTCTTGGCTGGATTGCGGCCAAGACCTACTTTCAGGTACAATCCATGAATACCAAGCTCGACAAGATTGATCCGGGCCGTATCTATGCGGATATCCGTTCTCTGGAAAAACGGGTTGATGATCTTTCCGCCCTATTCAATACTTCCAAAACAGGTTAGGATAGTCACATGACACTTTTAAAAAGTTACAATTACACTTACACCGCGACTGCTGAAAGCACCAGCAACCCGGCGGCGGACGTGGATACCATAGCGGACGCCCAGTCTGTTGCTACTCCTTTCTATATGTCCCTCTCGGGAGGGGCCGCTACAGCCGGGGACGGTGACGGTATCTGCCAGAGCCAGAGCAGAAGCGGAGCCGGGGCCATGAACATCAACGGGGCTGACTCCTCGGAGAATCCGGTGACCCGTCTCTCGTATGTTAAGTATACGGTCCCCCGCACACTTGCCTTCTATTCGGGCAGCGACAACTCGGCCATTACCCTGACCATCAAGGGGTTGGGGGTTAACGGCGTGGAGCAGAGCGAAGAGATCACGGGGCCGAACAACACCTATACGGTTTCCACCAACATGTGGACACAGGTTACCAATGTGTACGCCACTGATACGATTGCATCCCTTCTGCTGGGAGACCCTTATGGTTATGTGGATCACGGCTCTTTAATGAGAACATGCAGCATAACGTCAAACGGGAACGACAGCGGGATTACCTTTACCGTCAAGGGAACCGATTACCAGAACAAGGCGCAGACGGAAATCATTACGGGGCCAAGCTCTACAACGGTTAACGGCTCCAGTTATTTCAGGGTGGTGTCTTCCGTAAGCACCAGCAACACCGGGACCGGGAGTATCAGCATCGGATGGGTAGCCGGGATCAGGGTGATGATCAATTCCCAGCTTTCCCAGTTGATGAACTGGTATACGGTTGAAGGCGACAACAGTGCGGAAGCCCAGCTTAGTATAGAGAACGGGGCGACATCAGCAGCTTCGGGGACGGAGCGTCTGAAGTTCAACCCCGGCAACACAGCCGGTACGGTTAACTACCCCAACATAGGAGGGGAAGGTATCAGGTTCGCAGGATCTATGAGTTTCGACATGCCCTCTGATGCTGACCTTATCAAGGAAATTACATTTATGTATTCGGGGTAGGGGGATGGATATTCTGGCGGGGGTGAGTAACGGATTTATAAGAGGAAACTGGAATCTTCTGATGAGACGCAAATACAATACGGGAGGTAAGGTCGGGGTTGTAATGTCAGAGTACAAGAAGGGTAAGCTGAAAAGCAGTTCGGGCAAGAAGGTTACCAACCCCAAACAGGCGGTGGCAATCGCCATGAGCGAAGCGCGCAAGCAAAGGAGAAGTTAATGGCACGGAAAAAACAGGGTTACAATGCCCGCAAGGACGAACAGCTTGGCATGACTCGGGGCAAGGAGTCAGGAAAGAAAATGTCAATGAAGGGCCGACGCAAGGTAGCCAAGGCGACCAGCAAGCCCAAGGGGTCCTACAATTTCAAGAAGAAGACAACCAAGAGGAGATCCAAAGCATGAGTACCATGCACCCGCGTACAGCGAAGCTCAATAAAATTAATCAGGACGCAGCTTACGGCAATGTCCCGGTCCCTGTTGATAATGACGGCGGGGATATCGGGGAAGCCAAGCCACGGCGTGTAGCTGCCTACGGCCTCAACAAGGGCGGTAATGTTATCCGTCAGACCAAGGGCCTCGATACATACGGACCAATGGCATAGGAGATTACGATGGCTAAAAAGAAGAAGAAAAAATCGATACCACCTATTGACAAGGCAGAGTTGGATTTTGAAGTGGCGATGCAAAATTACAGACCCGGTATGCCAAAGAAAGAATATGAGTCCGGTGGGGCTGTAACAAGGGATTCGCGGGACGGCTACGCCAGAGGCGGGTTAACCAAGGTCCCCCGTCAGGATGACAGTGCTGCCCTCATGCAGGCTGGCGGCTATCTCGGAGGCCTCACAGAAACGGGACGCGGCACAATGGCTGGCGAACTGAGACCCAGAGGAGACATGTCGGTGCGTGAAGCAGGCGAGACAATGCATGAGCTTGCTCGGCGTAGACGCGGTGTCTGATAATGGCTGTTACAACAACCGCAACTTTTAATCTTGATATCAACGAGCTTACTCAGGAAGCCTTTGAGCGTGCGGGGCTGGACCTCAGAACGGGCTATGATCTCAAGACAGCCAAGCGGAGCCTCAATATTCTTGCTCTTGAGTGGCAGAACAGGGGGCTGAATCTCTGGACAATCGAGGAACAGTTTGTTGCCTTTGTCGAGGGAACTGATTCTTATACCCTTGATGCCGACACCATTGATATTATAGATGCGGTAATCCGCACAGATCCGGGGAATGCATCCAAACAGATTGATGCCGCCATGTCGCGCATCTCTCCCGTAACCTATGCGACGATCCCCAACAAGCTCACCAAGGGCAGGCCCAATCAGTATTGGGTGGACCGCCAGCGGGATGCCCCGGTGGTCTATGTCTATCCCACTGCGAGTTCCACATACAGCACGGCCCGCTTTGTGTTCTGGCGCGAGAGACGCATACTGGACACGGGGGACAAGGGATCAAATGACTTTGATATCCCGGCCCGGTTTATCCCCGCTCTGGTTGCGGGGCTGGCTTACAACATTGCTCTCAAGAAGCCCGAAGCGGCAGGACGGATAGGAGGTCTGAAGCAGGATTACGAAGAGCAGTACGACCTTGCGGCAGGTGAGGACAGGGTTAAGGCTCCTCTCCGCATGGTCCCGTTTACGGAGTATTACGGAGGATGAGCAATTACGCACGGGGAAAATACGCATACGGTTTCTGTGATCTGACGGGCTTTCGCTATCCTCTGAACGAGTTGCTCTACACGACCCATGAAGGCGTGAGGACAGGACTGAGAGTAGGGCGTGACGTGTACAGCCCGGATCAGCCTCAGAACTGGATTGGTGCTATTCCCATTTCAGATCCTCAGGCTCTGTGGGACCCGCGTCCTCAGGGAGGGATGGCGGGACGGGGATTGTTTTCGTGGAACCCGGTAGGAGACGGCAACACTTATCCTGTCCTTGGACCCGAAGCTATGCAGACAACGCGCATTGCTTCTTCTATTGGAACGGTGACGGTAACGACGAGTTAAGCTATGGCATGGACTTACACAACGCTGGTACAGGCAATCAAGGATTATGTAGACAATACGGAAACGACATTCGTTTCCCAGATTGACCAGTTCATAGCAAACGCGGAAGAGCGCATTCTCTATGAGGTGCAGCTTCCTGATTTCCGCACCAATTCTACGGGAAACATAACTTCAGGGACAAAGTACCTGACGATGCCGACCGACTGGATTGCCCCCTTCTCCCTGTCTATTGTTCTTTCCAACCAGTATCACTTCTTGGAGAACAAGGATGTAAACTTTCTTCAGGAAAGCTACCCCCTCATTACGGAAACAGGACGCCCCCTCTATTACGCCATCTACGACTCGCTGAACTTTCTTCTGGCTCCTGTTCCCGATCAGGCTTATGTGGCAGAGATACATTATTTTTACCAGCCTACGGGCCTGTCGAGCGGCAACGCCACAAACTGGCTGGGAACCTACGCATCGGATGCCTTGCTGTATGCGTGTCTGATCGAGGCTTATGTTTTTATGAAGGGGGATCAGGAGCTTATGATATACTACAAGACACGCTATGATGAATCCGTCATGCGTCTCAAGAACCTTGGAGAAGGCCGTATGAGGAAAGATGTTTATACTGGCGGGCAGTTAAGGATACCCGTGACATGATCGGAGGGAATGTAAGCGGCGGCGTGCTGGGGGATGCAATGGTCTGGACCTCGAACAACCGGGGACACACCCCCGAGGAAATTGCCGAGATGTCCATCAAAAGGTTTGTTCATATTGCAGACACGGCTCCCGCTGTAATAAAGGAGCAGGCGTTGCAGTTTCAGGATGAGATAAAGAAAGAGCTTGTAAACTGCATGAAGAAAGCAATTCAGTCTGACAGGACAACGGTTTACAATACGTTGATGAAGGAAGGGTTACACAATGAGGCCGAAGTTATAAGGAGACTCTAGTATGGCAAACGCAATGTGCGGATCTTTCAAGAGAGAAATTCTCGCTGGGGTCCATAGATGGGTACAGAACACGACTGACGTGGGGTCCGGGGATGTCAACGCCGCCGCCCACACCTTTAAGGTGGCGATGTTTACAAGCAGTGCTTCCCTTGATCAGGACACGACAAACTACTCCACCTCAAACGAGGTGACTGGTAGCGGCGGTGTTTACTCGGCAGGAGGCGCGGCCTTGACCACTGTGGTCCTTGATCTGGGAGACAACAGCAGTTCGGTGGCGACAGCCTTTCTGGACTTTGCCGATACGACGTGGGCTTCTTCCACTATTGCCAGCGCACGCTATGCCCTGATTTATAATTCAACGCTAAGTGATGATACTACTGGTACAACATCAACAACACATGTGTATGTGGATGGGGACCCGGCGGTAGCGGTGCTGGATTTTGGTGCTGACAAGAGTTCCAGTGCGGGCGACTTTACGATTCAGTACCCCACTAACGACGCGAACAGTTCAATTATCCGACTGGCGTAAACTGTCATGGTTTCAACCGGATGGGGAAGGGACACATGGAATAGCGGCCAGTGGGGCGTTACCCAGAACCCTGTCGCGCATGGGTGGGGAAGAGAAACGTGGAGTAGCGGGGCGTGGAACGAGGAAGCCCCCGTACAGGTCACGGGCGTTGCTGCTGAATTTTATGTCATGCAGGGTTGGGGCCGCGAGACATGGAGCAGTGGCACATGGGGGGCTTCGGCGCATGTCGATATAAGCTCTGAGCATGTTATTATTCCTACCGGGGTTGTGGCCGCCAGTGTTATCGGCTCCTCTGTTATCCAGACCACTTCTGTTGTTACCGTAACCGCGAATGAAATAACCTTTACCATTGGCGCTTACACGCCGCAGGCTAATGTTGTTCAGACATCGGGGTCTGTGGAAGGTGTGCTTGCTACAGGGACGGAGAGTGTAAGCAGTGCGGTTGTCCAGCAGTCGGGGGATGTTTCGACTGATTCTTCCATTGGTTCTTATGATGTTGTCATTCCTGAAGAGATCAAACCTTCGGGCAAGCAGGCGGATTTTGCCGTAGGAAGCGAGACTGTTGTTGAAGGGGTTGGCGTTACCGTATCAGTTACTGGTATATTATCGACTATATCAACAGGAAGTGTTAGTGTAGCGGATCAGGTGATAGGTGTTACAGGTGTAAGCGCCGAAATAACACTTGGTGCGTATGTGCAGTGGGGTAGAATTACTCCAAGTCAAACGCCTTCATGGGCGCAAATCAGTCCAAGCCAGACACCGGGCTGGACTACAATTACACCAAGTCAAACCCCTGAGTGGGAAAAAATAGCCGCGTGAGGTAGAAAATGGTTAGTACATATACAGATAATTTTGGCATCGAGAAGATGGCAAGTGGTGATCAGTCCGGCGCATGGGGCAATACCACAAACTTCAACTTGGATATTGTTGACAGAATAGCATCGGCTCTGGCAGTAGCTTTGACAGGGACCACACACACCCTGACAGTGGAAACGGGCAGTCCTTCATCGGGGGCAAGCAACGTGCAGGACGGCATGTACCGTGTGGTCAATTTCACAGGGACGCCGGGAGGCACCTGTACTGTAACGATTGCCCCTGCTACCACCAAAGCATTCTTTATCATAAAGAACAGCACAGACCAGTCGGTGATAATGACACAGGCATCGAGCAATACCGTCACGATAGTGTCTGGGTATTCTGCCATTATTTACTGTGACGGGGCTGCTGAGGTCTATAACGCCATAGCCAGCATGTCCTTTACAGCTTTGGGGGTTACTGACGGATTCAACGCCACCAAGGAAGATTCGGGTACGACCACGGTTATCAGTCCCCTGAGTGTAACACGCACATCTTCGGGGACACCGGGGACAGGAATAGGCGCAGGTATTGATATCGTTACCGAAACATCTGCCGGAAATAACGAGATCGGGACCAGCATTCAGTCTATCAGTACCGACGTTACAGGGGGGAATGAAGACTTTGATCTTGTGTTCAAGAACATGGCTTCAGGATCCGCGGCGACAGAAGTGGCGCGCATTACGAGCGCCGGGGTCACAACGGTAGGCGGCAACTTCAGCGCGACCGGCTCTGTCTCGGCAACGGCTGGCGTGAGTTCCTCCATAGAGGACAGCGGCACAACAACTGTTATTAATCCTCTTACCCTCACACGCACATCAAGCGCCACCCCCGGAGCAGGTATAGGTGCGGGGATTGCTTTTGTTGTGGAGACAACGGCAGGCAACAACGAAACCGGGGTTACCCTTAATGCTGTGACTACAGATATTTCATCAACCTCTGAGGATTTTGATTTAACCTTCAATC
>Ga0207898_1000010_pt1 | contig 11243 bp, 15 predicted proteins | sample LinPmetageLP55_FD_184064 | JGI IMG/M metagenome (GOLD analysis project Ga0207898, IMG submission 184064) | Marine viral communities from the Pacific Ocean - LP-55 (SPAdes) | ecosystem: Environmental > Aquatic > Marine > Oceanic | place: Pacific Ocean | collected 2010-02-09
CTGATCTATCAGGACTTTCTCCAGCGGAGAAACGTGATGCCATAAAAGGGGTAGTAGATAGCACTACAGAAGGTACGACTCTTCAGGGTTCTGACTTCGCCTTCGCAGGTAATCTATCTCTAGCAGATACATACGGTTTCGATGCCGTTGAAAAAGGAGGTAAACAAGGTGACTTCCTAAGTACGCTCCCCCCGCTGCCGCTTAATGTCGCCCCCCTCGCGGCACCAGCGCCCGTTGCTCCGGGAGGTTTACCGGGATCCGCGCCTCTTGATTCTCTTAACCCATTGTTGTTCCCCCCCAGTCAGACGAATGTTTTACAACCCACAATCTTTGCTCACGGAGGAGCCGTTATGTCCGAACTAGGATTTAGACCTTTAGGTTACGCAGAAGGGGATCTAGTGGATGAGGCCTGGAACGACTTTGAAGCAGTTACTAAAAGCGACCTTACTAAGGTCGAAATGGCCCGATATCTATACGACAACCTTGAGCGTCTCAAAAAGGCAGCGGCAGACAATACTGCTCGCACTCGAATGCTCGATCAAGTCATGGAGTGGAGCGGCTTTCTTAAATACATGAAGAGTATCATGCCGCAATCTGGTGAGGAACCACCTTTACCCACACCTTTACCCGATTCCACCGACTCTTTATTTGAAGCAATAGCGGGGCAACCCGGTGGCGTCCGACCAGGGGATACTGGCCCCCGAATCTATACCTATGATGAAAGTATGCGAGCTGCCGGGCCTTACGGGATGGCATCCAGGAACAGGATGGCACCCGGGGAGAGGATGGCACCCATGGCACCCATGGCACCCATGGAAGGGCGCGGTATGGCACCCACGGCCCCCATGGAGGATTTCCCACGTTACGGGGGTCCCCCTCGTGAAATGAGAGAGGACAGGTTACCGGAATATGGAAGCCATGTTCCCCAGGACATAGCCCATGGCGGTTATGTGGGAAGGCGTCCCGGACACTATGCTCATGGTGGTTACACTTCTCGTGGAACGGTGGCCGGTGAACTTCCTCGCTATGGACACATGAGTGTTCGTGAGGAAGGGGAAACTATGGGTGAACTGTCGAAAAGGCACCGGGATCAGGATTGGTATAGGCGTATGAGGGGTGGGCTTGGGAGTCTGGGTCCACGCAGGAGGGTAGCATAACCATGGCATCTCCCAGTTTACCACGCAGTAACTTTGGTACGGCGTCTCTTCTGGAGCGGAAGAATGCGCTACCTCCTGTTGATGTGGGAGAAGGCCGCGAGGCGGAAGTTACGGTTGAAGAACCGGGCCTCGTCGAAGGCCCCGACGTTAACATTGAGATGGAAGAAGATGGCGGCGTGGTCGTGGACTTTGATCCACGAGTGGAACGTGAGGGGACGGGAGATTTCCACGAAAATCTTGCGGAAGTACTGTCTGATCAGGAAATGTCGAAGATTGCTTCGAACCTGATTGACGAGTATGAAACCAACAAGAATGGCCGAAAGGATTGGGAGGAAGCCTACAGCACGGGACTGGAATTGCTGGGCTTTAAATACGAAGACCGAAGCGAGCCATTTCGTGGCGCTACTGGTGTAACCCATCCGCTGCTCGCGGAAGCGGTAACCCAGTTTCAGGCCCAGGCTTTCAACGAGCTGCTTCCTGCGGGTGGCCCGGTACGAACCGAGATTATCGGAAAAATCACGCCGGAGGTGGAAGACCAAGCCGACCGCGTCCGCCACTTTATGAATTATCAGATCAGTTGTGTAATGAAAGAGTACACACCTGAATTTGACCAGATGCTTTTCTATTTACCGCTGGCCGGTTCCACTTTCAAAAAAGTGTACTACGACGATTTTCTGTGCCGCGCTGTCAGCAAGTTCGTTCCAGCAGAGCAACTCATCGTGCCCTACACGGCCACGGATCTGGAAACTGCCGAAAACGTAACTCACGCCATACAGATCACCGAGAACGAGCTACGGAAGAAACAGGTAGGGGGTTTCTATCTGGATATTGAAGTAAGCGCGACTCAGACGGATCCCTCCGACGTACAGGAAGAAATGGACAAGATAAGCGGCATTTCCGCCACTTATCTGGACACCGACATTATGTTGCTGGAATGCCACGTCCACCTGGACCTTCCAGGGTTTGAAGACACGGGTAACGATGGCGAGCCTACGGGGATCAAGCTGCCTTATATTGTTACGATCTCAGAGAACAACGGCAAAATTCTGAGTGTCAAACGCAACTGGCTTCAGGACGATGCTGACAGAAGAAAGCGTCAGTATTTCGTTCACTTCAAGTTTTTACCCGGTTTTGGTTTTTACGGTCTTGGTCTTATCCACATGATTGGAGGACTAAGTCGAACGGCGACGGCAGCTCTTCGTCAGCTCATAGACGCCGGAACCCTGTCCAACCTCCCCGCAGGGTTCAAGGCGCGTGGCCTCCGGATACGGAACGATGACGAGCCGCTGTCGCCGGGAGAATTCCGCGACGTTGATGCACCGGGGGGCGCGATCCGGGATGCGTTGATGCTGCTTCCTTACAAGGGAGCGGACCCAACACTATTCCAGTTGATGGGCTTTTGCGTGGAAGCGGGTCAAAGGTTTGCTGCCGTTTCCAATCTGCAAGTGGGGGACGGCAATCAACAGGCAGCGGTCGGCACGACAATCGCACTTCTTGAACAGGGTGCAAAGGTCATGTCCGCAATTCATAAGCGGTTGCACTATGCACAGAAGGAAGAGTTCTATCTTCTTGCCTACGTCTTCGCGGATTATCTGCCGCCGGAATATCCCTACAACGTCGTAGGCGCGGAACGCATTATCAAAGCGGAGGATTTTGATGACCGCGTCGATGTTATACCTGTATCTGATCCGAACATCTTCTCGATGGCGCAACGAGTACTCCTCGCGCAAACCGAACTTGAACTCGCTAAGTCCGCCCCCGACCTTCATAATTTATATGAAGCGTACCGGCGCATGTATAAGGCGATTGGGATCAAGGACGTGGACGGGATTCTCAAGCCTAATGAGGAAGGTGAGCCGGTGGCGAAAGACCCGGCACTAGAAAACTCCGATTCGCTGGAAAATCTGCCCCTGGTTGTTTTTGAAGGTCAAAACCACGAAGCCCATATCATGGCTCATCTGGTTTTTGGATCATCTACCATGGTAGGAACAATGCCTCCGGTAGTGATGTCGCTTCAAAAACATGTTATGGAGCACATATCTGTACGGTCCAAGGAACAAATAGCCGCGCAGATGCAACAGCAACTGGGTGGTCAGGAGCCGACAGAGGAACAGGTTTTACAGATCGAAGGTATGGTTGCGGAACTGATTGCTCAGGGAATGCAGGAAGTAAAAGCCCTTAGTAATCAAATAAGTGGGGGAGGGGAGCAAGACCCGTTGATTGCATTAAAAGAACAGGATCTTCAGATTCGCGCCCAGCGCGATGCAAACGAACTGGCCGTTGATAAGGCTCGTTTGTCTTTGGATGAACAAAAGGCAACCAATACAATGTCTCTTGGCAAGGAACGTATTGCTTCTACCGAAGAAATTGCCGCAGCACGTATTCAAGCCGCACGAGAACGTGAGATGATAAAACAGGATTCCAAAGAAACTATTGTTGTAGACCGAGAAAATAGGAGATGATCATGGCTGCTGCAAAAAGAAACCAGCCTTCTGTTGGTACTATCGCCAAGGGTGCGGTTATCAAGGATCAGGGAACTGTTCCCTATAACGGACCCAAGAACATGGCTACGCCTAATACTGAAAAAGGCATCGTAAAAAAGGGTGTTCAAAAAGGCACTGGGGCCGCGCTTCGCGGCAAATCCTACACATATGACTAAGGAGAAGTGTCCTGGACATCAAAGCCGTGCGAAAGCCGCCTCCAACCAAGCGCAAGAAGAGAGTCAAGGATCTACTTAGATCCAGGAGGAAGACCCGTCGTAGTCCTAAATAATTCCAATACGGAAAATAGGAGAAGACCATGAAGATGATTTTAGCTCGACTCAGCGAACCATCGACTTATGCAGGGGTAGCCGCAATGCTGGCAAGTCTCGGAGTCATGGGGTTTAACGAAGGACAATGGACAATGTTGTTTGGGGCAGCCGCCGCTGTAGCAGCCGCTGTAGCAATGGTAGTCCGGGAGAAGGGATAATCCTAATGGGTTGGATTGCCTTATTCAGAGGCATTCTAAAGTTAGGCTCGATATTGGCTCGTATCATTCAACAGAAACAATTAATGGATGCCGGAGAAGCAAAGGCAATAAGCGAGGGCTTGCAGGATGCTACTTCAAAGATGGATGAAGCCAGTAAAGCTATCCGCGATCTTAGGGGCAATTCTGATCTTCGTATGCGGTTGCGCCGGAAATTCGCCGCTTCCGACAAGGATTGACTATGTTCCTTGTAGCCAGTTACCGGGTCCCTTTTTATACCGGGACGGAGATCAGGAAGAAACAATGAGATGGGGCGATGAATATAATACTATCTGGGAGGTTCTCTGCGTCGAGGATCCCACTGGATAAAGGAGTTTCGAAATAATGGACGGAATCCTGCTTGCGGAGCACTTACTTAAATCCATTGAAGAAAGAAGGCAAAGAATTACAGGCATGGTGTTAGGGGGGAACTTAAAAAATATGGAAGAATACAAGCAATTGGTTGGTTCCCTGGAGTCTTTAGATTATATAGGTCAGGAATTGAGAGACATTTTGGAAAAGGCAGTCTAATGGCAGATACATCCGTTTCTATAGAAGAAGCGCAAAACGACGAGGCTAAAGTTGTTTCCTTGGAAAAAGCTTATGTAGACCGTGAAGAAAAGATTCTTGACCCGGATAAGTTGGAAGAAAGCTCGCTAGGTAGGCTTCCCAAACCCACTGGGTGGAGACTTCTTATATTGCCCTATCGGGGGAAGGGGAAAACGGGAGGGGGAGTGTTCCTCCCAGACCAGACTATTGAAAGAGAATCCGTAGCTACCGTCTGCGGATATGTCCTTGCCGTGGGGTCTTTGGCTTATAAAGACGAAGAGAAATTTCCTACGGGCGCGTGGTGCGCGAAAAAGGATTGGGTGATTTTTGGGAGATATGCGGGTGCTCGTTTCAAGATTGACGGCGGTGAGGTTCGCATTCTAAATGACGATGAAGTAATAGCTGTCATCCAGGATCCTGAAGATATCCTGCACTTTTAAACATGGAGAAAAGCCATGCCAGAACTAGAACAAGATACGGTAGACCTTCCTTCTGAAGGAAAATCGGTAGCGGTCGAAATAGACAAAGACTCTATTTCTTCTATTGAAGAAGATTCAGGTGAACATGAGGAATACAGCGCCAAAGTCCAAAAGCGCATAGATAAGTTAACCAAAAAGGCCCGTGAGGCGGAAAGACAGCAACAGGCGGCTATTTCCTATGCCCAGGGTCTTCAGCAAGAAAACAGCACTCTTAAAGGGCGCGTCCATAACCTGGATGTTGGCTATGTGAGCGAATACGGGGAGAGAATTACTTCTCAAACGGAATCTATCACCAAAGATCTCGAAACCGCCATCGCTACAAATGATACTAGCACACAAGTTGAGCTGAACAAAAAACTTGCTCAATTAGCCATCGAAGAGGAACGAGTTCGAGCGGCCAAGGCGGAACAGACACGTATGCAGGAAGCCGCCCAACATCCACAAGCGAGCGCCCCGATACAACAGGCACCTCAAATACCTGTACGACCGGATCCGAGAGCAGAAGCATGGGCTTCAAAAAATAAATGGTTTGGAGAAGATGATGCAATGACTTTCGCAGCCTTTGGAATTCACAGAACTTTGGTGGAAGAGGAAGGCTTTGACACCAGCACTACAGAATATTATGATGAGATTGATAAAAGAGTTAGAGATGCTTTTCCGCATAAGTTCAACAGTGAAGTTGTTGTGGAACAGTCCGTCTCTGTACCAGAAGGACGCCGCCCTCAACAGGCTGTTGCCTCTGCCGTTCGTTCCAGCAATTCTGGACGCAAAACAGTAAAACTCTCTCCTAGTGAAGTTGCGATAGCAAATAAACTCGGAGTGCCACTTAACGAGTACGCGAAATACAAACGCTGATGGAGAACGACATGACTAAGGAAAAAGTTGATCGCACTCCCCGCGCTGCCGAGACCAGGGTGTCAAAATCACACCGTAAGCCTTGGCAACCACCGTCTATGTTAGACGCACCTCCACCCCCAGAAGGTTTCGCACACCGCTGGATCAGGGCTGAAGTGAGGGGATTTGACGACCGGAAAAATATCTCTGCCCGTATGCGAGAAGGGTGGGAATTGGTCCGCAAGGAAGAATACCCCGATTTTGAGGCTCCTACGATAGATAGCGGAAAGTACGAAGGAGTTTTCGGTGTTGGAGGTTTGTTGTTAGCCCGTATTCCTGTTGAGATTGTTGATGATCGAACTAGCTACTTCCGGAGACAAAATTCGGAAGCAATGCAAGCGGTTGATAATGATCTTCTAAAGGAGACGCAGCATCATTCGATGGCTATTCATAAGCCGGAACGTCAATCGCGTGTTACGTTTGGTGGTCCTAGGACAGAAACCTAGGAACTACTGTTTTACTTCAACAATTGCTTTAAGGAGCAAATGGTATGGCTAATCTCAATGGATCGTGGGGTTTGAAACCTATCGCTAAGATGGGCCAAAACTCCAACTCCACTGGTGTTAGCGGCTATACAATGTATGAAATTGCCAACGGCAATACGAACGTCCTTTATCAAGGTCAACCTGTTATCCCCCTGAGTACGGGGTTCATTGATTTAACAGGTGACGCTGCCGGAGGATCCGTTGGTTTGCTTGGCGCTTTCATGGGTTGTGAATATGTCTCTAGCACCACTGGAAAGCCTACGTGGTCGATGTATTGGCCCGGTTCTGGGGCTGATAGCAATCATCCAGTAAAGGCTTGGGTCGCAGATGACCCAATGCAAATCTTTACGATTGCAACGGATGCCACGTGGACGACTAAGGCAACGGCGAGAGCCGGTGTATTCGCAAATGCGGCCTTTGCCACAGCTACCAGCGGCAGTACTACTACTGGAATGTCGTCTGGTACATTGGGCGTTTCTACAATCAATACCACCAACACCTTGAATATGAGGATATTGGGGTGGGTTGAGGATGCGTCTAATGAAGATTTCAGTGCTGCTGGTATTGGTGTTTTGGTACGGTTGAACAACCACTTCAACAGCGCGAATGGTGCTGCTGCGGCTGGCACTGTTTCAACACTTGGCATATAGGAGGGCTGACAGATGGCTATTAGTAGAGCACAACTAGTCAAAGAGCTAGAACCCGGCCTTAATGCCTTGTTTGGTTTGGAATATGACCAATACGGAAGAGAGTACGAAGATATCTTCAACATGGAGAACTCTGATCGTGCTTTTGAAGAAGAGGTCATGCTGAGTGGCTTTGGTTCAGCGCCAACGAAGACTGAAGGAACCGCCATCACTTATGATGACGCTCAAGAAGTCTACACTGCCCGTTATACTATGGAGACTATTGCACTTGCGTTCTCCATCACCGAAGAGGCAATTGAAGATAATCTTTATGATCGATTGGCTGGTCGGTACACACGGGCTTTGGCAAGAAGCATGAGTCAGACCAAAGAGGTCAAAGGCGCAGCGGTTCTTAACAATGCATTTGACAGCACCTATACGGGTGGTGATGGGCTGGAACTCTGTTCCACGGCTCATACACTGGCTAACGGTAACACTTTCCGGAACGAGCTTTCGACAGCCGCCGATCTGAATGAGACCAGTCTCGAACAGGCTCTCATTGATATCGCAGGATTTGTCGATGAGCGTGGTCTGAAAGTTGCTGTGAAAGGTATGAAACTGATAATTCCAAAGGAACTTCAGTTTACTACGGATCGTTTGCTTGAATCGACGCTTCGTCCTGGGACAGCGGACAACGACATCAATGCTATTCGGAACATGGGAATGGTTCCGGAGGGCTATGCCGTTAACCACTATCTGACGGATACCGATGCTTGGTTCATCAGAACGGATGCTCCAAATGGAGTAAAAGGCTTTAATCGGACCCCGATTAGAACCTCCATGGAAGGTGATTTTGACACAGGTAATGTGAGATATAAGGCTCGCGAACGCTATGCGTTTGGTTGGTCAGATCCTCGCGGTATCTTTGGCTCACCTGGAGCATAAGGAAATACAGGGAGGGGGGGTGAACTCCCCTCCCTTCTTTTCTGGGATAAACCAGCCCTAGCGACTGTCCCAGCAGACGCTTACGAAGACTCTAGGGCAAACCCTCTCGTAAGGAGGTACTTGTTATGGCGAACACGCATTTTTCAGGCCCGGTTCTGTTTTCAGCGGCGCGGCCTACTCTCGAAAATCTTAATATCGGAACGTGGCCGGATCAAACCCGGTTCATGGATGACTTTACTAGTATCGTCTTGGATGCCACCAACGACTGGACCGTTGTAAAAGACTCCAGTGCTGCCGTGGCACTACAGGCGGATGCTTTAAATGGAGTTGTGGATCTCACTTCTGCGGCAACCACCGATAATGACGGTAGTTCCATTCAAGGAAATGAAATCTGGGGGCTTCCTTCCACGGCTGCTCAAAAACTTTACTTTGAGGCTCGTTTCCAAATGTCGGATGCGGACCAGATGGATCTCTTTATTGGGGTTTGCGAAAACTTTGTTACTAACCCTGAAAATTGCCTTACGGCATCAAATAGGATTGGTTTTCAGATCGACGATGGTGACGCAACTCCTCATATAATTACGGAATCAAGTGACAGCGAGACCGATACAACCTTGTCAGGGACCACCTACGATTTCTCTGATGCAACAGATGTAACTGTCAGCTTTGTCGCTACTAAGGGAACGACTACCGATAAGGTCCGGTTTTATATCAACCGGACTCTGGTAGGCACACACACTACCAATGTTCCCACAGCCAATATGACCCACGCCGCCATGGAAATCTCTGGTAATGCAACAGGGACGAAGTCAATGAGTATTGACTACATCATGGTCGCCCAAGATCGTGGCGTTAGTTACTAACATGATTAGGATTAGGGGGTAGTGGCCCCCTAATTCTTTGATTTACAGGAGAGTCACATGGCTGATGCTGTAGCGACAACCACAATAATAGATGGTCCTAGAAAAGCGGTCATTTATTGTACTAATACCAGTGATGGGGACGGAGAAGCCGCTGTAACAAAAGTGGATGTATCTGCCTTATCTCAGAGTCCGAATCTGGATACCTGTACCGGAGTTCGATTGGAAAAAGTAGCTTTTTCCAATGTAGGTATGGGCGTAAAAATTCTTTGGGATGCGACTGCTGATGTAATCGCAATGGAACTTCCTGCTGATTATTCGGATACGTTGGATTTTTCCGACATCAGTGGTTTGCCTAATTACGCTGGAAGCGGCAAAACAGGGGATATCCAATTTACTACAGTTGGTGCTACTAGCGGAGATACTTATTCCGTTACTTTGTACTGTATTAAAGAGTTCTAAAAATGGTTGACCTCGACAGAAAAAACGAACTGGCAATAGTTCAAATTCGAGGAGAGATTAAACTATTGTCGGAGAAGATTGAGGCGATAAAAAGCAACGACCTTCACCATATTCAAAAGTCCATAGATAATATCACGCGGATTTTATGGGGAGTGGGCTTTTTGATACTAGGTCAGATACTAGTGGGCGTTAGATCCTTATTGATGGGATGAAACAATAGGAGTTTGGGTTTATGGCGCTTTCTGGATCAAAAAACTTCGAGCCTGATGTAGCTGAATATATAGAGGAAGCATTTGAACGATGCGGCTTACAGCTAAGAACAGGTTACGATGCCAGGACTGCACGGAGATCATTAAATCTTTTATTCGCGGACTGGGCTAACAGAGGATTAAATCTCTGGACGGTGGCCGAAGTGACCCAAACGGTTGCTTCCGGTATCACTGAATATCCGCTGGGAACTATCACGCTAACGGTAGCAGATAGCAGCAGTTTTACTATCGGTGAAACTATTACCGGAGGAACCAGTGCTGTAACTGCTTCTGTCATAACAAAGCCTCTTTCCACTTCCATGACTATAACGGTTCCATCCGGAACTTTTACAGCAGCGGAAACCATTACTGGTTCTTCAAGCGGTGCTACTACGACAGTCAGCTCTGTCCCGTCGCTAAGTGATGTTCAATCTTCTGTGGACATTTTGTCTGCTGTAGTGCGGCGCAGCAGCACCGATATTTCCATTAATCGAATTGGAAGAGATGATTATCTTCGTATTCCAGATAAAACGACGACGGGGAGGGTTATTCAATATTATGTGGACCGCTTGATAACTCCGGTTTACCGCATTTGGCCCTCTCCAGAAAATAGCACGGATCAAATTATATATGATAGGATTGTCCGAATAGATGACGCGGATGCTTCTGTTGATACAGTAGAGGTGCCTTGGCGTTTTTACCCCTGTCTTTCGGCTGGGCTGGCTTATTACCTAGCGATAAAAAAGGCACCGGAGCGTGTGCAACTTCTCAAATCTATTTATGAAGAAGAATTTGTAAGGGCTGCCAGTGAAGATCAGGATCGCGTTCCTCTTATACTTGTTCCCTCAGCTTCTTCTTTAAGGGCGGTCTGACAATGCCCCGCTATGCCTCTGAAAAACATGCCTTGGGAATTTCCGACAGGTCCGGAGCGGCCTATAAACTAAGGACTATGAAAAAAGAATGGAACGGTTTACTGGTCGGAAATGACGAGTGGGAATCCAAACAGCCTCAATTGGACACCCCGAAATTTATGGCCGACCCACAAGCCTTGCGTAACGCACGTCCAGATCGAACAGAACCGGCTGTTGAAGTTCTTCTTGGGTTTAACTCTTTTATTTCAGGAGCGTCCGGTTCCAGTGTGATTAAAGTTTTCAGCCCCGGTCATGATCGGTCCACGGGAGATACAGTACGGTTTAGAAAGGTGGGGGGATTTGGAAGGGCCTCTGATGGAACTAGCGGGTTCACATCTTCTGTTATAGAAGCAGCCGCAGGGTATTCTGTAACAAAGGTAGATTCTGATTTTTATACTTTTGATGTTAGTGACAGCGGTTCTTCGGAAACATCCGGAGTTGCGGGAAAAGGTGGCGGTGGAGAATCTTCCGCTGGTCCCATAACAGTGAGTCCATAAGATGGCTTTTACATTCGCAACTTTGAAAACGGCGATTCAGGATTACACGGATAATTCAGAAACGACGTTTGACAATAATTTGACTCGATTCATCGTGAATACTGAAGAACGGATTCTTAAAGAA
>Ga0207898_1000011_pt1 | contig 10728 bp, 18 predicted proteins | sample LinPmetageLP55_FD_184064 | JGI IMG/M metagenome (GOLD analysis project Ga0207898, IMG submission 184064) | Marine viral communities from the Pacific Ocean - LP-55 (SPAdes) | ecosystem: Environmental > Aquatic > Marine > Oceanic | place: Pacific Ocean | collected 2010-02-09
GCGGCAGCCGTGGAAAATAGAATTTCTTTAACAAAAATAAGGAGTCGATATGACGTTACCTACTGTCGAGAAGCTGATTGACTTGAAAGAGTCAGACAGATTGCCTTCTCAAAAAGACTTCAACTTTGTGGAATCTTTGTTGTCCTATGCCTACAGGCATGGAGACTTGACTAAGAAACAGGAAGTCTATGCGGTCAAGTTAATTGACCGAGTAGAAAATCCTAGACCTATCCAAAGAATACCTAGTGTTCAAGGTGTGGTTGACTTACTCAACAAAGTCACAGGTTATCCGAAACTATGGCTACGCTTTAGTGACGGAGTAGACTTGAGAATCCATAAAGCAGGAGAGCGTTCAAAGTATAACGGTCAACTACAGTTGACTGACGGTTTACCCTTTGGGGAAAATCAATACTTTGGTCGCATTGATGTCAACGGAGAAGTGCATCTATCTGGAAAAGGAAACGAGAGAGAAAAAGAGTTGCTTAAACTTTTAACCTCTCTTGCTAATGATCCAGAGGGTGTTGCTTCCGAGTATGGCAAGCTGACAGGCAACTGCTCCTTCTGTCACAGACCTTTGTCTGACGATAGAAGTATTGCGGTTGGCTATGGCTCAACTTGTGCCAAGAAGTACGGTCTTGGTTGGGGTTGATGCAATACGAATGACGTGAGGGTGGGCGGTTTTTGGGGGTACTACTCCCTTGCCTAACCCTCATTTCGTTCCGCTATGGCTACGCAAATCGTTGCATATCGTCCATTTTTGTTCAAAAACAGGGATATTGCCCTTTATCTACTATTGAGTAGCTAAAGGGGAACATTCCGTTCCAACCATATATTAAGGAGTTGATATGGCAAATAAAAGCACGCTACAAAAAGGTTATGAAAAACTTTTAATGGCTCAAAGAAATCCAGAAGAACTTTGTCTGGTGGTTTCAAAAGAAAAAGAGAACAGACCTTGTTTTGTTCTTTGTATCGGAGACATTAAAAGCAGAGACATAGTGCCGCTTGCAATTATTCTAGATCACAAAAGATTTAATAATCTAGAAGACCCTTCCGAAGATTGTTGGGAAGTGTCTGAAAGAATAAAAAATCTTATAGATGATGTAAGCAAGATTGATGAACGTACAAAGAAGGAAGACTTTGACGAGAATCATCAGGCAGTTGATGAAGTTTTCAATAGAGAACTTAACATCGACCTTTCATAACTTAGCTTGTAGCTTAAAAGGAGCGAGACCGTAAGGTCTCGTTCTAATCTGAGGTCTAGCCCACGGCTCTGCCGATCTGGGCTTCAGATTAGAGCGATTTATGCTCTAAAAGGCGTTGAGAGCCTTAATTATTAGGCACTCAATAATTATTTAATCGAGCTGGGAGATCGCCATTTTTGATGGTTGTCCTCTGGCTCTAAATTAAGGAGTTAATATGAGTAATATACTCAAATTTTCCTACGAAGAACTTCGTAGGGGTATCGTCACTGTTACTGCGAAGATTGACCTTTCTAATCCTCTCTTGCAAAGCCTAGCGGCAGAGCAAAATTCGATTAGCAACATCCTAGACGCAGATTCTCTTTCCATAATTGATTGGAAAGAAATTGTGTGTGAAAGCGATGTTGAGGTTGTCTCCGAAGTACCTACTGACGATTATGAATCTGAACTCATTGAAGAAACTCTCGGTCAAGACTATAAGGTCTTGATAGGGGGGGATAAAAATGAGTGAAGTAAATAATCCTTTCAAAACTATCGGCTTGGTTTCTGCCATGTTCGATATCATGACTCAGGATGATGATGAAGCTAATGTCAAATACAGGGCAAGATTCTATAAGACTAATCCTCTTATTGATTTTCCTGATGATTGGGATGATCTCCCAATTAAGGAAAAGAAAAGAAGATTAGATGCTTTAGACAAGGTTGCTTTGGATAAGGGGGTGTCAAATGACAATAGTTGAAATAATAACTAATCCAATTTTCCTTTTTATGTTGGTCTGGTTACTTGCCCAAATTGTTTATTTAGGGAGTTCCAGATGAGTGAAGTAAAGAAAATACTTTTACAAGCTACACTTCCTGATTTTTCCCCTGACGGAAAAGCAGAAGACTGTCTGTTCGGTGTCACTTGCGTTGGCGAGGACGAGCAGATTGTCTTTTCTAGTGGGGGTAAGGTTATTAAATCTCTTCCTAGTGGAATGGAAATCTACGACATCGAAGGTATGGAATGGTTTTCGGATTCCGAAACTGCCTTTGAGAGAGCAAAAGAACTAGCCATTAAACATGACTGTCCTTTTATAACCCTTCCCTCTTTTTTTAAACTTCTGAAACTCAAGGAGAAAAATGAAAAAACAGAAACCTGATGAAAGGGGTAAGTACAATCTTCATCTATCTCTTGATGAAGAAGACTACCATACCCTTTGGGAACTGGCGAAAAGAGAAGTGAGAACGATGTCTGGTCTGATCCGTTATTGGATTAGGCGAGAGAAGCCAAAGCTGAAACAACGTGACGGCGAGGATCGTTCCTCATATTCGGATTCCAAAACTCGTTAAGTCCATTCAATCCCAGACGTAAAGTGTCGAGTTCCTCTCGATGCTTTACTCTGCGGTCATTCACAATCACATCAAAAACAAATCTCGCATCATGTCCGATGCAATTATCCAAAACTTTACAGACCCTAGTTAGAATTAATGATCTTAGTCCCATTAGTTCTCCTATATTTATTCTCGCTTCACGAGAAGAAGTCCCACTAACTATTGCTTGCTCAATATTTATTCCCTTCACATAACAGCCTGCCTTGATTGTCATTTCAAAAAACCTTTCACCACAGGTGTGTTGTTCTCTGTCGATATGATCTTTCATAAACAGGCGGTCTATCTCTTTCTGATCTAGTATCTTGGCTCTGGCTCGTTGTCCGTCTAGTTGCTCCAACATCATATCGTGATGTTGTTCTAATTGTTTACTACCGAAATCTAAAAACTCAGAACGACCAATCGTAATCGTCTGGGACTGTACTTTCAAAGCTTTCAATGTATCTCCCTGTCGCAATATCATAGTTTAAACCAATAAATCCCTGCCCACCAATCCATTTGAATCTAACCTTCCAGATGTGGATTTCCACATCGTCTGCCCTGTGAACCGTCAAACCTATGTCAGCCTTATTAAAGAAGTGTGCTGACCCACTAATATCGTAGCCTTTGGGAATAGGAACTCTACCTGTGTCTGTTCTTGGTAGTTTTTGAGGATGACAAATGAACCAACAATGTACCTCGTTGGCTCTACAAAAGAGTTGGATTTTAGTAAGTAGGTTGTTTATCTGAGAGGTTTGACTCTCCTCTCCTTGTTGTTGAATATAATTAAAAGGATCAATAACAATCCCCCTCGCTCCGTTACGCATAACTGCGGCTTGCATCTTCTCTAAGATACTGTCAATCGTAGCAGGTGTTCCGTCATTATGATCTATAAAAACGTAGTGATCTTGCACCCAAGTCAACGCTTCCTCTACTTCTGTAGGGTCCATTCGCTCTGTCAATCCCTTGAAGAAAGGCTTACCAGAATATTTCTCAGCCAGCTTTGCAATATGTAATTCTGGGGGATTCTCAAAACTACACATGGCAAACTTCCAATCCTTATTCTTAGCTAAATTGACGGTTAACTGGTCAACAAATTCTGATTTTCCACTTGAGGGAACTCCTGTAACAATGGTTAGCTGACCTCTGGCTATCGTGTAAAGTTTGTCTAGTGAGGGATAGCCTGTGCTTTCTCCACTTGCCATTCCCTTTTCATACAATGTTCCTACCTTATAAGAGTAATGCTCGGCATCATACAATCCTGTTAGGGGAAATGGTTCGGCTTGTTCTATGCAGTTACGAACTATCTCAGACCCATGTTTTAAAAGGGTTTCATTTCCGTCTTTACAGTTGTCTGCCCAAACTCCCTTATAACACTTGGCTTTCCCAATCCTTCTGGCTAACTCTTCTGATAAGGCTATACCTGCATCGTCAGTGTCGCCTGCTATGATTACCTTGTCCCACTTGTCTAAAAATTCCTTTGCTCCCCACACATAAGCAAACTTCTTGTCTTCCTCTGGAGAAACAGTTCTGGAACTAACCTTTGCAGGTGCTCCATTCGGAACTGACACCACGTTTGGTACTCCAGCTTCGGCTAATGCCAAAACATCTAACTCCCCTTCCACAATGACTAAATAGTCTTCATCTTCCGTGCAATTATCAACCCCAAAAAAACTCCTAGCGGCTCCGTCCTGAGTCCAATCCTTCCTTTCATTTCTCCACTTGACTGCTACAAGGTTATCTCCCATGCGATAGGGAAAGCCTAAAGCAGTGCCTGTCCTGCCGTTGCACATCCTTTCTCCACAAACCACCCCATAACTCTCCGCCGTTTCCTTTGAAATACCCCTTTTTTCTAGCCATGATAACCATTTGTCACTCAATGATTGAATGCCAGTGATTTTTAAATGGCTCTGAGAAGTGCTTTCTACAGGCTTCGGAGAATTATTTGCCCTGATGGGGATGCGATCCGTTTGTTTAACCGCTCCCTCGATATTACAGTGGTGGCAGTGGTAAACAATACTCTCTCCGTCTAGGTTACAAGCTAAGGCTTTTTCGTTTTTCTTTTTTCTAAGGGGGGAACAGGCAGGACATTTGATTCTAATTTGACCGATTGAGGCAACGGTGGTTGCCAACTCTCGTATCTCTTGGGCATACTCTGACATTTTTACTCTCCTATATAGATACTATATACTATATTAAAACTACACTAGATATATACTAGTTACTAGTATGAATCTAGCAAGCACTTTACCTTGACGTTCCCTTTCTGTTGCCCTAAGATTCTTATAACTAAATCGACTCCTTAATCAATTTAGTTTATATCCCCACTTATCGAAAGGTTTTGTGGGGATATTTCTTTTAGTCACTCAAGGATTCCAACCCAGACAAAACATCACTCACATATTTTTTTCTTATCCGCAGAGATTGTCCTACTAAGTCTTTAAATATTAAGGTTAGTGCTTCCTCATTCCAACCAGCCATTTCCACAGTAGATTCAAAGTCCTTACTCCCCACCCATTCCATAGACTTCACTCTTTTTTTCTTATCTAACGAAGCTATATCTCTAATAGCTTGGTAAATAATTCTACGATTGATGTCTTTGATAAGGTCACTGGAATAATATGGCATATAAAATAATGTGTGTTAATGGTTGAAATTTGGGTAATCGTCATTATAATGAGAAATGAGAGTTATGCAAATGATTATTAAACAGGAAAATAAAATGACATTTGAAATTGATAAAGGCAAGGAGCTTCCACCTTATATTAAGAGCAAAAAGGAACAGCTTCCCCTTGCAGACATGGAAGTAGACGATTCTTTTTTCTACCCTTTTGAATCAGGGGAAGAAAGAGTAAAACAACTAAATACACTACGAGTCAAGATATGGCGAACTCGTATTAAAGAAAATATAGAGAACTACAAATTCCATGTTTCTGACAAGGAAAAAGACGGAGCGAGGGTCTGGAGAATTAAGTAGTCCCTACACATTAAGGAGTCATTATGGCAATACAAATAAAAGAAGAACAAATTTGGACGAGACAGTCTGGGTCTGGCAAATCTAAAAGAACCTTCATAATCAAAGCAGTTACAGCCTGTAACGAGATTGACACCATAGTGACTATGGTAGACTTTGAAAGCAACAATCCTGTTGCCCAACACGCACACATCATGCTTGAAGATAATTCGTGGGAGTACCACAAAAATGCAACGGTAGTTGAAAAATGGGAAGTCAAAAGAAAAATAAATTTTTGTGGAGACGACATCCCAACTATTCCAAAAAGAAAACGCAGAGCCAAGAGGAAGTTTGTTGGTAATTCTCAGGCTACCTTAAATGAGCCTATAAAAAAAGAAGCAAAAAAAGCCTTTAAGGAAATAATAAAGGACGTTAAAGAAGATGCAGAAATTATTCCCATTACTCCACCCCCTCACAAATATCCTGCAACAGAAACTAAAGACGAGGAAGGCAACCCTATTGTCTGGGGAAGATTCAAATATTATAAGCACAGAGACCTTTCAACTTTAGGAGAAATCCTTTACGGTAGCAAGACCCTAGCCGAACCTCTCTTAACTTCTAGATTTAAGAATGGTTACTATAAACTATTGCATCAACAAGCCTTAGATATGTGGCGAGACGAAGAAACCACCATTCTTGATGTGCTTCTCAAACAACCCCACTATGTAAGAAACGGAGAAACAAATCAAAGACAACCAAAGTACAGGACTATTCAGACTATAACTAGAAGATTGTTTAAGGCTATCGCACACTTCGGAACTTTTGAAGAGAAGCAAGCCTTGTTTAACCCCTATGGACTCAAGCCACAAAATCAGAAAGCATAGGAGCAATAATGAGTAATGAAGTAGCAAGAAGACTAGCGAGAGAAGCACAACAAAAGGCATGGGCGAAATCACTTTTCAAAGTGACAAAACCTTTCTCCGTCAAGAAAGGTGGAGTTCTCGTAACCGATTGTCCTTTTGAAGTAACTAAAATCTTAGAAGGCGAAGGTGGTTTCAAGGTTCTTAATTTTATGTATGGTGGCGAGGTAAAAATGTGTAAAAAATTTGAACCCTCAAAGCCTGTAGAATATGTTGAACCCTTAAAAGAATTGATAGCTTTAGGTTATGAAATTGAAGTATAAGAAGAAATAAATGGAGGTCAAATTCAATTTTTGAAAATAATTATTGACTGCCTAATAAATAAACCTATGAAGATCATCAACCCCCAACACCTACCCCAAACTCTAATCAACTTGGCTGAAAGAGACGAGTATTCCAGAGGGAATGCTCACAGGTCTGTGACTCAACTCATTGATTCCCCTCAAATCTCCTTGTTAAGAAGGGAACATGACCACGAGATTGAGATAGATATAGCCGATAGGCTTTGGGCATTGGTTGGTACTGCCATGCACAGTATGGCAGAGAAAGGAGCAGATGCAGAGCATCTAGCAGAGGAAAGGCTTTTTACAAAGATCAATGGTTGGAACATATCTGGAGCCATTGACGTTCAACATATTACCGAGAAGGGAGTAACCGTTCTCGATTACAAATTTACTTCGGTCTGGTCTGTAATCTATGACTTGAAAAAAGAGTGGATAGCACAACAGAATTGCTATGCCTATTTGATTGAGAAAGAGAAAGGCTTAACAGTAAACAAACTTGAGATAGTGACTTTCTTGCGAGACCGTAACAAGCAGAAAGCCAAACAAGATTCAAGCTACCCACAATCCGATGTGGTGGTTCTTGATGTACCTCTCTGGTCTTTTGAAGAAAGAGAAAAGTACATAGAAGATAGAGTCAAGCTACATCAAGAAGCATTTCAGCAGTTCTCGTTGGAAGGCACTTGTCTACCTTGTTCTGATGAAGAGCGGTGGAAAAGAGCCGACAGCTTTGCTGTTATGAAAGAGGGTCGCAAGACGGCGGTTAGAGTTTTAAATTCCGCAGAGGAAGCTGAGAAGAAACTCAAGAGTCTAGGCGACAAACATTTCGTGGAGCAGAGGATAGGAGTACCTACTCGTTGTGCGGATAACTACTGCAACGTCTCTCAATGGTGTCAGCAGTATCAACAACATTTAAAAACTGAGGAAAAATAAATGGTAAAACAAGTAGATTATAAAGATATATGGGAAACCCTTTCCCAAGTAGACGTTTCTGCCCACACAGAAACTAAAGGGGACGGTAACTATAAACTAACCTATCTGTCTTGGGCATGGGCATGGGGTGTTCTTATGGAACACTATCCAGAATCTCAATACTCGTTTGATGAATTTGAGGTAAATGGTCAACTACTGCCTTACAGACCACTACCTGACGGTTCTGGAGAAGTGGTTTGTAAAGTTTATATAGGTGGCATCGCTAGAAAGATGTGGCTACCTGTTATGGATTACAAGAATGCCGCAATCAAAACTCCCAACTCAAGACAAGTTAGTGATGCCAAGATGCGTTGTCTAGTAAAGTGCATGGCACTGTTTGGATTAGGACATTACATCTATGCAGGAGAGGACTTACCTACTAAAGCTGAACCAGAAGAGAAGGCTGAAAAGAAGGTAGAAGAAAAGATACCTGTTAAAAAGAAAGCTACTGCTAAGAAAACCAAACTGGCTGATATAGTAGAACTTCCCACAGGGGACGAAGATCACATGGACAGGATAGATGACCTCAAGAACCAGATCAAACCAGAAGAAGAATGGACTAATGAGAAAGCCGATCTTACAGTAAAGTTACTTACGGCATTTATTCCGCAGACTCAAACGGTAAAAAGTCTGTTTGATTTCTGGCAAGCGAACTCTGGAATGCTAGACAAGTGTAGTGAGGATTATAAAGACCACTTTAATACAATAAAAGAAGCCTTCACTAAACACAAAGAAGAACTTCAAGTTAAGTACGAGGAAGAAGGGATAGAGCCTTTCACGTCAGAAGAAAATAAAATAGGAGAAGACAATGACGGAAGCAAGTAAATTAGAAGCATACATTTGGGAAAACGAAAAACAGAAACCTAATCAACCTGACCACAGGGGTAAGGTAGAAGTGACTCGTGAATTTCTAAAAGAAATGACCGAGTTAGCAAAAGCTGGCGAGGAAATTAACGTCAACATGGCTGGCTGGAACAGGGTTTCCAAGAACAAAGGAAAGGCTTACATCTATTTTCGGTTAGAAGTAGATACCTACAAGAAGCCTACAGAGGAAACAGAAACTGAATCTTCTTCGCCAGAACCTCAAAAAGAGACTGTGACAGAAGAGTTTGATGCGGATAAGATACCATTTTAGGTTTAGTAAAACAGGGGGGAACTATGGAAGAGTTTAACTACAACTTTGATCTTACTCACGAGGTAAACTTTGATAAGTGGAGAAGAGCCAATGACAGAGAAAGAAGTTCATACAAAGAAAAACCATATTCGGACACGGAAGCCAAAAAGATTTTTAACAATATGTATAAAGATCAAAGTTCATGGAGAATAGGTACGGTTTGGGAGAAAAAGTAATGCTGAGAGAAGAAAGAATATTCCAGATTTACACTGAGACTTTATTTGACTTGCATGATATGAAAGAAAAAGGAGAAGTGATGCTTGATGAATTAGAGCCAATGTATATAAATGAAGACACCGATACAGAAGCCTTTGAAAAAATGAGAGACGAAAACCCAGACGTTTTACTCCAGACCATGATGAACAAAATGATTATGGCGGTGTTGTGTTATGGCAGAGTCTTAGAACTACCTCATGCCATGATACTTGGACATCTGGAAGCCTCTCTTCATGCAGAAGGATTAAAGGAAGCATTAGACCAGCAAATCCAAGCGGTATACACAGACAGTACCGACACTATACATTAAGGAGCAGACATGACTTTAGACCCAAGTACCGATGTACTTACTTTTGAAGCCGTAAAGATTGCTATGAGACAGGATAAGAATGGTCACATACTTGTCCTGTCCATACATCCTAACGATATACCCACAGAACTCTTTTCCGATTGGCTAGGTTCACGTTACTACGTCAGCTTAGTTAAGCTGAATGACGATGAAACTCCTGTTCCCAGACGAATTGAAAGCGAGAACAGAAAGATAGTGCAACAGGCAGGGATTCTGTGTAGGGAAAAACCCTTCCAAGAGTTTCTCAGGTCAGGCTATCTCATGGAAGGAAGCGACAAACCTGTTGATGAAATTGAAGAAGTTGTCTTCGTCAAGTGTTTGCGTCAAGTCATAGGAGTAAAAAGCCGAGCAGAACTCGCAGAAAACTCAGATGCCCAGATCAAATTCAAGGAATTGATAGGGGAATATAATGATTGGTTCCTAAATAATTATAATGCAGAAGAAAAAGCTGAGTGAAATAGAACTCAACACTACTCTTATCGGCGATTGCCGAGAAACCCTAAAGCAACTGCCAGACGGTTGCATCAATGCCTGTATTACTTCCCCCCCTTTCTACGCACTTAGAGACTACCAAGAAGAAAACCAGATTGGATTAGAAAAGACTCCAGATGAATATGTAGAAGAACTGGTTAAGGTTTTTCGAGAGGTGAAAAGGGTTTTGCGAGAGGACGGAACTCTCTGGCTTAACTTGGGCGACACCTATTCTTCGCACAAAGATTGCAAGAGTATCTCCCAAACCTTATCTATAGGTACAGGATCGGAACAGGCTCATGTAATAGACAAGGGTAGATCGGCTTCTAGAGACAGTAAGATGTTGAAAGAACAAGGTTTAAAAAATAAAGAACTCATCGGTATCCCGTGGAAAGTTGCCTTCGCTTTGCGTGAAGACGGCTGGTATTTACGACAAGATATAATTTGGTCTAAAAAAAATAGTATGCCAGAAAGTGTTAAAGACAGATGTACTAAATCACATGAATACATCTTTCTAATGACCAAGAATCCTACCTACTACTACGACAATGAAGCCATTAAAGAAGATAGTATTTATGCTCCTAATAAAACAAAAGAAGTTGAACGTAAGAAAGGTTACTATGCTGGCAAATGGTCTAACCCAGAAAAGGGCAGTAGACATGACGGAAGTTTTAAGGCTATAAGAGAAAAGAAAAACAAAAGATCGGTTTGGACTGTGGCAACTCGTCCCTTTAAAGACGCACACTTTGCGGTGTTCCCACCAGACTTGATTGAACCTATGGTATTGGCTGGTTGCCCAGAGAAGGTGTGTGTTGAGTGTGATACGCCTTATGAACGAAAGGTGGA
>Ga0207898_1000012_pt1 | contig 10538 bp, 8 predicted proteins | sample LinPmetageLP55_FD_184064 | JGI IMG/M metagenome (GOLD analysis project Ga0207898, IMG submission 184064) | Marine viral communities from the Pacific Ocean - LP-55 (SPAdes) | ecosystem: Environmental > Aquatic > Marine > Oceanic | place: Pacific Ocean | collected 2010-02-09
AAGATGCGGAGGCCCAGATCATCGTCAATGCCCTTGACCTATTAGCCTCCCACCTCGAAGACCGGGTCGAAGCCAACGACCTGACCGAAGAAGAGTCCAGTCGACTGCTCGGCGACATCTCTCAGGCAAACGACATCGCCGACGCCCTGAGGGTGGTGCTGTGATGAGCGCGATGAGTGACTTACACACAGCCGCCGAAGAGTTCATCAAGGCTGCGATGGAGGCGCACTACGGCGACGACGCTATGGAGGTGCTGTCCGTCGTGATGCTCGAGGCCGACGACGCCCTAGAGGCGTGGCTGACTTCCGAGTTCGGGAGTTTGGGCACGGACGTGCCCGGCCAGTCGATCCTCAGCGAGGTCTTTCGGAGCGTCGCCCAAGAGGCGCTCATGTACGGCAAGGTCCTACGAGACGACATGACCCGCTACGGCGGAGTGGAGTGAGCCTACGACTGCTCAAATGGCCGGGGGGCAAAGGCGGCATGTTGACCGAACTGCTACCCCTCATACCCTACGACGACCTGTTCGTCGACGTATTCGGGGGCGGAGGGTCCGTGCTACTCAACCGCAGGCGCTCACCGGTAGAGGTCTACAACGACCTTGACAGCAACCTTGTCAACTTGTTTCGCGTACTCCAGACGGACCCCTTAGAACTGGAACGTCGACTTAGGTCGACGCTCTACTCGAAGGAGGAGTTCGTCAAGGCCATCCACATCATCGACGGGACAAGCGAACCCGCCGACGACGTTGAGCGTGCGTGGGCCATGTTCGTGAACATGAACCAGAGCGTCGTGGGTCGTGTCAGGCGCACACAAGGCAACTGGTCTAGGGCCGCTATCAGCGTTTCAGGCGAGTCGGCGGTAGTGGCGGGGTGGAAATCCCTTGTGAACCGCTTAGGTGGCGTCTACGACCGTCTCAGCGGGGTTCAGGTCGAGCAGCGGGACGCTATCGAGTGCGTCCAGTATTGGGACGGGCCGAACACTGTGCTTTATGTGGACCCCCCGTACGTTCACGACACCAGAGTGGAAGACGAGTACTACGCCCACGAAATGAGCAACGAACAGCATGAGGAACTCGTCTCAACGCTCCTCACCGCACAGGGCCACGTTGTCGTCTCAGGGTACGACTACCCCATCTACAACAGGTTGGAGGACAACGGCTGGGCTCGAGTCGAGTTCGAGCGAGTCACTACAATGACAGCAAGCCAGCGGGGTAAAGACGAGGATTGGGACCGAGCGGTCAAACCCCGCGGTAAGAGGACGGAAGTTGTATGGCTGAACGAGAAGGCGAACTCTTTGCAGATAGCCCCCAGTTTGCTAACCATCCTGTGATCCAAGCAGGCAAGACCGCCGTTGGACTCCTCCGGGCCGCATACGACCCGGACAACCGGTTCTCACGGGAAGGGTCCCGTGTGCTCCTGTCCGACCTGGACAAGACCCAACTAACCCACCTCGCTGCTGTCCAGACCGTTTGGATGCTCGAACAGATGGAGTGGATTGCCAAAGCCAGCCCCCACGACGGAGACGAAGGAGAAACCCTAAGTGTCGACGACCAGATCGCCTACCTCGGCCTCGAAATCGCCCAAAACGAGTTGGACTCATAGGTCAACCTGTGTTGACGACGAAGGTCGGACCGTATGCTGCTGCTCGCTACGCGAGTCGGAGGATCTCCACGACCAGAGCGTTGCCGAGAGGGCTCTTGAGTTCGGGCCGGAAAAACCGTAACTCCACGACATGCTGAGGCCCATCGTCAGGCAGCACCCCGGCATCGACCAAGCCGTCGATCGCCGCTTTCGCAGCGGGGAAGCACGCCCCCGTGTCCTGCGCCCGTCTGTCGTTCAGGTGGGGGATGCAGGTGATGATGCACTTGTCCATGCTGGGGATGTGGGCCTTCTTGGCGAGCCAGGCGAACGACTCGCGCCACGACTTGACAAGCGCCGCGCGTGTGTAGTGGTTGCCCTTCCCGTACACCTTGTTCTGGGTGAACGGCCGGTCGTAGTGGACGACCTCCCAGACATCACTCCTCATCCAGCAAGTCCTCTGGCTCGCACTCGAACACGGCGCACAAGGAGAGCATGTGGTGGTGCCGAATGGGCATCCGCCTGTTCGCGTACTTCGACAGGGTCGACGGGTCGATGCCCGCCACACCTGCGATGTGGTACATCGGTGCGCCCGTTCTGGCGATCATGCGCCGGAGTTCCGACGGGCGCCCGCGCGTAGCGATAATAGGTATGGATTGACCAAGTCGAGGAGGTTCTGTCACACACTCATACTATCCTGAATCCAAGATCAACTTCAAGTTGGAAGGAGAACTTTTTCTATGAGCGAAACTGCGCTTGCCATCCCGCCCGAACAGCAGGAGGAAATCCTCCGGTACCTCGGGCTGAACCCCGCTGACATGGCGACGAAAGCCCTCGTCCAAATCTGCAACAGGTACGGGTTCGATCCGCTACTCAAGCACGTCGTACTCATCGGCGGGAAGGGTCAGGGGAAGAACACCTACGTCACGCGAGACGGGCTGCTCCACCTCGCCCACCAGTCCCACCAACTCGACGGCATCCAAGTCGTCGACGAGGGTGACAACGACAACGAGTGGTGGGCTGTGGTCAGAGTCCACCGCAAAGACATGTCGCACCCGTTCCAATACAAGGGCCGGTACGCCAAGTCCGGCATGAACAAGGCGTACGGCCCAGAGATGGCCGTCAAGTGCGCCGAAGTCATGGCGCTACGACGGGCGTTCGACGTGTCCCTACCCACAGTAGAAGAGCAATGGGACACCGTGAGCGGGCAGGTCGGCAGCATCGAGCCGCTACAACAACACCATGTACCCGACACCAAAGAGCAGTCTCGTTCTCTTTCGACGACTAGTGCCGGTTCCTCGACAACTAGTGCCACGAGAATCGTCGTAACCGAACGGGCGGCAGCCAAGGCGGGCATCGCCGAAGCCCGTGAGTCCCTCAAAGTCACCCCGGTGGCGCAGGACCCACGGCTGCGGGGGCAGATCCGGTCCATGATGGACCGACCCGGCATCGAGCGGAAACACCGCGACGAGTTCCGCGACAAGTGGGGGCCCGTCGACGACCTCGACGGGAAAGAACTGGCCGCGGCGAGCCAATGGGTGACCGACAAGATTGCGGAACTCGGTGTCGAGCCATTCTGAGCAGCGGCTCGACGCCATCCTTGAAGGCGAATGGTGGCGGGCGAAGGCGGCCTGCCGGGGGTCGGACACGAACCTGTGGTTCGACCGCTCCCGGCGGGCCGAGGCCCTCACCTACTGCCGATCGTGTCCCGTGATGAACCTGTGTCTTGACTACGGGCTGAGGTTCGAGCGCGAGTTCGGCATCTGGGGTGGGTTCACACCAACCCAACGGGCCGACTACCGGCCCGAACTACGGGCCTACGCCGACTCGGCGTTACGACAGGGCCGATGGGGTCCTGTCTCCGTACTGGGAAGCAAGGATGCTTTTGATGAGCGACAGCACCGCCGCTACCCCGGCGACAGCAGATCCCTTGGTGGAGGACAGGTCGGTGAGGATGAAGGTGCTGAGGAACGCCTGACCGAAGGTGAGTAGGGCACGCTCGAAGATGTCTCGGTAGTTCATTAGTAGGAACCTCTCTTGGACTTGGTGATCCTCTTACCTGACACTTTGGCAGCCTTCTTGGCTGCGGCCTTGCCCTTCTTGGTGTATGAGTAGTGTTTGCTACCGACCTGTGGCACCTAGCACCGCCTCTAATAGTTCCGGGTTGTTCTTAGCCAGATCATACAGGGCTCGGACCTTGAAGGTCTGGCCCCTGATCGTGGCCTGCTCATACCCTAGTGCGTTAGACCAGTCGCCCGACCGTAGCGCAGAGTTCACAGCCTCCGACGCGGCCTGATCGCGGGCCAGACCGGCGCGCATCATCTCAAACGGACGCGACCTCTTGCGAGGAGCGAACGGCAGACCGAACGAGGTCCAGATGCGGCCTTGGAAAGCATCCGGGTCTCGGACACGCATGTTGCGGAGTTCCCGCGACACCGACGCGATCCCTGTTAGTTCCACCAGCCCACTCAGCCCGGCGATCTGCGGGATGATGGCTTCCGGCAGGATGTGGATGATCGACGGGGCGACGGTCTGCAACCTGCCACGCTCCGGGTCGTACGACACCTCCGGGTACAACCGGCCCCGGCCAGACATGGGATTGACCCCCAACGTCTGGGCGGCAGCAGCGATCAGCGGAGAGGTTTGCGTGAAGAACCCGGCGATGACCCCCGACCCGTACTCTCTGGCATCGAAGTCCGCGTAGTTGGCAACGTCGGAGAACGGGTTCACGGCACGGGCGTTGATCGACCACTGCTTCGTGTCGGGACCCTCCTTCCCGATGAAGAACGTGTGCGACAACCACTGGGGTATCCCCGTCCTGTAGTCCTCCATCTCGTTAGAAGCAAAGTTGGTCAGGATCGACACGCGCAACGGGTGGTCGTACGGGAGTGTGAACGTGTACTTCAGGACGTGCTTCATCCACCCGTAGAACGGCAGGATGCGGCGCATCGCCACCCGCTCCCACGGGGTCATCGCATCCCAGTCTTGGAGTATCTTGTTAGCCAGCCGAACCCCCCGCTCGGCTGCCTCCGCCTTGGGGATGCCCTTCGCTATCGCCCGGTCCGACTCATGCAGGTAGGCCATTGCCCGGTACACGTTGTCGAACCACTCGTTGACCTGGAACGACTTGTTCGCCACCTTGCGAACAGCGGCAGCAGCCTCGCCGAGCCACGCACCCTCCTGCATACCCCACAGGAACCCGGTGCGGTTAGTGGCATACCGGGCCAGGTCATTGGAGAACGCCCTAGTCAGGTCCGGGTCTGCCATCGCAGCACCCTTGGAGATACCCACCGGGAACTCATCCCCAGCGACCAACTTCTTGGCCCGTTCCAACTGGAGCAGCACCGTCGGGTCGGTGCGACCCATGAGCATTACCATGCCCCCGATCGCGTTGTAGACGAGGAACCGGGGTGACAGAGCCAACGCCGACACCCTGAACACGTCCATCACCTTGTCGTACACACCCCTGAACGGGACCAGCCCGCCAGTCTTTTGGAAACCCTCGATGGTGGTGTTGACACCCCTCGGGACGAAGATTTCCTCAATGGTGATCTGGATTGGCTCAGCACCCGGCGTGCCCTTCTTCGTGTACTTGATCCGCGACTGCGGTGACCACCGTTCAGCCAGCCCCCACGACTCCGGGTCGATGCGCGTCCAGTTCTCCTTGATGATCTCAAAGGCGAGGTTCTGCCTCTTTTCCCACGGTCGCGCGATGGCCGCCGCTTCGATAGCGTCCGAGTACATGTCCGTGAGGTCGTCCATCGTCTTGCCGAACGTCTCAAAGATGCCGACAAACTCCGCGTCGCCGAAGTACAGGGTTTCGGTAGCCAACCTGCGAATGTGATCGACGGTGTTCTGCTCGACCGCTATCGCCAGGTTGCGGACGTACGGCTCCGGGTTCAGATGGCGCTTCTTGAACTGCTGCGGTGAAACAATCCGCTCGCCGAACAACTTGCCCGGAGCGCGGCCACGGTTACCGACCTGGCGGTGCGGCATCCACACCGGGGTTCGACCAGACTCCACGAGTTCCTTGACCACCGTCATGGCCTCGCGTTTCATCGCGTTCCACTCCTTCGGCTTCAACCCGCCCGCCACGGCCGCCTCGTCGAGACGCTCGAACGTCAGTTTCCGCACCGCATCCGGCGACGGGTTGTCCATAGCCTTGGCGAGCATCTCAGCGAGAGCCTCGTTGTAGAGCGGATGCAGGGACGCGGGTAGGGCCTTGCGGGGGTTGGCTTCCCACTTCGTTACAGCCAACTGGGCGTCTGTCATCTCCGCTGCGACCCGACGGGTCGCTGTCGCAGCCCCCGCCTCGGCCAGCCGCGCCTTGCTCTGGGCTTTGGTGATGTTGTCGGCAGCGTTCTTCTTCTTGTTGAGCAACTGCGTGTACTGCTTCGTGGTAGGCATCGACTCGAACAGATCGTCGATCTGACGTTCCAAGTCGTCGAGCGTGTCAGCCAACGGATGGCCCTTCTCCCGTGCCCGGTCACGGACCATGCGGGGCCCCCGACCGTCCTTCCCGACGGCTTTCAACCTGGTTCTGGCCTGACTCAGCGCCGCCCGGGCCTCCTTGAACTCCACGACCCGTGCGTGAACCTCAGCGATTCGCAACGGCCCCGGACTTTCAAGGGTCCCCACCAACGCTGCCTTCAGGTTCGACATTGAGGTAGCGACAGCACTCTCGACCCTCTTGACCCGATCCAACTCCGCCAGCGACTTCTTCCGCCGCGCCCTCGCAGCCTTCAACGCCTCCACATCGCCGGGGTCTTTGACCTTCCTTGACTTCTTACCCGTCGCCGCCTTCGCCTTCGCCCCCGTGGGTGCCACCCTGACCCCGGCTTCCTCCAACTGCTGGGCGACCGCCACCAACTCGTCGTAGGTGCTGTACAACGGGTGGCTGGGACCAGTCGTCTCCAACTCGTCGAGCAGGTCGTAGGTGTCCCTCAACCGGACCTCATCCGGGTTGCGAACCTTCACCTTCCTCTCGACAAACGTCGGTCGACCCTCCCCCTCTCCGACCCGGCGCAGCCTCTCGACCAACTGCTGCTCCAACCCCTTGTAACGGGTCACAGCATCAGCAGCCTCCAGCACCTCGGTCGCCAACCGCACGCTGTGCTCTGCGGCAACCTCGTCTATCCGAACCCGGGCATCAAGTTCGGCGAGTTCACCCGTAAGTCTGGTGATGGTATCGGAGAGGACGAAACCGGGCGGGGCGTACGCCGACTCTGGGACACCGTCACGCATCTCCCTGAGGTAGCCCAACACAGGGTCACGTTCGAGCCTCGTAGCCAGACGCTCCGGCACCCTTTCCGTGATCTTGTCCAACACCTGTGCGGCAGCCACCGACTGGTACTTTTCACCGTCGATCCAGAAAGCGTCGTCGACCGTTTCCGCTGCGGCCACAAGTTCCTCAACCATCCCGTCGACCGACTCTGGGGTCAGGACATCGGTTTCAGCCTTGTTGAACGCGCCAAGATCCGCCTCCCCCCACGCCTCGGCGGCCGCCATCGTGTCAAGTTTCGCGTCGGACCACTCGTCGAAGACGTACTTACCACCAGGCGGGTCACCGTCGTGCCGCAGTCGGCGAACAGACCACCCGCCTTTCTCCAGTTCCTGCGAGACCCGGTACACCTCCCAGACCTGTCCGTCAGCGTCGTACACAATCTTGTGGTAGTCCTCCGCCCCACCCGTGCGCCGAATCAGGTCCTTCTCCCCCGAAGTCAGCCGTGTCGGGAAATCAACCCCTTCCCGAAACTCCGTAGTCGGGTGGTCGATGCGGTAATCCTCCGGGGTGCGGGGACGGTGACGGCCCTTCCCCTCAGCGGCCATGCGGGTCAGCCACGCCCGCACCGGACCCTCGATGTGCCCCACGACCCTCGTCTTTGCCAACGCAGCAGCCTCAGGGGTGCCGATAACAGGCCGGGTGTCCGCCGCCGCCTTCGACTTCTTGAGTGCGTTCGTTGCCCGGGCAACGTCATGGGACTTACGTTCCCGAAGGTGCTTCAGTTCGCCCAACCGCGACGGGACGCGATGGTAGGGGTTCCCCTTGATCGTCCGGTCTTTCCAGCCCTCCGCCTTGCGTTCCCTGACCCGCTGCTCCAACTCCGACACGGGATTGCCCTCAGACGCCACCTGTTTGGTGACCTCGTCCGTCGTCAGGTGAAAGCCTTCGTCGTCGACGATCTTCCGCAGTTCCGCCTTCCGGGCGGCCGCCTGCTCCTTCGTGAGAGGATCAAGGACGGGCTCCAACTTGTTTCCGGGTCCCGTCGGCCGGTACGCCGGGGCGTCCAAGTCCGCGACCGCACCGGCCGCGGGCCGAGGCTTCGTCGGGTCGGCAACGTCGGCTGCGAGGTCGGACAGTTCGGATTCGTGCAAAGCCCGAACAGAGTCCTCGATGCTCCCCCCGCGGATCGAACCCGTGATCGCATCAGCGACACGGCGGGCCTGGCGTACGGTCATGTCCCGCAAGTTGTTGAACTGGTCCCTGAAGCGGTTCTTCTTGACAACGACCTTGAGGTGCTGCTCCGCGGCGAGTCGTTTAGCCACCAACTCGGCGGCGTTCGTCCCGACCGTGGTGCCGTCCAACTTCTCGGTGACGGCCAGCAGTTTCGTCTCCTCCCTCGACGGTGCCTTACCACGGGCCCGTGTCACCACCTCCTCGCCTGTGACCGTCGGGGATCGCTCACCCGTCAACCAGCCAGACTCACCGGGTCGCAGCGGAGGTAGATCCTCCGGCCACGGGAAGTCCTCAACAACCGTCGTTTCCGTAGGCTTGAACCGTGTGGCGGCCGCCGTGTCAGCATCCAACCTCGACTGGGCCGCCGCGACATCGTCGGCAACCCCCAAGTCGGGGTTCTCCAACCGGTTGACCATCACAGCCAACCGGTCAAGAGTCGACGAGTACGCGAGCGGATCGACACCAGCCAACTGGCTTTCAACGCCCGCCAGTGTCTCCGCATGTTGCTGAGCCCTCACCGTTGCGTTTCTCGCCTTCGCAGTCTGGGTGCCGAACTTCTTGACCGTCGTGTCCTTCCCCTCCGCAGCCTCCTTCAGGTTCTTCAAGTGCTTGCGGACATCCGGCGTGTTCGGGAAGATTTCGCTGCCGACCATCAGCAACTCGCCGGTCTTGATCCCGTGATCCTTCCACCACTTGCCCATCGCCTCGGCATCCAGAGCCATCGTGACCCAAGCGTCTGCGCGACCAGAGTCGATAGCCCACTGTGGTGCTGGGCGACCCTCAGCCCAGTGGCCCTGCTCCAAGAAGTCGTACGACTCCGCCAACTCCTTGCGTGAGAACTGCTTCACCCAGTTCTCCACCAGGTACTCGCGGAGTTCGTTGATCGAACCCATCTTGCCGGTGCTACCGATCGGCACCTCACCGATCGACCCCTCGTCTGCGGCCCGCTGAATCTGGCGCACCATCCGGTTGACATCAACGGCCTTACCGCCAACGCCGCGCTTCTCCAACCCGGCGGCGGCACGCCGGTACGGCGACGACCCCTTGATGGCCCCCAGAGCCTTGTCGGTCAGCCCAACCTTCGACGCGATCGGTAACAGATCCAGCAGCGTGAACACCGGGTGCTCAACCAGTTCACCGGGACCACGGTCCCCTTCCCGGCCGCCACCCAGCATCTCCGCCGTGTACGACCCGGGTACCAGACGGACACCGGGGGCGCCAGCGACCTGCGCCACAGCACCACGGATGTCACCCTTGCCGAGAGCCTCCGTGGCAGCCCCCAACGACGGGGCGATCCCGGTTTCCGGGTCGAGGATTTCCTTCGGTTCCTGCAACATGAAGCCGGGGAGCCTCGGCAACGACAACACAATGTCCCTCAGGTCAGACGCAGCGTTCTCACCGACCCGCAGCACCGGGCCCAGAACCCCGCCGCCACCACCCCTACCGGTTTCACCACCGAGACCCGCAGCGGCACGCAAAGCAACCGCTGCCTCACGGTCCGACATGGCCTGACCGCCACGGTTGACGCGCTCCAGGTCAAACGAGTACGCCTGCCGTACAAGGTCCAGCGGGATGGCGTTCTGGAGAGCGACAGCGGCCCTGCGCCGCCACCGTTCACGAACACTCTCTATGCCAGAGAGCCTCCGTGGCAGGACAGGAGTGGTGTACGCAGCCACATTATCCGCCTCCGGCGAGGAGTGCGGCGAACTCTTCGTTGCCGCCTGCTATTTGCCCGGCCAGCCCGGTGTCGGGCCGGTTTGCTTCACTCAGCATCGCCATAGAAGTCGGCCCACGCAGCGACGCGGCGATCCCCTCCATGACCCTCGACCCCTGATCTTGCGCCGCCGTCAACATCTTCAGCCGTACCTCCGGGTCGGCGATGTGGTCGAAGTTCTGCTGCATCAAACCCTGCGCCACGTCATACATGGGGCGCAGGTCATCGTTGATCGACGACGTGATCTGCGCGAGGTCCTCCGCTGAGTAGACCGGGGTCAAAGCCTCCGGCTCCCACGGGAACCCCGTCATCCCAGCGATCCGGCCAGCCTGCAAGATGTATTGCATCTCCGAACCCGCTGGGAGTTTCCCGTTCTCGATCATGCTGGCGTACCCCTCGAAAATGGCTGCGGCCGACTTCGCCAGTTCCGGGCTGCCCTGCGCGGTCGACGCCTGCGTGAAGAACTTCAAGGCGTCGGACCGTACGTCGTACACTTCTTCCGACCCGAACGCACCGCCGATCAGCGGGATCTTCTGCCCGATCTCGACCAACATGCCGTCGGTGAGAACATTCAACGTCGCCCCGATCGCTGCACCGACGAAGGCGGCTGGCACACCACCTACCGCACCGAACGACGCACCGAGCAGCGCCCCCTCAGCGAGCAGATCCCCAGCGGAACCCTCCTCGTCGAACCACTCGTTGACGCCGACCATGTCGCCTACGAACGCCGTGATGAACAGTGGGTTCGCCACCTTCATAAACGCCAACGACTTCGCAGCAAAGCCGCTCG
>Ga0207898_1000013_pt1 | contig 10291 bp, 15 predicted proteins | sample LinPmetageLP55_FD_184064 | JGI IMG/M metagenome (GOLD analysis project Ga0207898, IMG submission 184064) | Marine viral communities from the Pacific Ocean - LP-55 (SPAdes) | ecosystem: Environmental > Aquatic > Marine > Oceanic | place: Pacific Ocean | collected 2010-02-09
TCCGATTCATCGCATTAACACGACTTTTTACCGCAGGATTCTTTCTCGGAACTCGTGTCTTGATCTGCAAACCTGCTGACCTAAGCACTTCTTTGATTATATCCCAATCTGTGCCCGTTGTAGCAGATGATTTTCTTGCGCCTCCTGAAGCATCCCCATAAAGCTCTATCGTTCCTTTATGGTGGCCCCAGGACTCAACCAATTTATTACAAACTCTTTCGGTGTTCGAGTCGTTTTCGATATAGACTTCACCGATACAGTGGGTAACAATTCCCGGCGTTTCCTCGTCACATGGGCGGTCCTGACATACCAAAGCAATTCCGGGATCAACATTGAAGTCGAAGCAGAATATAAGTGGAAACCTGTCGTCATAAGCTAATGCTCTAGCTGCGTGGACACCTCGATCAAAAGTATAGTAAACTCTTCCAGATGGATTTAAGAAAGTAGCTTCATACTCCTGAGCAAAAGTCAGAGGATCAAGGTCAGCCCGTGCAGCACTAATAACTTCCGGGGAGAGGATATCCGAGCTAGGCCAAGAATAACTTTCCCAATCTACGTTAGCTGCTTCTTGCGCTTTCAGAAACATCTTGTAGAAGTAACCCCTACCACGAGGAACCCCAATTAACCAAGCCGCTCCTGGCCTACCAACAGTATCTAATGCTGGTCGAATATGCCTATTGAATGAGGTTTCCCTTACGTCCGCGCACTCATCCACGCATATCCAATCTAACGGGCTTCCCTCGATCCTCTGTGGTCTGTCTAATCCCTCCACTAGAACACGATTACCATTCTTTAGTTTGATGGTACAAGTACCTTCGTAAATGGTGTCAACCGCTGCCGAAGGCATTAATAACTTTAAGTCTTCCCAGAAAATTTCCTTTGCTTGCCCTCGCGTTGGAGCAGCAAACATAAATCTTCCGTTTGTTCTTGGTATCGCTAAACTAAGTTGAACGCCTTTTCTTTTCGCTAACTCAGTCTTCCCCGATCTTCGCCCACATGCTGCAACCAGGAACCGCGCTCCTGAATGGAACAGTTTTGCTTGCCCTTCATGCGGTCTTAAAGTGTACCACCTATCAGTTAACATTTTCAATCTGATATACTTTTGGAACCGAGATATCCATGCCTTGAATAATTTGCTTTAATGTTCCAGCGATATCTAAGTTATCTTCCATTTCACGCCAAGACTGCCGCTTGACCTGCAACACCTTTAACGCTAAGGTCGGTGAATACACTGTCCTTGATCCTACGCACTCGCCTTTAAAGTAAACTTCTTCTTGCCAACCATTTGCAGCCCGATCAATGATCGTAGCTTCAATATCATCAACCGCTCTTTCCTGGCATCGGACTAACGCAGTTCTAAAAGACTCCTGTCTCTCGATTGCGATCTCAACATATTCCCTATGCCGTCCAATTGCTTTGCAGGCTTGATGAAAGTTTTTAGTTAAGTACCAAGTATCACAAAATAATGTAATATCGTGGCTGGTTAATAATTGCACTTCGGACACAAATGCGCTCCCATACCCAGGGATCTCGGAGGCAAGACGCCTCTAGTAGCTTTGTATCATAGGATGAAGAGAGGTGCAAGAGACTAGTAGAAAAATAACTATCGTGCTGATCTGTTACTCTAAGTTTTAGTTAAAAAATGCCCTGCTCCAGATTAATCAACGTGTTTAAGACACACAATTTCTTGAAGCGAATTGCGTTTCCACGTAGAGGCTGCATCGCATACTGCCGTAAACCCCTGGTGGCACGGGGGTTATGACAACCGAAAAAACTATTTCTTTCTTTTTTCAACGGTCATAACCCCTTTCGGGGCGACCCCCCTGGAGCGATCAATTCCGCGTTTGGCACACGGTTTGAATCGCTCCAGGGGTTGACGATCATCGCTGATCGTGATCGTGATCGTGATCGTGATCGTGATCGTGATCGTGATCGTGATCGTGATCGTAATCGTGATCGTCGCGCGATTGTTGGCGCGTCTTGAACGCGCGTTCGGCGCGGCGCGAGATGGCGCGCTCGCGCTCGCGCTTGCGGCGCGTCGCGCGTGTCTCGCATCGCGGCGCGTCACAGTGTGCCGGGTCATGCCGCTCAAACCCGCGCGGCGCGCCCCCATCGCGGAAAACTTGGGGGCCGTAGGACGCGCCGCGCGGCGCGCTACCTGTTTCAGATGGTGCGTTCATACTTCTATGCTCCAAACCGCGCTTCAGTATCGCGCTGTGCGCTGTGTACTTCCGCGAGCAGATACGTTGCGCGGTTCTGCGCGTTACACCAGTTCTCGCGCGCGTCGTCGCGCTCGGCGCGCGCCTGCTCGACGATGCGCCAATACCGCTGCGCGCGTTCCTTCCAGACGTCGCGCCGACCTTCGGCGCGCGCCATATCGTGAAGCGCGTTCGCTTCGTTCTCGCGCGCTGTGGCGCAATCACGTTCGCGCATCGCGCGTTCCTTTTCGGCTTCGTCGCGCTCCGTCTGATCTTCGTACGCTTGCGCGTCAACATCCTGCGCGATCTTGCGCGCTTCGTCGCGCTCATCTCGCGCTTCCCATAGTTGGGATTCCAACTCTGCAATGCGTGCTTCGTGCTTATGAATTCTCATACTTCTATGCTCCGAACAACTGCGCGCCCAATTGCGCGCAGGGTATAAGATGCGGGGCGCGCGCCGCTAAGCGCGCGCCCCTGATCTACCGCCGTTAGCGGTTCACTTGCGGCGCCGCGTTGAACGCTTCCCACTGTGCTTCAGTAGGGGCGAGCAGCGAAAAACCACATAGTGGTTGCAACGCGGTTACCGCCGCTTTGATGGCGCGGTAAACCTCAACACAGTCTGAGTATGAAACCCAGCCCCGCGTCAGAAAGATGCGCTTCCCGTTCGGCTGCACCATATACAGCCTGCAAACGGAGCAGCCTTCCGAAGATGCGATGCGTTCAAAATGAAAAGTGAAACCCATAGTTGGGGTTCTCCTACTTCCTCAATCCCGCGCTCAAAATTGGAAGCGCGAGGAGAAAAGGGGCGAGGGGCGCGCTTGGTATCGCGCACCCCTCTGGTTGAAACGAAACCGCGTTTAGCTGTTAGCTGCTTTCAAGATGAGCGCGAGCGCCTCATCTCCCGTCATGGTTAACGGGTTAACAGCGAGCGCCTTAAGGGCGCTCTTGATGCTCTTGTCAGCCCTCTTGACCGGATCGACGATCCCATTGTTCTCGACCTTCTCCCGGTGCGCTTCCGCTTTCGCGGCGTGCATTTCCGAGATGCGGTCTTCACAGTGGGCCAGCGCGCTCCAGAAAAGAAGCTTGCCCTTCGTCCCCGTAGGCGGATGGAAGTATGCGCGTTTCAGCGCGGCATCCGACGCGCTCCAATTGAGCGGGATCGCCGTAAGGCGTCCATCCTCAAGAGGAACAGCGTTCCCATCGGCATCCTGTGCCGTGGAAACGTCATAGGGCGGCTTCTTCGGCCTGCCCTTGCGCCCTGTGGCGGTTTCGTTGGTTTCTACTGTCATCGTACACTCCAGAGTATTGCGCCCCTTGGCGCGAGAAATGACGCGCTACCAAGCGCATCGAATTCGATCCCTCTGAAGTGGACGACAGTAGATTCTTCTATGCCCCCAATGCGGATCGATATCCGGCGTGCACTTGAAGCGCTTGAGGATAACGTCGATTCGCATTGGGCCGGGCTCTATGGTCGTTGCTTCCTGCGCCGCTTGCGTGATCAGGAATGGTGACCGTGCCCTACGGGCCCGCTCAAGTGGAACGCGGTTTACGCGCGCCCCGGTACCCCGGGCCCAAACTTCCTTTTGCTGTAGTCGGTCGCGCTGACAAATCGCTACCAGGGAGTTTAACCCCGTCCGACAGAGGGATACTAAAGGAAGCTCCTCAGGATAGGAAGTACTAAATGAGAATTCGAAACGGTTTCTTTTTGACCCCGGATCGACCCCGGATCAGCGCCCCGGATCGACCCCGGATCAGCGCCCCGGATCAAATCGGCGCGTCGCGTCAGTAGATCGTGCGCGCGCGTCGCGCGTAGCAATGACCGTGCCAAAACCCCTGAAACGCTGCGGATTTATAATGCGGGGTCTGGGTCATTTAGAATCCGGAGCGCTTAGAATCGTTCTGAGGGGCGCTACGCGCGGCGCTCAAAAAAGTGCCCTGTTTCGGGCGCATTCTTTTTTGCGCGCGGGTTTCGGCATATTAATTGCAAGCGCGAGCGCGTCGGTATTGAGATCCGGTCTCAATTACCGCGCGAAGTGCTTTACAGCGCGAAGTGCTTTACAGCGCGAAGTGCTTTGCAGCGCGGAGTACTTTGCAGCGCGTCGGTATTGAGACCCATTCTCAACCGCGCGCCCCGGATTTGCCCCGCCCCGGCGCGCGCGTTCTATGCGCGAAGAGGCACGGGCACGCGCACGCTCCTTCGTCGTATTTTTTAATGGTCCGCGGAAAGAGACACGGAACTGCTCCTTCGTCGTATTTTTTAATGGCCCCAGAAAAGAGACACGCGCACGCCCCAGAAAAGAGACACGCGCACGCCAAAGAAAAGAGACACGCGCACGGGCTCCTTCGTCGCATTATTTAATCGCGCGCCGTCATGAACACGGGCACGCTCCTTCGTCGCTTAAAGTAATGGCCCCAGGAAAAGGCGCACGGCGGTGCTCCTCCGTCGCTTAAAGTAATAATTGCGTCCGAGTGAACACGGCTCCTCCGTCGCATTATTAAATAGCGCAACGTAAGACGCACGGCGCTGCTCCTCCGTCGTTTAAACTAATGGCCCTGCGTCAGCGACACGCCTGCAATGAACTTGGTTTAGAACCAGGTCCAGAACTGGTTTGTTTAATGTTGAACTGGTTTGTCTACGACATTGCGGACACTACCCCTGCCATAAAATTCCTCTCTTCAAGATACGCTTGTTAGGGTATCAACGTACCTTTTACCGTATTGTCTATGTCAATCTATTATTACCGAAAGTACCTATAGTCATATATACTAACTACTTACCTTCCCCCTGGGGGGTAACAAAACCCTACCCTAACAGGCATAGAAACTGGAGGGTGCCCGCACCTAAATGGAACGGTAATGGGGGTTGCTCTCCCACTACAGAGGGCGATATTTTACTCACGTCCCAAGCATCCGCTTTGTCATAGACATTCACGTCATTTGTTTAAACAATGGGCCACGATTACTTAAAGAATGCCCATATCGCGTCCCAGCCGGGGAACTGGCGTAAGTCGTTACACCGCAAGGGTTTATGGTCTTCATTAAATAACTTGAATGGCGCCGCTCAGGTGCTATACTGTTTAGTCGGTTTTCTGTTTCAATCCTTTACCGAGTTTAATAAAGAACTCGCTCACGAAAGGTTAATAAATGACCTCCCCAGCCCAGACAAAATCATTTCTCGAATCCACGCGCGAAGAAATCGGCGCGCATAACGCGATTGTTTCGCACTTTAATTATGTTACCGATCACGGGGACGTGCGCATCGCGGAAATCGACGACGAGATTAAAACCCTCCAGGCGAAGCGCGCGCAAGTAATAACCGATCAGGCGAAGGCGCCCGAGATGATCGCCAATTCCGTGGAAAAGCTCACGGATTTAGGAACGCGCGAGACGCGGATTCTCGACGGCACCTTTACCGAAAAGGATCAAATCGCTACCCTTTACGAAACAATCAAGCGGATGCAGCGGATTCTTCCCGGTGATAAATTCGAAGAGTGGTTCCGCTCCCTGGCCGACTAATTAAAGAAAGAAATACGATGCGTACCGCCCGATGGGACATATATAAAATCACCGAATACGCGCCCGATGGCTCGGCGAAGAAATCAAAGAAAATCGGCGATATCTGGATTGATATGCTGCCGATCAAAACCCCGGAAGATCGGGAGAAAATCGCCAAAGAAAACGGCGGCGATATCCTCGCTGCCACGGCGGACGAGAAAACAAAGTAATTAAACTACTCCGCTGCACGTTATTTGCAGGGTTAACCGGGTTCGATCCCCGGCGGAGTAATTGTCCAACTAACCCTTTTCATAGGAGGAAAGAATAATGTTAGTAGAAACCGAGGCAACAAAGAGGTTTTTAAAGCCTCCGCGTTTGCGCTCACGGGATTACTTGGTTCTCGGGACTACGGAATACAGAGACAAGCTGTATTTTATAGCCGAGAATAAAACAGGTGAACCCCTGCAAGCCGTCCCACGGGATTACCGCTTAGACGGTGATTCCGAGGGTGTTAATAACCTCTACTGGCCGCCGAAAGCGGACGCGAAAACATGCGTTACGGCGGGTGGTACCCACGTTGCGATTAACGCAGGCGGATGGCCGTCCAATATGGCTTCTGCGTTTATCCAAAACATCCCCGAAAACTGGCGGGATGAACATGATAGTTATAACTATCAGCGTCGGCGTATTGCGATCACGGACTATTCGGTTACTAAACTGTCAGTTTGGCCGAAAGACCGTTTAGTCTTTGAAGACCAGGAAACCGCGATGCTTTTCGCTGGCTTCTGCATAGGCATGGAGAAGCAGAACGAACGGGCAACACTTCAAGCCGATTTTAAGTTGTACGGAGCGATGCCCATAAGCGTTGGGAAAATGGAGAACCTGGAAACGGAGAAGTACCCACTTTCCGATTACCAGAAAACCGCCGTCGCCCTCTGCTTAAACCAACCATCCTACGCTCTGTTTATGGAGCAGGGGACGGGTAAAACCGCTACGGCTATCGCGCGTGTAAACATCGAAGCCCAGCAGATTTATGGGGCCTTCGGTAAGCCTATGAAAGTGCTGGTAGTATGCCCTAATCAAGTACGCTTGAATTGGCTGTACGAATTCCAGAAGTTTGCCACGGTTCCCGGTTACGTTGCGCGGGTTAACGGCTCGCAGATTAACCGGGTGAAAACAATCTTGGACGCAAACAATGGAAAGAAGCTCGAAGGCAAGGCATTTACTTGCTGCGTTACTTCTTACGATTCTTTCGCCAACGACATAGACTATTACAAGCTCCCGGCGTGGGACTTGGTAATTTATGATGAGAGCCACTACTTCAAGAACAGCAGTACAAAACGGTTTAAGGCTATCCGTAAATTCCGTGACGAGATGGAAGCGCATCCCCTACGGGATATCATGCGTCCCTGTAGGGTGCTGGCTTTAACCGGAACGCCGATTACAAATCACGCGCTGGATTTATACGCTCAACTTGAAGCGTTGGGCGAGGGTTCCTCTGGGTTTTATACCTGGAAGGGATTCAAAAACTTCCACGCGCACTATATCGACGTTGGGCAGACGGCTACGGGCGGCGCTTTTAAGAAGCTCGCACGCTTGGCTAATGTCCCGCTATTGCAGGAACGGCTTTCGCGGTTTAGTTTCCGCATCACGAAGAAGGAAGCGGGGCTGCAACTGCCGGATAAAACGTACGACGTACACGAGGTCAAAATGACCGGGAAGCAGTCCAAGATTTACGATAAGGTCGCCAACGATCTTTTCGCTCAAATCGAGGACGAAATGACCGGCGAAGTAAACGAGATGGAAGCGAGCAATATTCTTACTCGGCTTCTGCGCTTGGCGCAAATTACTTCCGGCCACGTTAAGTACGACGACGCGGATTCCCCGGCGCAGATCGACCCGCATAACAACCCGAAGGTTGATGCGTTAATGGAACTGCTTTTGGACGAGAACAAGCCGGAAGCAGAAAAGACGATTGTTTGGGCTATCTTCGTTGAAGATATTCAAGCCATCGAGCGGGCGCTGACCCTGCACAACGACAACCCCGCACGAAAAGGGCGCAAACTCGGCTTTGTTTCGTACTACGGGCAAACGTCGCAAAAGAACCGGGAGAAGGCGATTGAAGCCTTTAACAACGACCCGGAGTGCAAGATATTTGTTGCCAATCCAGCCGCCGCAGGCGCGGGGCTGAATCTTCTCGGTTATAATCCCGAGAACCCGCAGAGCATCGGGCAGATAAACGTGAGCGTTTCTGAATACGGTGTTAATGAAGTAGACCACACTTACACCGGGCATGAAGTATTCTTCAGCCAAAACTGGTCGATGGTGCTACGGGCGCAAGCCGAAGATCGAGCGCACAGGCGCGGGACTAAAATGCCGGTACGGATCACGGATCTCGTGGTGCCGGATACAATCGACGTGGAGATCAGGGACCGTGTGCAAGGTAAGATAAAGAACGCGAACAACCTGCAAAACATCCGGGGCATCCTCAAAGCCCTGAAAAGCGCCCAACGGGGCGACGAATAAGAGGGTATCCTGCCTGCACGGTTTGCAGGTTAACCGGGTTCGACTCCCGGCAGGATATTAGGAGGACAATATGAGCGATTATACCGACAACGAAGATCAGTGGGCGCAAGCCGATTACTACGCCCAGAAGCAAGCGCAGATAACTTGCGAGGCTTGCAGCCATCTTGAGGAGCTATTTAAGGCCGCATGGACTGTGCCTAAATGGCAGGATATCTACTGCCGGGACTTGAAAGAACACAGAGAAATCTGTTCTATTTACAAAGGAGAAAAGGAGAAGAATCAGGGCGACGTTGACCAGAATAATCCGGTTAACAACAGCGCTGAGACCTACGCGAATCACCCGGAGTGGTTCGACAACGATCCCGATTGGCGATAAAGAAAACCTGGCAAAGCACAGAGAAATCTGTAGCATTTACAAAGGAGAAAACGATGACAAGTAAACGACCTTATCGCAGCGAAATTTCCGGTAAGCTCTATCATCACAACCCTGGAGAGCGTTACTTTAAGGGTTGGGAGGACGCCGCAGGGACCATCGCAAAGTATGAGCAGGATGGCATGGGCTTTAAGGTACGCTCTACGCGGACCCTTCACAGCCCCTCACGGTCGTGCTTTGACGTGCTTTCTTCTAAGCCGTTAGGTGAAGAAGAATTGAAGGGTTTTACCGACGCTGGCCCCTTCGGATTTAGGATAAAAGAAGCGCCCCTCTCTGACATTTCTGTGGAGAAGGGTTTTACCCACGCTTACGATATTACAGCGTACACGGACTAAAGGGGTAATAATGAACACCGCAGAACGTATGGAAGCCGTCCACAACTTGACAGCGAATCAAAAGAACGAGCTTTTATTCGTACTCATAGGGTGGATGAGAAATAACGAGGAACCTGCACGCGGAGAACTGCATGAGACTATAGCGTATTTCTTTCGCGTATTCCTGACCGATGAGGAGCGGGTAGAACATGAGCAAAACGCGCAGAAACAAGCATCTGAATTCTAAATAGTTTCGTGGGGACGCGCCTTCTCTTTATTGTTTGTTGCAATATTGGGTACCTTCAAGGCGCGTCCCCTTTTTTATTCTTCTCAAACTTTTTTGAGGAAGTGCTTGAAACCTTTTTATATTGTGTTATAATCATGTGTCCCCTGGAGGATAGCCCTCCAGACACGGAATAAAAAGTAGAAGCACGGCACACGCCGATAGGAGAAGTTTTATGGTTGCACACGCAACGAGTTTTTCACAACACCATTCTTTGGTGAAAAAAGCTCTGAGCCAAATCCCTACTTCGGGTTTGGATAAGCTACATTATCATCTCGTATGTAAGCGTCCCGTTTTACTCACGGGCGGCATCGAGAGTTTTAACTTCTCCCTAAACGCATCGACTTACTGACCTATGGTTATTGCCCTTCCGGCGGAAGGGTTTAACAGTTTAGAGGCGATTGGAGAAAACGGCGAGGATCTGGCTAAAGTTTGCCATAAGATTTGGGGAGATGAGTTTTGCATTAACCCTATCTCAGACGACGATTTTGGAGCAACATACGCTGAATCTCTCCGTTGCATGGATACTAAAATGCTCACGAAGATCGTAGAAGAAATCAGAGAGGAACGGGATGCTTAGTACCCGTCAAAGACAAAGACTCAAGGATCTACGAACAATCGTAGACGAGAACCAATACAAAGAACTCGACGGTTATGTGGTCGATGTTCAGACTGCAAACTGCATTGTGACGCTGCACGATAGTTTGAATCCTGCGAATCGGAGGCGACTGTTAAATCTTTCGCTTCCTGAAGCACAAAGAGTAAGCATAAAACTTTTAACCGCTGAATAGGAGAGTACTATGAGTGCTTGGGTAGGTAGTATAAGTTTGATGGCTGACCGCGTTGAAACGGGGTTTCTGGGGGATTCTAAATGTATTCCTCTAACCCTCAAGAGAAAGGGACCAGAAGGTACTACCACAACGGTGATGGACCTTATGTTGCATGTCCCAGTTAATTATAACAATAGCTCGGATGAGCCGTTTTACCAGTTAATCTGCGATCTTCAGGAAGCCTTCGCTAAAATTGCGAAGCACCATAGGAG
>Ga0207898_1000015_pt1 | contig 10096 bp, 12 predicted proteins | sample LinPmetageLP55_FD_184064 | JGI IMG/M metagenome (GOLD analysis project Ga0207898, IMG submission 184064) | Marine viral communities from the Pacific Ocean - LP-55 (SPAdes) | ecosystem: Environmental > Aquatic > Marine > Oceanic | place: Pacific Ocean | collected 2010-02-09
CAAACGTTTTGGCTTTGCTGCTACCAAAAGTCCACGTTCATCTTTAAACGCAGCAATATTAATTACTGCATTTTCTAATGAGGTTTCGTTAAGGTCAGCCGCAGTAGATGGGCGATTGTCATTCTTCCCACCTGATACCAAGGGGTGTCCGTCACCACCAGTCACACCGTCACCTGAAGCCGTGAACAAGTTCACGCCATCACCTGATTGATATGAGTTAGTGAATCCATTGTTTAATGGATTAACGGCTTTTACCTGCTTGGTGTAAGCCATAGCTCTAGCTAGTGCTTTTGTGTATCTAGCAGAAAGAGAGTCATAGAGGTTATCCTCCATAGCTTCTTCTGTAATACTAAAGCCCATCGCTATCGTTTCGTGATTATAACGAGCAGTGTAAGTTTCTTGTGCTGAATCATAAGTGATTGCAGAACCTTCATCTTTCACTGGAGCCGCATCAAATCCACTTAACTTTACTTCTTCTTCGAAAGCTCGATCAGAAGATTCAGTTTCGTAAATAATTGCGGATTCATCATCATAACCACCGTACTCGTCTCCAAAGAGTGCATTCAATCCCGGAAGCAACTCTTTGAGCATTTGTGCTCTTGAAATAGCCATATCTTATCTCCCGTTAAATACCAGTGGTATTGTCGTATTGATGCCCTGCGTTGTATTTCACGATTACATCTGTGTAAGTATCACCAACTGAGCTGAAGGGTCCATCTACAAAGTCTATGACTCGTAGAGGGAGTGTAGCAGTCGTAGCTGCGGCTGTGGAGCCGTCAACTGCAACTTTACTACGCCCAATGCTCGTTGAACCTGAAGTCTGAACTACGCCAACGTTGTTACCAAGATTGGTTTGAGCTAATGAAGCATCGCTTTGCATTTTCAACAATACACTAGGATCGTCAAGAACGTAAGCAACCGCATCAGAAGCGGCTATACTAGCCTTCCAATATTGGTTATAAGTAGGCTGGTTAGAATTAGGATCAGTGTAGAAACATCCCATGAATACACCAACGGGTGTCATGGTTGCTGTTCCTGCATCTTTCTCTATCGTACCAGCAGCTACTATTTTAACAAAGTCACCGTAGAAAATATTAACGGCATAGGCACTGGCAATCTTTATGTGTCTTACTTTTCCTGTAAAGGAACCGCTTGAACTTAAAGTACCAACTGGCTCTGCACCGTTAGGAGTAGCTGTTGTAGCCATATTTTTCTCCGATTAGGGTCAATGTTATAAATAAGCTGTCCTTAATAAATTAAGAACTGCCACTAAATTTAACCTTCGTATCCCTTTCTGGTTTGAGCAGAGGCATACGAGGATCATTTTCTCGTAGATAATTTCTATCAACTCCTTCCATCTGATTAGCCGCTTGTTGGCGGTAATACGCATCCCTTTTCTTCATTACCTCTTCAGGGGCTTTACATAAAAGTAAACCACCTATTTCAATGTTGCCTTTTTTGGCAAACTCTGAACCGTAGTCAGATGGAATTTTTAGTTCTGGATGATCTTCTGCCATTACGGGTTCCCAGCCTTCACGAAAACGTCCTGAGACATTTAAGTTATCTGATTCACCGTTTATGGAAGTTCTTATCCATCTAAAAACCCAGCCGTCTTGCGGAATAGGATCGGGTAATAAAGATTGGGGAAGATAGTCGTCTGATGGACGGGTATCTTCTTTTCTTTCATCTACATTTCTAGGTGCACGTTCATCAACTACAGTTTCTTCTGTTACGGTTTCTTCTGTGTTGTTATCATTTATTTCAGACATTACATTTTCTCCTTAATGAGTTCTTTAGCATATCTTTCTGGACTAAGCCCAAGACGCTTTGCGAGGGCGACTTGAGTTGCTGTCAACTGCACTTTGCGGGGTCTGCTACCGTTGTTACGGGTAGCGGGTGCGACCACCGATTGGGTATTTCTAGGTGTCGCAGTCTCAACTTCAACATTTTCAGTGTCTCCGTATTCTGAGCTAGTAGTTTCCACCTCGAAATAATCTGGGAAGCGTTTACGCATTCGCTTATCCACTTCCACATAATACTGGTCTGACGTAGGCGATATACCTTCTTTAGTAACTAAAGTTTCATGTATACCGTAAGCCAAAGCCGTCATTTCTTTCTGATCCTCCGCCCCAAACCAAGAATTATCCTTCAACCACGTTACCGCTTTTGGATCAACTTGCGGAGGATTCTGCATTCCGTAAGTTTGCTGTGGTTGTTGTTGCTGTACGTTGGGTGGTGGAGCAAATCTTTGTTGTGCTTCCAATCTATTAAAATGATCGTTAGCTACTTTTAATTCACTCTGAGCCGATAACATCTGTTCAGTTGCATCGGTTAAACGCTCTGAATCACCCGACTCATAAGCTTCCTTGTGTTGGTTTTTGGCTTTATCAAGCTCGGCTTCCGCCTTTGCTTTTACCTGTGACATTAAAGCACCTTCTCCACGTTGTACCAACGCTTGCAATCTTAAATTTTCTCCCTGTTGTTTACGGGCAAAATTTACCGATTCGTCTCGTAAGCGTTCAGCCGCTTCCTTGGCTCTACGTTCTTCATGGAATTCGTACTTTAATTTATTGATACGTTTTTTAACTTTATCGTCAACGTCATCAATCTCTTCCTCTACTTCTACTTGATCAGATTTTTTCTGTTCTTGAGAACGAGGTTTTTTACGATCTTCTCTAGGTCGGTCATCAATGATCTCTATATCTAAGTCAGACGGTTCTTCTTTTTGAGGCTTCTTTATCTCTACTGGACTACGGATGCCTAAAAACTTTTCTTCCCTAGAAATAGGTTCTTCGATAACTTCTGCTTCTTCAATGTTTTCTTCTGGTTCCTGATTTACCATTTCTTCTTGTGTACTCATACCTTAACAACCCCCCTTGGGTCTTGAACAACAGCTTCTACACTGTCGTCATTGATTAAACGAAATTCTTTACCGTGCACTAAAAATCGAGTGCCCGTATATGAACGCATTAATATCCAGTCTCCTTCTTCGCAGTAAGGTCCATTAGGAAAACGCCTTTTATCGTTGTAAGCGTCAGGTCCTAACTTCATTACAAATCCGCATATTGAACCTACGGATTCCCTTTCTACAAGTGAAGCAGCTTTGATAATTCCCCCTTCCGTTTTTTTATCGGCTTCGGGTAATGCTATCAAAATTCGATAACCAGAGGGTTCTGGTAATTGTTTCGCTATGGGAACAGCTATCTCTTCAGGGAGCTGTTCTTCTATTTTTTCTACGGTTTTCATAGTTCACCTTGTTTGCACTGGATAGGGTCCAGAGTCCCTGCGTCATTATGACGTTACTGATCTGCTATTTCCAATAGGTCTAACAAATCCCGCTCTATTAAAGCTAAACCAGCAATAACTCCCGTTAAATACCGATAGTCGCCAAAATCCTTACATCCTCCACCACTGATTGCGTCAGAATGATCATTCATTCTTTCTCTTATTTTTCCTCTCAGTGCGTCAGGAAAATTCTCTCTGCTCATTTCAGCCATTATTTCTTACCTTTTTTTCTTACTTCTATATCCAATAAGGTTTCTGCTACATCTTTACCGATCTTAGCCCCCGCTATCTTCTCTTGGGAAGTAATGGATTCTTTATCGGTAATCAGGTCTGCTCCTATCTTGGCTCCTGCTATTTTTTCTTGCGATTCGATCTTCTTGATGTCAGTCGCTATCTTCTCAGCATCCGCTTTCATCTTGCGTTGTACGTCTTGTTCCCTGATATCCAATTCACGTTCACGCTGTTGAATTACAGGGTCTTCCATCTTCTCTTGAATTTCTTTTTGTCGTTGTTCGGCTAGGTCTTTATTAAGCACACGCTGTGCTGCTTCCGCTACCAGTTTGGACAGACGTACTTCTATATCCTCTGGAAGTGGTTCTTCGGGAGGGGGTAATGGAACGCCCAGTTGTTCTTCTATTTCCCTGCGGTACTGGAAGCCTATGTGTTCAGTAACGTGCTCAGCGAATGCTCCCAGTATTGCATTAGCATTAGGGCTCTGACCGATCAATTCTTTTATCTTGGGATCATCCGACATCGCCATATGCGTTTGAATATGAGCTTCATGGTCTTGATACATGAATGCCTTCACTGGTGTTTCATTCAATATGTTCATGTTTTCAGAGACTGGGTTGAGAGGCGGTATGTCGTCCTCTAAAGGCACAATCTTATCGGGATCACGGATACCTAACACTTCCAGCATCTGACGATGCAATTCCGCCATGTTATACATTTGCGGTGCTTGTTGTGCTAACTGTAAGGCAGCTTGGTACTGCATGATTCTCTGTGCCGTAGTCGAAGCATTTGGATCGGCAACGGGAATAACATCAATCCTGTCATCAAAATCTTCCGCTACTAATTCTTGTCCTTCAATCTGATAAGGATATTCAGTGGGTCCAAAGTCCCTCACAATACCCGTCAATATTTTTAATTCCTGTTTCATGGAAGCAAAGATTCTGGCTTGTACTGCACCCATGACTTTCATGGATCGTTCCAGAATAGCTAAAGTCGTTCCTACGGGAGCCTGATTATTCATGTCAGCCACTTTCATATCAGCTACTGAAGCAAATCTTCTTCCTTCCTCTACCAGATTATCCAGTAATTGATAGAGTACGGCAGACGGTTCCTTGTAGGGCAAGAAGGTTATGTTGTCCCTGATTGCACCTCCGGGAATATCCACATCCCGAAACTCTCCGGGCATAATGGGTGTATCGTCTCCCTTGATTCTTAACCCTCTGGCTTTTAAGCCTCCGGGTAAGTTGGAGAGCGTACCAGCATCCACTAATTGTCGTAACAAACTGGTAGCCGACTTCGCTATACCACCAATTAAATGAATAAGCCCGAAGCCATAAAATCCTAGTCCGGGGAGATATTGGTAGTGAACGAAATGCTGTCGAGGCATCTTTTGTTCATCATCTTCATACCAGTTTCGTCTTATAGATAAGATGGTTCTGGATGCCAACTCTATTGTTACGATATAGGGGAGAGCTATGCCCGTAGGCTCTCCGTCCTTCATATCAGGAAATTCTTCTAAATCTAAATTTACCATCATCTCCAACAGCGTATGGCGTTGGTCATAATCGTAATTGGCGTTATCGCCTGTTAATTGATTGTATTTTTCTTGTATATCATCTACTACATCTGAGGGAGAAGATAACTTTACATCTCTATAAAAACCATTGACCTGTAATTTTCTGACCTCATTCGCAGTCTTCTTCATTACATGGGTAGCTCGTTCACAAGTGGAGAGATCGGAAGCTCCATAACTCACCACAAAATCTTCAGCAGGTACAAACATGGAACAGGGTCTATCCATATTGTGATCATAATAAACTTTACGAAAAGCCGAACCCGCCAAAGGTAAACTGAATAAAAGCTTCTCCGTCTCTATACGATATTCCGTCATCTTATCGGTTAAAAGATAGTTTAAATAATCTTTAACCCGCTTGGCTTGCTCTTCCTTTTCCGCATCAACGGTTCCTATTATTTGTGTGCGTACAGGACCCTTGGGTGGAAATACCTCGGTGATTGCTTGTGCCTGAAAGCGTACTACTGCTTCAGTTAATAATGGGTGAAATACACCGCAAGCTCCATCCCAAGGATCAGTGCGATTCTCTATCTTCAAACCTAGTTGATCTAAGCCCTTAATATAAGTATCTTCCCAATCTTTTCGGGATTCCTTGTCTCCCATGTAATAACCCACCATCTCAGAACCCAACGATTGCAAAGATGAATCGTCCATGTGTTCCGCCAGATTGTCATTGAACTCCTCACCTAAGTCTTCTGACGCAGGATCAAAGTCAATGATCATACCACCGTCTTCTGTAGTAATAGCTACCTCGTCTGGATTAGATACAAGTATCTCCAAAGGGGAACCTTCAACAATTGCTTCTGGTGTCTGTAGCGGTTTATCAGCCATCTATTTCCTTTTCTTTTTCTTTTTCTTGTGAAGCCCGCTCTTACTGGGTGCCTTTCCGCTTTCCCACGCTTCATTTACATCAGGTGTGGATTTATCATCCCCACGATACTGACCCTTCTTGTCTCTGGCACGTTTGGATTCTTCCTTTTCTTTAGGTTCTTCCTTTTCTTTAGGTTCTTCCTTTTCCCACACCGTGTCCTCACGCCAAGAATCATCTGTTACTTTTCTGCGTATTATCGCACTTGCTTCTTCTTTTTTTTCTGGGTCTGGTTTTTTATAACCTGAAAAAGCCCACTCAATACCAGTTCTAATAGTGGCTCTTGCTTTGCTCCAAATAGACATAACTGCTCCTGTTTATTGTTAAGTTTTTTTTATTTTTTCTTGGTTTTTATTTGACCGCCACCAAACTTTCTCATAACCTGATCCTGATATTGTTCTACTTTTCCACCCTGTTTTGCTGTTAATGTTCTCACAGGAGTTGGTGGAGGTGGTGTAGGTTCTTCAATCCGTTCTTTATTTAAACGTCTTTGTACAGTTCTTGGCTTTAATGCTCCTTTGCTTCCTTGCCGCCTGAGTCTTCGTTCAAGTGCTCTAATTCCCATAATTGTCTCCTAGTTAATAGTATTCTGCTCGTCTAATGGGTAGCTCTTCCTCTTCCTCGTCAGAGTAAAGGGAAATGAAACCGCCCTGTCGAAAGCGTAACAACGCTTGCGTTGAAGAATCCACCAAGTCATCGTGATCCCCGCTAGGGAAGGCAGCGAATTCCTCAATAACCTCTTCGGAAAATCTTCTCTCTGGTGCCCACACCACTCCAGAAGCAAACAGATCAGCTACGGCATTGACCCTCGCTATCTTATCATTACCACGACTGGGTGTGTACTCGGACACGGGTATCCCCATCTGTCGCAGTTCAAAGATCAAGGGCATCCCAGCCGCTTTACCTTCCACGATAAAGGCATCGGGTTGCCATTCTTTCCAGTTATCAAATGCCCTTTTCTTCAGGGCGGGAAACTCCATACGTTCTTTTAAAGCATCGAGCAGGATGATGTTGGGTTGTTTCATCCCCGTATCTTCATCCTCTTGATAGAACACCCCCCAAGTCGTACACGCTGAATAATCAGCCCGTTGCGTCTTGAGGAAAGCCGTATCCCATGACTGGATAACAAATTCACATTTTGGCGGATCATCGTGTTCCCAATCCTTCCACCACTCACGTTTTATAATCGCCCCTTCTTCTGAAGTCGGGTCTTGTTGGTACTGAGCCGACCATTTGGCTACAGGCAGTTCCGATTTTAATTTCTCCAGTTCCTTGATGTCCCAGAACTCCTGCCATAAACTTTTTCCCGAAGGCAGTATGGCGGGGAACTCTATCACTTCCCATTCGTCCACCCCTTCCCGTTGGGCTTGGGCTTTCAGTATCTGTCCCGTCAAGTCCCGTTTGTGCCAGCGAGTCATCACGATCACGATGGAACCTCCCGGTTGCAGACGCTGACGTGGACCTGAAGTGTAGTATTCGTACACTCGGTCAAATACTTGAGGATCACCGCTCTGTCCTTCCTGCTCTGAATGCGGGTCATCAATGATGAGGACATCCGCACCTTTACCTGTTACTGCTCCGCCTACACCAATCGCAAAGTATTCTCCGCCTTTGTTGGTGTTCCAACGTCCCGCAGCTTTAGAGTCGGCTTGTAAAGCCACTGTAGGAAATATCTCTTTAAAGTCTTCTGAACCCACAAAGTTTCTAACCTTACGTCCAAAGCCCACCGCCAGTTCTGCGGTGTGGGCAATCTGGATGACCTTGCGGTCAGGGAATTTACCCAAATACCAAGCAGGGAGTAGGTACGAGGCAAACTCTGATTTCGTATGTCGGGGAGGCATATTGATAATCAATCGTTTGAGTTCACCTCGTGAAACCCGATTAAAGGCATCCGCCATTTTAGTATGGTGGTAGCCTTCAATAAAAGCTTTCCAAGAATACCTAACAAAACTAAGGAAGTCTTCGGTGCATTCCTTTCTGTTCTTAGATTGTTCGTATTCTTCCAACAGCCCCAAAAAAACTTTCTTCTCATGGTCGGGCAGTTGTTGTATTTTCTGTAAGTAGTTATTCATAAGTTAGCCCCTGCAACCTATATGTGTATAGATTTTGAGGGAACCATAATGAAGGTCACAGGGACTTAGTGTATAACTAGATAGTTTATTACTAACTATATTATTACTTAGTTTAAAACTAGGTAGTAATAAACTAGAAAGCATAATTCTCCGAGATTTTAGCAATCATACCTACCTTCTCATGTTCGTCAAGTGTTTTCCAAACAGTTCTTCGAGCTCGTCTTTCTCAGGTTCTTCGATCAACGAACCCAACCCCGCCTCTTTTTGTTCATCTAATGTTCGGGTTTGAACTGATTCCGAAATTTTTTTTTCAACTAAGGGGGTAGTGGGGGAGGTAAGGGGTAAATTTTGCAGTGGGGAGTTCCTTGCCGACATCATGGTTCGCCAGCGTTTGGGTTGCATGGTTATCCAACCATCCTCTTCTAACTTCTTCACGATTGCATGAACTGTACTCCGAGAAGAAACTCCGACCATTTCTGCTATTGCTTCCAAAGACGGACCACAGTGTTGTGTCTCCCAATAGGATTCTATCGCTTCCAATACCTTCAACTGTTTAGGAGTCATGCTATTAACGCCAGACAGATTAAGAAAACTATTGCTATTATGCCTATCAGTATCTCGTCTTTTGAAAACATATATACCCCCACTATAGATGAGACTCTAACGTTTGGCAAACGTTTTACGAATGTTAAGCGTATATTATTAAGCCAATCGAGGTTTTATGAAAAAATTGGGAAATTAATGAGCAAATTAGTGTTTAGGGGGAGACAATCAAAAAAAATAATAAAGGGGGGGAGGGGGAGGGTGGGGTTGACTTTTTACACCTTTGATAACAGTAGCTTAGAGAAACATCTTAACAAACTACTTCACTCTTCAGATTAGGACGACCACACTTCAGAGTTTCACTGTCTTAAATAGCCATTGTGGATATATGCCCTTAAACATTGAACGTTCAATATTTGTTCTAGCTATGTTGCACTACCTATAACTTTCTCTAGCTTCTCCTCAATCTCGCTCATTACTTCTTCTGGAGTTCGGGCCTTGGTAATGGTTTCGATCCTCTCTATAAAGAGTCCAACGTCTGAACTCTTCCCTAAAAGTTCCAAGGCTCTAATCCTTGAACTCTCATTATTGTTCTTGTCCAAGGCTTCTTCCCTTAGTCTCTCTAAGACTAGGTGTCTTAAAGAGAGCGAGGAAGTCAGTGCATAGTCCTCCTTTCGCTTCAATAGCACCTTGTACCTTTGGGAAACCTTTGGGGAACTTTTAAGTTTACTTGCTTCACAATGTATTGCACTGGCTTTCATTCCCTTGGCATTGTAGGCACTTCTATAAGAGTCACTTGCCGAGTTGCCCTTAAGCAACTCTTGTACAAATACTTCTTGTTTAGGGGTTAGTCCATGTATGTCTTTTACTTTGTTTGTCATAGGCTCCAATAATAGCTGACCTACGGTCAGTTTAAAACCGTCCTACTCGAACATACATAGAACCTTCACAAGGTTTATTAGGTGGGTTTGTGTTGTACTTTGTAGTACAGGTGATATACTGGATTCGAATTCAGACAGACTGCTCCCCGAATCGGGGAATTCCAAGGAGGGATAACGAGTCTAGGGTACTGAAGGAAGCGAATCGAGAACGGGATTTGAGTGACCAACCTCCGAAAGAGGACAACCCAGACGGACAAGGATGGCACCGTCCACAAAACAAGTGCCTTTCTGCTCCAAGTCGAGGAGTAACAGAGGAGCCAGAGCAAAAGCTTCCAAGGAAAGAAAAACAAGAGACAAACATTTTAGGTCAGTAAGCAAAAGGCCCACTCATTTAGAGGAAGACTTTAGTACAAGACGAGAGACACAATAAACGGAGTTAACGGTTCGGGTTAGCAGAAGTTACGATACGGTTCAGAAAAGGAAAGAGAGAGACTTTAGAGAGAGAAGCTTAGTAACAGAAGGGGCAAGTCATTGTGCAGGTGGCGAAGAAGAAGGCGACCTCTTCGGAGGTCGTTTCTTTATTGGTGCTGTTCGGCATCAATAAGGAAGCGAAAGCTTCAATGTATAACTAAGGAGAACTATG
>Ga0207898_1000016_pt1 | contig 9932 bp, 31 predicted proteins | sample LinPmetageLP55_FD_184064 | JGI IMG/M metagenome (GOLD analysis project Ga0207898, IMG submission 184064) | Marine viral communities from the Pacific Ocean - LP-55 (SPAdes) | ecosystem: Environmental > Aquatic > Marine > Oceanic | place: Pacific Ocean | collected 2010-02-09
AAACCCCCCTCGCCCCACCTTTTCGGTTCGGGACGGCCCCCTTCCTATGACGCCCCATGGTAATTAATGGGGGGTGGGGTGTCGATCTATGTCGCTCCGCGCCCTATCCCTGTCGCTTATTGGTCATTCCTGCGCTACTGGGACAATGTGTCACACCAGCTAGAAGGCACACAATGCACCCAAGGAGCCACGACTACCACTTGCTTGCCTACTATAGGCATGTTGGCTAGCTCTCCCCTAGGCCCCTCTGAGGCTGTTTAAGGGGCATACACCTCATAGGTCATATCATGGGGAATGGGCTCTAATGGGGGCCATATGGTGGGTCTATGGAGGGGCTACACGTGCGGGTGATGGGCTGGCAGTGGGATGGAGGGGGAGAGAGAGGGCTTGGGATTGAACATCAGCTCCAATGCAACCTCACTAACCTAAGAGCTATTCAACCTAGCCTCTCTTGAACATAGCGCTCTCTTCCGTCCCTTGCACCCCGATTGCTTTTGAACCTGCTAAGAGCTTTGCGACAACCAACAGGTAGAGCCATCATTCGCGCCTGTCCCTTCTGTCGTTCCTCTGTCGCTCTGCCACAAATGGTAGACATTGGGTGAGGTAAAAGCAAGGCTTAAATGTTTAGAGGGATGAGATGAGGTGTTATAGAGCGTTAGGGCTAGTTAACGAGGAAGAGGTAAGGGTTAGCTTGGGAGGGTTTGAGCGAGCCGATTAGAGGTGTTGACAGGGGTAATAGGTTGAGCTATTGTACTGGCTCGCTTGTGAAGAAGCGGACAACAACATAAATTTAACGGACCCTGCTTTGACTGCTTCACCAGTTAAGGTGGGGTTTCGTCTTATTAGGAGTATGTATTATGAAGGCAATAGATGGTTATGAAGGGTATTTTGTTAATGATGAGGGCGACGTGCTGTCCAGTAAGCTTGGGGGATTGCGTAAGCTTAAATCTAGACTTAACGGCCCTTCTGGATATGGGTTTGTTAACCTGTGTACGGGTAACAAGAGAAAGGTCAACCGCTATGTTCATAGGTTAGTCGCATTAGCCTTCATCCCCAACCCAGAGGGTAAGCGCACGGTCAATCACAAGGACGGGGATAAGTCTAACAACCACGTCGGTAACCTTGAGTGGGCCACAGACTCCGAGAACATGAGGCATGCTCATAGGGATAGGACGCGTATATCGACCTCTAAGGCGGTTGTTCGATGTAGTCTTGACGGGGTTGAGCTACAAGATTACAGCTCCCTAATGGATGTATTCGATGCTGGATTCTGTCGCACAGGTGTTGGTCAGTGCTGTAATGGTAAGCAAGTCACTCATAAGGGGTTTAAATGGAAGTTCAAGCCTGTTAGCAAGAGGGATACAATACCCAGATAGAGCTAGATTAACCCCCGTTGCCGTTCATTAGTTAATCTAGTGGGCGGCTTTTTTCATACCCAGACAACAGCTGATAACAATAAATATACACTTTTCTCACATTGATGTTATAGCTCTATTGTTGGCTTATGTGATGGTTTGAGTAGATAGTGTGGATTAATAGTGAATGTTATAGTTGACGGATGTTCATCATTAATGTTCTACTCATTTTGTCGAGAGGGCCAAGCCCCAACGACAAGCGCCAGTCACCGCTTAAAGTGAGGAGGTCATAAAATAGGTGTTGCCCAAGGTAAGGGGCATTGACGACTAGCCAAACTTAGTCGAGGAGTTCGGGAGCTAATTTCCATACGTTGCATCACTTGTTTGATGCTGTAAACCTTAGACAAACTAAGGACGTTAAATTTGTCCACATCTAATGCGAGATGTGCTGAGGAGCCTAGCAAGGCGAAACAATAAAAGGAACGAGACATTATGACTGACCCACTAACCATTCTATTCAGCGACTCCCACCAGCTAGAACAAAGCAAGATTGATGCTAAAAGAGAGATTAACCGCATTGAAAGAATCCTTCCCATAGTTGGGGCGCATAAACAAAGCATTGTAATGCGTGCAACGCTAGGAATGAACGGAAACATGGCTTACACGCCATTCGACTACTAAACGAAAGGGCAACAATGAGCAAGTGTGATCATATTACAGGCTACTTTGACAACGGAAGAGAGAGCTGGATTATAAGGCAATCTACCGACAAAGAATATTTGGCTCAGTTTAAAGGCTACCTGATAAAGTTTCAATACTGCCCTTGCTGTGGCGCGGGCATAAGAAAGGGCGAACAATGAGAAAGTTTAGCGATAGGAATGGCGAAACACTTGGACAGTGTATAAACAGCCCGCTTTGAAGCTGAACTAGTAGTAAGCCGATAGCGTAACAAACCTAAAGACACGCCGCGAACGCATCACCTCGAAAGACGAAAGGCATAGCGTGTCTGTTGTAACCATACCAACGGAGGTCACAAGTCCTCGAATAAATGGGAGTGCGGCAATTGAATACAATTTGGCAACGAAACAACCAAAGGAGCTTAACCAATGATAACTAAAACCTATTCAGCATCACAACGTAACGCCCACAGCGTGTCCCTCTTCTGGGAGATGAAGCGTAAGGCATCCTCGGCCCTAGCGTGCCTTGGGGTGGCCATAGGGGCTGTCCTGATGGGCGCTTTAATGTACACAGCTATATAACATAACCAATATAAAGAAAAGGAAACGACATTATGAAGAAAATAGAAGTACGGGCTAAACTACACTTTCACGCTGGCAATACTTATTTTGCCGCAAAGGTTTACGTAAACGATGAACTGGCGCATGTCCTTCCGTTTCAATACGGATATGGGGAGCAATATTTACACGAAGCAAAAGAGGTGATGGGAATTAAAGCCCCTCTTTGGAGCCATTGCCGAGACAATGAAATTGCTTTCATCTACGGAAGCGACGACAAGCGCGGAAAAGGCTACACAGAGAGACACTTGAAAGAATGGGCAAAAGAAGAGGTTGCTGTGTGAGCGGGGAGAAATGGACGCTAATAATGAACAACGGAAAGCCTTGCGGCATTTCAAACGAGAGTAATAAGCGGTTTTGTGATTTGAGCGGATGCAAACTTAAAGATGCAAGGCTTATGCAGTTTGCGCCTGACCTGCTGGAACTTTTGGAGCAGGCGCTAGAGTATGATAGACACCCAGACTATGACTTTGATTCTTATTTCGTGAATCAGTGCAGGAGTGTTATAGACAGAATAACCAACTAACAGAGGCGCAAGCCTCAAGGAGCGAAGCGACAATGAAAACAACTAAAACCAGCACCTACAGCGGACGTGTAATAATAACCATCGTGGATAATGAAGGCATTGAATACAGCGCCGTGTCATCAACCCGCATAGAATGGCGAATTGAGGGGCAATTAGTGAAGAGAGAGCGAGTGCCAGCCAACGTCAGAAAGGCCGCTATTGAAGCAAGTGGGGTGATGCAGGATGAAACCATTGTGGGGGGGGAATAGCGTGGAGCAGACAATCAAAGATCAAATGGAGTTTGTTAAATGGCTCAAAGACAACGGCATTTATAACGAAATGGCGTCCAGTCATAAAATGCAGTTTGGGCATGATGTATATTTCACACTAAAGAGGGAGATGAGCAAATGATTAAGACAATTAAAGCACTACTAACACAAGAAGAGGCGAACATTGAAGAACGAAGGCAGGCGTTAAGAGGCTCATACAGCCCCTCAGAGCGCGAGGAGGCCGTTTCCGTGTATAATGTCGCTTGCATACGTGCAGAGGCGTTTAGGGACGCTCTACGGGCCTTAAACGAGCTATTAAACACAAGCAACGAAGGGAACGACCGATGAATGAAGAAATAAAGGAAGTGCCAGAGTTGAAGGGCGTGAAGATGTTGGTGTCCACGAATGGGGCAAGCTGGGACGTTGAAAGGGATGTCCTAGGCTCCCTCAACGGTCGCTTTATAGCTTTAAACCCATACAACAGAGGGTCAGTTACCATGTGGCCACACGCCAAGCCCCTGCCCCTTCCGCATGAAACACCGCCAGAAGGCTATCGACTGGTGACGGACGAGGAGAGGGCTGAATACAACAAGCCCTCCTCTTATATGTGCATTATCCCGAACGACAGGAATGATTCGTGGGAGTTATTCGAAAATGGGTGTGAGACCTTTGCTTGTGGTGCGGCCTATGCCGTTCCCCTATCATTCACATTTGAGGCTGTCGTTAAGGAAATGACAATGGCTGAAATCAACAAGGCGCTAGGCTACAGCGTAAAGGTGACAGAATGAATTTAGACACAAGCAAGCCCCAACCAAGGGCTTTAAACGCAGAGGACAAGGCAAGGCGCATTGAACAGGCGGTACGGCAGGGAGAAAGGGAGGAACAGAGATGATGTTTACAATAGGAATGAAGCCAAGCGATAGCGCCCACTATTCAACAGCGCATGATGTGTTGGAAGAAATGGAGATGCAGAAGTGGTATTCATGCCCCATTCATGCCGTCAAGGTGTGTCGGGAAGCTGAATTGATGCTGAAAGGTTACGAATTCACGGTGTTTGAGTTGGTGGAGATGGATATTGAAGATAGGGGGTTTTAATGAAAAGGACAGAAGCCTTCTTGACGGAGGCCATTAAGGAGTTGGGGAAGGAGTTGAGGATATTACAGCTACATTGCAAGCATCCCCTATACTCCTTGTCCATCTATCCACACGCCAAACGGGCTTACAAGAAGTGTTTGACGTGCGGGGTGAGTGAAACCATCGAGACGAACAGCGGGAAGTTTATTAAAGAACTAGAGAGGATACCAAGAGCATGAACTACAAAGAATTGGAAGAGAAGGCGAGTAAGGGACCGTTTTTCGTTGAACCCGACAATGGTTGGTACAACATCCGCGCCATAGCCAAGGGAAAACTTGGTTATGCGGAATATGCAGTAACAAACGAGGGCATCCCAGACGAAGCCAACGCCCAGCTCATAGCCCACACGTTAAACACATATGAAGCGCTTCTTGAGGCTTTGGAGGAGATGCTCGGACTGGCAACGTTAGGCGCAAACGGTTGTGTTGTAATGAAGGCGAGACAAGCCCTGAAAGACGCGCAGAATGTCGAGGGGGCATGAGGGTGACCCTGACGGGTGTCGGCCATCACGGAGCCTCTAAGGTGGTGGAGGAGTTGTCTACATACAGCATGGTTATGATTAAGGAGGAAGACTTCAAAGGCAAGCCCGCCTATCGTGTTGAATGGGGAGGGGAGGTGCTGGGCTACATACCCGAACTATCCACCCTAACCAAATACTGGCATGAGGCGAACGAGGAGGGCAAATATTCACGTAGGGATGAGGTAGGGGAGTGGGGGAAGGCGGTCAAGAGTATGAGGGCCGACCTAAAGAAGGACTTTATGAACAAGGGGAAGGTTTGGATGAGTCCGCTTGCTCAGGTGGTGAAAGAGGGCGGGAAAATTAAAAGCATAGTGCTGGAATGGGGAGGGGACGATAATGGACAAACTATATAACATGTTGGACGGACTAAAGGCTGACGACATTTGCGACGCAATACAGGCTAGAGAGCTTTGCGCTGGTATGAAATGCAAGGAGTGTCCCTTTTCTAGTGAGGACACGCTTAAAAACGAATTGAAGGGAATGGAAGAATGAAGACAGCATCTAAACAAGCCTCCCTAGAGGCCACACAAGGCGCGACAACACGCAACCCGACACCTAGTACGGAAATGCTAAACAAGTGCGCTCAGGAGGGGTATACGGTGGCTCAGACAGCACGTAAACTATCCCTTCCCTACCAAACTATACGGAGGGCGAGTATTAGACACAACATTTGCTTCAAGCAAGGGCAAAAACCCCCAACTAAAAGGGAGGCTGTTCTAAACGCTCTCCTTCATGTTGATATTAAGGCGCTGGCTAAGCAGACAAAATGCACACAGAGTTATTGTTGGCAGATTATAGCGGAAATTAAAGCAGGAATAGAGGAGGTGAATTAATGGAAACTACAAAACAAAACAAATCCGAACTGATGGGGCTTAGGCGCAGAGAGTGCTATCCAGTTACGGAAACAATGACGTTGCGCATCCTAATCGACATCAAAGAGCTTCTAATTGAGGCTAAACATCGCGAGGTGCACCATGAATCTTGACAAACAATTCGAAGCGCTGGCGAAGCATGAGGGGTGGCGTTTACTACAAACAGGACACCAAGGGCAGACTTTCTGGGGCAGGTTCGGACGTATAGTAAACGCCAGTAAACTCCCCGACTACAACGACGAGCGCAACCTGTTGCGGATTGTGCGGGGGCTGGGAAAAGAGTTTACAGATCCCTGCTCTCCCTTAGTGGCGGACGACTTCATTCTTAATCTTAAGGATATACTCGGTCTTGATGCCGGACTTGCTGATTTAGGGGAGATATACTGGATGCTATGTGCAACAACCCCGCAACTTAGAGAGGCGCTTTTGAAGGCTACGGGAGGGTGGGAAGATGAGTGAATATTGGATTATCATATCAGTGATAGCGGGATTTATTTCCATCTTCAGCATGGGATTTGTTTCTGGGTACTCAACGAGAAAGGCAGAGGAAACCAAATGATGAAAACAACAAGCATCAAGCTATCAAAGGCGCTGGAGGGGATTTTGGAGGGGAAGGTGGAGAGCTTCCTGATATGGGAGCTTGATATGCACGCTAATGCCTCGCTAATTTTGAGAGATCATCAGAGCTGGATGACAACAGAAGCCCCCGCCTATACGGCCTGCGAACTTATGGAGGTTTTGCCGTGGGTAATTAACGAGGTTGGCCTACTGAATTACATTAAAAGGAGTGATAAGTATTTCGTTAAGTACTCAATCATAGGGAGAGCTCATAAGCTGATAACTCACGAAGTCTTAGCCGAAGCCCTTGGCAACTTGCTCGTATGGCTTCACGGAGAGGGGCTTTTGAAATGAGAGATATAATGTTCAATCTAATATCAACAGGGTTTGTGATGATCACGGTTTCTCTGTGTGTAATTAAAATGTTCGATTCCTCAAAGCTATCTTACTCATTTATGCGCACGGTTCTGGGGATTCTTGGCGTTGGACTGATCGCGTTCTTTGTTGGCGTGTTTGGGGTAATATGGTGTTCGTCATGAAATGTTCTAAGTGTAAGGAGGACGGCTTCATGTTCCTGCTAGAGGGCAACCTATGCACAACATGCTATAAGGAGGTGTTGACGCCTGCCGTTAAGGAAAGGAAGAAGGCTGTGCATGAAGACAGAACGTGTGTCTATAAGCCTTGCGGGAGGGTGTATTCTCCCGACCATCCACACCAGAAGCTATGCTCTCCAGAGTGTAAGAGGCTTCAGGGGAACTTACAGAATGCGGCTAGACGCCTTAGAGTGAGGGAAGGGTGGGTAAGGGAGGAATATGAGCCATTAATATGCGCCTCTCCAACATGCTCCATCATATTCACACCAAACACACATGACAGACGCTTTCACAACGAGGAATGTCGGGCTGAGGCAAACAGGGTGCGGGCAAGGGAGAGAGCTAGGAAGCTGGCTAGGAATAAACGAGAAGCGAGAGGGGTTTACAATGAACGTACAGCAAATGCTTGACGGCAAATGGGAGGTAAATGTGCTGGGAAAGCACGGGTATGACGGGGTGGAGGCTAAAACCCACACCCTTGACACCTTTGAAACATATGAAAATGCTATGGAGTTTGTTCGAACACTGGAATTAATTGGAAGGTTTGGGTAGTTATGATTAATAAAGACAAAAATGGGATTGAGTTTGTTGTGATTATTGAGACTAGCCGTGGGTGGGTTAACATTAGTCGAATGGAGCAAGTTATAGGTCTAATGGTGTTTAACGCATGGGTAAGCCCTAACACACCGAAAGCATTTGTAATGGCTATTCAGACTCGAATCTACCCACTAGGGGTAAAGGTAAAGGTGTTGGGAGAGGACGAAGATGCCACCTAGAGCGATGAGTCACGAGCAACTATCTCGCTATGCACAGATGCGAATTATGATGCTGGATGAGAGGCAAAGGGAGCTGGACAAGAAAGTGGAGGCTCTGGAACTAAAACTAAAGGAGGCGGGGATATGAGTACTGAGACTACGTTTTACGAGGACGACAAGGAAGATATGTTTATTAACAGGGATCTGCTAACCAATGAGATAACTATGTACAGGGGCGGTTGCCACTTCGACAGCATAATCATCCCTCCGGAAGCTATAGTGGCTATGTATACCCATCTAGTGGAGGTGGTGATGAAGAAAACAAAGGAGGCAGGGATATGAGAGTATTAGTTGAAGAGATTGGATATCAGGATCGTGAGGTTAAGCTGTCGAGTCATTTAAAAGATGCTCTATCTCGCAGATACATGGATAGCGGGCAGATAGAAAACCTAGATCAAACTTGCGAAAAGTTGTGTTGCGCTGTGGCTTTACTGCTTGAGGTTGCCGTGGAGGGCGGGAGTATTAAGTTGGGTGATGTAGCCTGGATTGCTGGCTCACCAGACACTTGCAAGCCAATTAAGGAGGGGTAGGGATGACCAATAGAGATAGGTACGGGCGTGAGTTTGTTGTTTCGGTTGAGACAAGCCTCGAGTGGCATAACATCAATCGAATAGAGCAGGTTATCGGGCTGAGAATCAGAAGCGCATGGGTCAGCCCAAACACACCGAAAGCCTTTATAGAGGCTATTCAAATGAGGATCTACCCATTAGGGGTGAAGGTTCAGGTTTTAGGGGAGGCTAACAATGAATGAAGAGCGAAGCAATGAACGAAGTGATTCCTCACAATGTAGTCAGGCGTTCACAGATAGGACAGATGAGCTTGCTAACGAATGGAGGCTGGAGCAAATATTACACCTCCTGCACACTCTGCGGTTCTTCGCACCTGAAAGGGACGGCTTCATAAGCATTCCTGTGCATATAGTTGATCACATCATTGAGGAATCAGACAAAGCTGGGGGAGAATAGGATGAGAGATAAGTGCATTTCAAGGTTTATAAGAAAGCTTTACGTATATGACGAGGAGTTGGTAAATCTACTTGACGACCTGACGGGGGTGATATACGATGTGTAGCGAATTAAGCGAAATGCCTATGAAAGATGAACTAAAACACTCAGCAAACCGACACGCAAGACGGCTCATTAAGAAGTTGTCCTCCGTCATGGATTTACCTGAGATTGCATTAGACTCTATCTATAAAGAGCTGGAATACAGCACTATGGATGGCTATCGCATAACAATGAGAAACATAACCTCCGAAAAGGAAACAGAAAATGACAACACCGAAGACATCAACTACAACAGATAAATACTTTTTAGCAAGCTGGGAGGACGTTGGTGGCCACGGCTTCTGCACACCGCCCATCCTTTTTCGAGAGGAAGAGTGCGCTAAGGTAGAAGCTATACTAATCTTTGCGGGCATGGAGAATGTCGTAATGATGGAGGCGAAGGCGTGAATTGGCTAAACCTAGAATTGAAAACCCTACGCTCTACTGAATATCTTGGAGCAGACCCAACACAACGAGCAACTTGGATTAATCTCCTCTCCTTCTGTGCTGACCATGAGAACGCAGGATTCATTTCTGAGTGTAAGGATTGGAACGACCGGAAGTGGATGCAGTTGGTCGGAATCACCAAGGATGAGGTGGAGTCTGAGTGTGACCTATGGGACTACAAAAGCGGAGGTATTATGGTAGAACACTATCCATTGTTGCAGGAACAGAAGGTAAAACGTAATCGACGCAATGGCAAGAAGGGCGGTCGTCCCAGTGCTGATAAAGCAGACGGTTTACCATGTGGTTATCCAGATGGTTCTGATGATGGTTCCAGTTCGCTTAAACGTAATAGTAATAGTAATAGTAATAGAAAAGGAATAGTAATAGAAACTAAAGAAGTCGCTGGCGCTCCGGCTGAGGAGTGTGGAGAATCTGAAGCTAAGCAACAGCAATCCCCAGCCCTCCCCTCTCCTCCAAAGAAAGCGTGGGTTGCGCCGACGCAGGCCGAGGTTCAGAACTGGTC
>Ga0207898_1000017_pt1 | contig 9931 bp, 11 predicted proteins | sample LinPmetageLP55_FD_184064 | JGI IMG/M metagenome (GOLD analysis project Ga0207898, IMG submission 184064) | Marine viral communities from the Pacific Ocean - LP-55 (SPAdes) | ecosystem: Environmental > Aquatic > Marine > Oceanic | place: Pacific Ocean | collected 2010-02-09
GAGGATCTGCATATATTATGCTGAATTTAGAGTGAAGCGGCGACTGCAAGAATAAAGCACACGCCGTAGAATGCGGCTAAGGCAATGGCGGGGGTCACAATTGTTTACTCCGAGACTGTCTAAAGAAGTACATATTGGTTAGCCATACGGCCCGACTTATTTTTATGTTGTAAGCCGCTTTTTGTTATTTGTTTCTTACGTTCCAGTTCGCTCATTCTTCGCCATACGGAATACCCGATCAAAGTGCCAATCTGTTCTGCTGTTAAAGGCTGTTGGTTCTGTTTAAGCACGGTAAGAATTTGCTGGTGTTGGTGCTCAAGTTTCCCGTCCATGCTTGAGGCAGCATCATGGCTGGTTTGTGGGTCTTCCCTTCGGGCTAGGGTTGTGGGGTCAAATTCATTTTCCATGATTACCTCCTGTTTGAAATTTCAAACAACATAAGTAGGGGTCAGAACTTTTCTCCCATAGCTTTTTCCAGCAAATGCGTAAACTGCCCTGATATCGTGCGGTGGTTTTCCCGCGCCATCTTCTTTAGTTTTCTGTACGCAGTAATCGAAATCACTACGCTTTTCCATTTTCTCGGGTCCATTTTTTAATCCTCTTCTGGGATAATACGAGATATGTCTTTAAAGTCAACCTTCTTCAGGTCTCCCCAAGAGGGGCCGAGCGAGATATCGCAGGGCGTTGGCACCTGAAGCGGGGCCCCCTTTTCCATGACCAAGCACAGGCTTTCTGCTTCTTTCTGGTCCTCTACGGAAAATGCCAGTTCATCGTGGATTTGAACCAGCGGAACTCTCCCGGTCTGCTTGTGTACCTCCACCATCGAAGCCTTGGTCTGATCAGCCGCGCTGGCCTGTATCAACCTATTGAGGGCTCTATAAGTGTAGGCCCGTTTTATATTGTCGCCGTATTCTATCAGTGCTTGCTCTTTTTGGAGCGCCTTCGAGGAAAGAAAAAGATTGGGTTCCCATAAATTAAACCGGCACTTACGGCCTAGCAGGGAGCGGATGAAACCAGAGCCAGCCTTCTTGGATACTTGCCTTTGGACGACCTCTTGCAGTTCCTTAACAAAGGGGACATCAGTATGGTACTGGGCCATGAGCCGTTTAGCGTCATCAGTGGAAACATCTAGCTGCTCCGCGAGCCGGGTCTGTCCCATCCCGTACATCAGTGCCAAGTTGATAGTCTTTGCCTGAGATCTCGGAAGGTCACAGATATCTGCAACCTTCTGGTGGAAATCCGTTTTCGGATCGGTAGCATACGCTTTGACAAAGTCAGCCGCTCCAGTGAGACCTCCCTTCGTTAAGCTGGCATAGTGAACCAGTATCCGGGGCTCCTGCTGGTCGAAATCAAGAGAAGCCCACTGCTGGTTTTCTTCCGGCAGAAATAACCCTCGTATCATTTTGGCAATGACCGGGTTGCGGGAAGGTATCTGCTGAAGGTTCGGGTTCGCCATGCTGATGCGCCCGGAGACGGTGCCCCCGCCATCAGAGCGCAGTTGGTTGATGTGGCCGTGGATGCGGCCTTTTTTCTCGTACCTGAAAATGCTGGACAGGAAGGTGTTTCCTATTTTGTCGATTTCCCGCGCTTCTGCGATCTTCTGGGCCATGGGATGCTCATGGTACTTTAGAAAATTCTTGGTGAAGGACGGCATTCCCGTCTTGGTCCGGGAGTAGGGGACGGATAGTTTGTCGAATACCTTGGCGATGGAAGCAGCGGCCCACAGTTCGATGTCAAGACCGGTCTCCTCTTTGACACTCTTCAGACACCCCTTTACGTGTTTCATCAGGTCTGCCTGAAGTTTCTCTGCGCGGTCTAAATCAACACGAACTCCCTGCCACGTCATATCAATACACAGGGGGAGAACCTCTGTTTCGAGATCAAATATCTGCCACAAATCCTCCTGCGAAAGGAGGGCCTTGAAGTGTTGCCACAGGTTCAAAGTTAACTGGGCGTCAGCTTCGGCGTACTCTCCGACAAACGCTGCCGGGAGCTTGTATATTTCTCCTTTGGGATCTACCCCGAATTCCTGCGCGGCTTCTCTCAACGCCGCTTCAGATTTCATTTCACCCAGATATTCATATGCAACCGCGTTCAAACTGTAGGACTGACGGTTCTCGTTGATGAGTGGTGCAGCTATCATGGCGTCAATCAGACGGCCCTCTACTTTAATCCCCAGCCTCCGGAGCCAGCCAACGTCGTATGAGGCGTTGTAAAATATCTTGTCGCAGGGGTAAGCTGCGATTTCTTTTTTAAACCACTTGATGACATGACGCCTGTCCAGGTTGCCACCACCCTCATGGCCGAAAGGAAAGTAGGATTTGAATCCTTCGTAGGCTATGGCTATGCCTACCACATCACCGTTTCCGGTAGGCCATCCGGGGCCGTGAGTCTTGAGCCGTGGGTCTTTGGTCTCCAGATCTATTGCTATCTCCTTGATGCCGTCAGGAGTAATCGGCATTTCCTCGACAAGAACCCACTCGGTCTTGATACCAAACTTAGGCTTTTTAAGATTCTTTTTCATCATCCCAATATCCGGGGCATTCAAACTGGTCTCGTTGCTCTCTACTGACAGGATAGTTACGACATACGTTGGGCCGTAATTCATGTATGGTGCAATGCCAGTTATCTTTGCCTATTTTCTTGACCCACGGGCAAATTCCAGAGGTGACTTCATCTCCTGTTTTAGGATCTATCCATAAGTCAGCAGTGCGGGATTCTCCATCCCCCCAATTAAGGATATATGCGGTGTCCAGAATATCCTGACGGTCTGCATCTTCCCATCTTTGAAGGTCTTCCTCTTGTGCGAATAAGGTTCCCATATAAGGCCCGTAGGTACAGCATTTACCGCAACCTGTACAATTAAAGGTTTCACGATTTTTTATTTCTTCCTGAATTAAAAGTTCTATCTCTTCAGGAAGTCTAGGAATTGAAGGAACTACATTGGTTGGGTTTTCAAAGTTCTTCTTCATGCGTCCTGCACTCATAGGCTACTGCGGCATACCCAGCGCCGTCCGTGTAGTCGTCTTCATTAAGAGCGCCCAGTTTTCTTCTGGCAATTTTTAAAAGCTCCATCATGTTGGCGACATCCGTGGCACTAATGTGGTTTTTGCCAAGCTTCTGCCATAAATAACCTGTCCATAGCTGGGCGATATTTTCATGGTTGATCCACATGTTCCCGTGCTGATCCGCCCGCGACGTTCCAATAAGTTCGGAAGCCTTTTCCAGTATATCCGAGCCCTTCATATATAATACTCCTCATCTGAACGGGCAGACCCAGCTTTGTAGCCAAATCTATGCCTTGTTGCATTCCTTTGGTGATTCCAAAGTCCATGTATACTGCTACAACGTCAGCGTTCTCATACCAGTGTTGGGACAGGTCGATCCCTCTTTCACGTTGGGGAGGATCATCATCGTCGAGAACCTGTGTGTAAAGAAGATGAAAAGCTATAGGGGATTCATCCATCATCAGGCTATGGTGCATACATCTTTGAGCATAACACCTGTTGCGTTCCTTGTTGTTTCCTCCGTAAGGGCTTTCCAGAACAACTTTCATATCATCCAACCCCTTTGCGAATCTTCCGGGAGCTTCAGAACAAGATTTTGTTTGGTGCGCGTTACTCCTACATATAGCACCCGGTAAGCGTCGTCAGGATTCCGTGACATCTCCTCAAGCGCCTTCCCTGTTAGATCCAGATAAAGAAGAACGTTGTCAGACTCTCCTCCCTTTGCGCCGTGAATGGTGGAAAGTTTTATCGTGGGTTTGGAATTCAGATCCACGCCACGGTTTACCAGAGCGGTTGCGTAAGCGCGGTCTTCGTCCCTGATCTTGTCGAGAGCTACATCCCATGAACCTTCCGCTTCAAGGCCAAAGCTTTCTCGTAACGCATACAGGCTGAAGAAGTCGTTTTCATCGGCTGATTTTAAAAGCTTCTTGGCTCCCCTTTCCAACTGCCCGTCACTGGCGGATATGTGGTCATAAAGGTTGAGAGCTTCGCGGTGCGTAATCTCACGGCTGGTTCCGGAATTAATGTAGTCCCATGATGAAATAGCGGTGCGGATCTTCTTACTGAGGGAGGGGTTTCCGTACCGCTCAAAAAACTGCCCGCTGGATTTCAGGTGACCGGCTATCTCATCGAGCATGTAATTTGCTTGGGCGAGAACAAGCCACTCTTCTTCTTCAAACTCAATTCCCCAGAAGTCGTAAGTTCGGCTGACGGACCCTTCTTCCGGGCGCGGCGACCAGTCCTTTTTCTGTCGTTTTTTTATACGTCGGGTAATGGAATCTGCCACGCGGAAAACGCTGCGTGGGATACGGTGCGATTGGGACAGAACTTCGGAGCCGCCTTCAAGACCTATGAAATGGTTTATGTCTGCGCCAGCCCAACGGTATATCCCTTGGTCGTCGTCCCCCGCTATGAACATACGGTCTGTGTTTTCATTAATAAAATGTGCAATCTTCCATTGAAGCGGAGTTAGGTCTTGTGCTTCGTCCAGAAAAACAACTTTAAAAAGCGGAATATACGATGGGTTTTCGGACAAGTCCACCAACATATCGGTGAAGTCCTTGAGTCCATTGTATTTTTTGAATTTCTCGTACTCCTCGAAGATGTGGTTGAATTCGTAAAAGGCAATAAAAAGATTACTGATCCGGTAGGCAGCCTCGGGGCCTTGGAGCGTGGACCGCGCTAAATCCATACAGCGCATGACCGGATGGTTCGACCTGAACATTATAAAACCCTCGTCTTCGATTTTCCCGGAGCCTGTGGTTAAGTCCACTCCAACTTTTTCGCTGAACTCTCGAAGATGGGACTCTTTTAAAATCTCGGACGAATTGTAGCCCATCAGAAGGAAGGCGAGGCTATGCAGGGTGCGGAAATAGGTGAAGTCTTCGTCGGGGTCCAATTTGAAGCGGGCTACAGCCCTGTCCCGTGCTACATTACTTGCTTTCCGTGTGAATGCAAAATAGCCTATGTCATTGGGTGAAACTCCCTCAGACATGAACTTTTCCACTTGATTGAGAAGCGTGGTTGTTTTCCCGGTGCCGGGAGGGCCAAAATATCTCAGCATTCTCTGTTAATCCATAAGGCTTCCAGTTCATACCCCAAAGACAGAAGAATTTTTTCCACTCTGTAAATGGAAAGGTGACGAGCCTTGGTTGTGTTCTCGTATTCCGCAATAGTACGCTGCGGTATTCCGCATCTGCGCGAAAGCTGCCGTTGAGAGAGCCCGGATTCTTCTCTGATATTTTTAAGAACGCGGGCCCAGTGGAGTGGAGGTTGAGTCAAAATGGAATCTCCTCGTCTTTGTCTTCAAAATGGGAACTGAATTCATCTTCAATAGGAGCGAAGGCGGGCACCGACCAGCATCGAACAGTGCGGCCCTTTATTTTTAGTTGCTCCGCATAACCTTCAATGTCCCTGAGACGTTGGGCTATTTTATTGGACTTGTATTCAAAAAACTTGTTTCGTTTTAAATAAGCTTCGAGGTCTTTAAGTCTGAAGTAAGTGCGGTTGTCTTTTTCGTTGGTCCATGGGCGACGAAGCAAGATCTCTTCCCTGTCGAGAGCACTCTGCATATGCGTGGAAAACTCTTCCAGAAGGTCATAAAACTGACCTCTGATGCTGGTGTCGTCGGGCGTTTGTATAACTGCACCTTCCGTATCTATCATCGAAGTAAGAAGAAGATTCATCTGCGCTTCCCAAGCCGGTTTGCTGACTGTTCGCGGCATAAAATTTATCTGCTCCATGCAAAGGATCTGGAACCGGTCCTGTTTCTGGAGGGCTTGTGTGTCCAGTTCCACCGGAGAGCCGTTCACGTCCAGAAACCACAGGGGAGGTTCAGTGTCATATTTTCTGAGGTTGGCGACCGTTGGTGTGTTAGCGCCTCCTCCAACACCGTGCTTGCGGCTTCGACAGAGATCACGGTTGCAGAAATTGCAGATGGGTTGGTCGGCACATTTGTATTGGTAATCTTTTTTCTTCAGTTGCTCCGCGACGATGTTGACTTCATTCAGGTCGAGAGGAGGGTCCATCATGGCTTGGTTATATTCAAGTATTTTTTGTTCCCAATCGTCGGGGAAAGCTTTTCGGACGTACACACCAATATTAAAGAGACCGTTGTTTCTGGTCCCCTCCGGGAACCCGTGACGGATAAGAGCCTGTAGGCAGGGAGGTCCTTCCTTGAGACGCTGGTCTACGGCCTCTGACTCCTGAGACAAGATAGCTTCGAGTTCGGCTTTCGTTATTGCAGATTTCTCAGCGGCATCCAGAAACTCTTCCAACGTAGCTGCTTCACCGTTCTCCTTGAAAGCATAACGCAGTCCGTTCTCATGGTCATAATAAGGGAGGTTTAGAAAGTTTCCTATGTCGCCGCGCTCAAGAACCAGTTGGATCTGTTTCGGGAACACTTCAGTATTATCGGCGTAACCTATTTCGCCAGCGATCTCTTTGAGCTTGTTCTGAAGAATTTCAGCAGACACGGGTTCTTTTAAAAATACGTAGATGTGGCCTCCGCCGCTTTTACTGCGGCAGACGACGAGAGGAAAGTTGAGGGCAGTTATTTTTTTGACCAGCTTGGGATGGTCCAACGGATACATGTCAACATCGATAGCTCCCCACCAGCATTTACTGTCTTCGTTGATGGGAATGATGCCGACACTTTGTTCGCCGTTCAAGTGGGCTGCAAAGGTAGCTCTGGTCCGTGGTTCACGAACAATGCGAGCTTTACCTTTGGCCTTACCGTTCGCGGCCTTGTCTATGATATCAAAGGTGCCGTATGCCTTGTCTAATCCCCTGAACAGACGGGCAAATCGTTTGATGTTTTCCGTTTCCATGAAAAGAAAAGGGGGAGTTTCCTCCCCCTAGCCCGATTAAAACGGGATTTCGTCATCACGGGAGTCTTCCTCACGAACATGCTGAACTTTTACCTGTCCCGCTTTTATCGACCCCGCAAACAATCTTGCTTCTTCATAGAGATTTGTGTCTTCCAGAGGACTGTCCTTCTCGATGACCCACCCATGCCATGACCCGTTTTTATTTTCCTCCGAGGTCGTCGTGAGGTTCCACATATGTGAGAACCGGGGTGGTACAAAAAGGGCACCTTTTGCGTCTTTCATTTTTAACGCCCTCATAGCAGAATTCCACTGCTTCGACTTTTTGAACTGTGTCGATTTCATAGGTAACAAGGCTTGCTGAGTCATGCCGTCCCCATCAACAACAAGAACATAATGCTGCGCGGTACGCTCAAGATAGCGGCCTTCTCCATCTGTAACATAATCCTTGTTGTCTTCACCACGCTTGGTATCTGGAAGTTCTTCACCAGCCGCGTAAATGTGGTGGGGCGCTCCTGTTCCAGAACCTCTCGGCTCCCATTCAATATACTGAAGGGTGTAAGCACAGTTGATGACCTGAATTCCATCCTTGCCATGAGCGATTTCCTTGGTCACCGTATTATAAATGTCACCCGCTTTGGCATCATCTAACTCCTCCAACTCGTCCGACATTTTCTGTAAGATTTTAATAAAAGGTATCGCCAGATCTTCTGAACCAAGATCATCAACTCCAACCCCGGCATCACTGGCAAACATGTCCGCAGACATGACGGCGACAGCTTTTGCGCCATTACCCTTTTTAGTCTTAGACACTTGTTTTTGAGCCATTTACTTACTCCTTGTGATAGTTGCTCGATTTGCGATATACGCGCCGAATAAATCTAGCGGGACGGCGTTGCCCGCTTCCACTTGCTCCCGTAACCATCCTTTCAAAGTCATAGGCTCGACTTTTTCAAGTTGGACGGGATCAAATCCATTTGATCTTACAAGTCCTTGAAACTCAACGGCTTTTTCGTCTTCTCCACGGCCAAATGTAACTGTTACGTTGTTCTTGACCAGGTCACCGAACCCATGTTCGCGCAGCCAATCGTAGGCTTCGTCACGCCGGTCTCTCGGAATCGACGCAGAGTAGACAGGCTTGATGGCAATCTCACTGCCGTCAAGAAGGGTAAACTTCTGAAGGTTCATTTCCTCCAGAGCTTCCGGCAGCCGTTCGTCTGTAATTTTATGAAGAGCGGCTTTCTCTGCCTTGAGTTCTTCTTCCAGACCGGAAATATTTTTTTCGTGAGAAGCCGCTTCACGGGCCAGCCGCGCAACGGCGTCCAGTTTAGTGTCGTTGAGTTTATCTAGCTGGTCTTCTGTCTGTCCGGAATCGGACATCATTTGGGATATTAAATCGCTCACAGCACTTTCTCCTTGTTCATTCATCGGCGGTTGACTTAACCGTCAATAACCCTTATATGGGTATTTATCGGAGATTGCAAGAGTTTATTTAATGGAAGATTATAAATTCAAGACAACGCCTTACGCTCACCAGCGGAAAGCCTTTATGTTGAGTGCCCAGAAAAAGGTTTATGCCCTTCTGATGGACATGGGAACTGGGAAAACTAAAGTATGTCTTGATACCATTGGGCACCTGTTCGAGAAACAGGAAATCGACTTCTCTCTTATTGTAGCACCAAAGGGTGTCATAGCCAACTGGCTAGGTGAGATTGAAACTCACCTCCCGGATCGTATTGAAAGAGAAATTGTTCTCTGGAAACCTTCGCTTACTAAAAAATTCAGGGAAGAACTTAAAGATTTAAGTAGCCCTTCTTCGGGGAAGCTGAAGTTTTTGCTGATGAACGTGGAATCTTTTAGTTCAAAAAAAGGCGTTGGTGTGGCGGAATACTTCATTAAAAACTTTAAGGTCTTTATGGCTGTAGACGAAAGTACCACCATCAAGAATCGTCAGGCCAAACGAACCAAGTCTATTTCAAAGCTGGGCCTTGGTGCGCGGTACAGGCGTATTCTGACCGGCTCCCCGGTTACCAGATCCCCTCTCGATCTCTATAGCCAGATGAATTTTCTGGACGAAGACATTTTAGGTTTCACTTCCTTTTACGCCTTTCAGGGACGGTTTGCCGTGGTTCAAAGACGCACCATGGGGGCTCATTCCTTTAACCATATTGTAGGGTTCCGGCGGCTCGACGAGCTTACGGAGGTTCTGGAGAAGCACTCCTTCAGGGTCAGGAAAGAGGACTGCCTTGATCTTCCCGACAAGGTCTACATGCGGCGTGAAATCGAATTGACGAAGGAACAAAAAAGAGCTTACGAGCAGATGAAGCATTTTGCACTGGCGCGATTGCAGAGCGGAGAACTGTCTACCACTAAGAATGTTCTGACCCAGCTTATGCGGCTTCAGCAGATTTGTTGCGGTAACCTGACTGATGACGCAGGGGTCATACATCCCCTTCCCTCCAACCGGATTAACGCGCTGCTTGATATATGTGACGAGATTCAGGGTAAAGTAATCATATGGGCGACATGGACGCGCGACATTCGCTCGATTGCCGAGGCCCTGCGTGACCGCTTCAGCGTACAAGCGGTTGCAACGCTCCACGGTGAAACACCTGATTCGGAACGCCAAAAGGTCGTGGAATCTTTCCAGGATCGGCAGTCTGAATTACGTTTCATCGTGGGGCATCCTAAAACCGGCGGCTACGGGCTGACCCTGACGGCGGCAACGACCGTCATATATTACAGCAACAGCTATGATCTGGAATTACGCATACAGTCGGAAGACAGAGCCCACCGGATTGGGCAGACCTGCAAGGTGACCTACATAGATCTCATCTCGCCCAAGACCGTGGACGAAAAGATTGTACGGGCGTTACGGAATAAAATTAATATCGCCGATACGATATTGGGGGAGAGCGCACGGGAGTGGCTCGTCTAGATAGAACGTTCTTTAGTACTAGGGCGCTGACTCTCCAAGAACTGCCGTATTACTTCTGCCATGATTCTAGAGTCGGTGCCAAAGGTAACGTTAGGCATGTCAGGCCAAGGAGAGTAATTCCCCATTTTCTTTAGGTAGTCTATTGCGTCTTTGTGGACTAT
>Ga0207898_1000019_pt1 | contig 9484 bp, 1 predicted proteins | sample LinPmetageLP55_FD_184064 | JGI IMG/M metagenome (GOLD analysis project Ga0207898, IMG submission 184064) | Marine viral communities from the Pacific Ocean - LP-55 (SPAdes) | ecosystem: Environmental > Aquatic > Marine > Oceanic | place: Pacific Ocean | collected 2010-02-09
TTTCGGTGGGAGTGGTACGACAGGTGTTGTCGCTAATAGATATGGTCGCAATGCGATATTAATTGAACTCAACGATGAATACGCTGAGATGTCTCGAAACAGAATCTACAATGATTCGCCACTTTTCGTGGACGTAGAGTAAAAATATTTTGTTTCGCAGCCCGGAGTCCCCCGGCTAAAATATTTTGTGTTCCTATACCAACATTACCACTGGTGCGTGGAACGTAGCTATAGGGTAAATCAAATATTGACTGGTCAAAATTAGAGGTTCCAGTCTACGAATGGGATGTCTGCCCTCTTCTTCAGCACAGGAACGGCAGCTAGTCGTCTGTCTCTATCTATCTCCATCTGCAACAACAACTCTTTCTTCTTCTGTGGTGGTATGGTTTTTGATTTCTGTACATTGTCTCTACGCTTTCTCCAATTACTCATGTAACGATCAATGGCTAGAATTGGTGTACGCAACTTGAGCAAATCAGCGTGGGTTTCTCTGTAAGCCCTGTATTCATCCATCCTCTTCTCTCTTTTTAGAGAGTTCAATGTCTGCACTGACTTGTTAACTTCTGTCCTGAGTTCGTAGAATTGCTGTTGCAACCCACCGCCTTGAGGACTTTGAGTAAAACGCCTTATCATTGGATAGCGATCTATATTCTGTGGAATCAAATCCCTGTCTGAAAATGTCCTTGTCATTGCATCAACAACAGCCAACGCATAAGAGCCGAGAGAACCACCATAACCCCTGAGAACATACTCCAGCTTGATTGGCGATATATTGAAAAACTCACCTAAAATTCTGGTAAGTTCATTGGTGGTATATCTAGATTGATACCCTGCCTCCTGACCTGTTTCCATATAATAAGGAACAATGTCTGTTCGGGTATAGCTGTCAAAATTAATGAACGCATCCACCAATGGCGCAAGGGCTTGTATGCCAAGCGATGGTTCCAGAATTGGAATGTTCAAAGATGTTGCCAGTTGTCTCTTATAACTTTTAAAAACATCATCTACAGTGCTTTCCCCCATGAGACCATCCATAAGCCTTTCTGGAAAGACCTTGAAGATAACGCCAACCTCAAAAGGAATGGGAATTTTCAGGGCTGGAATGCCATCAGCAAAAGGAATTATCCAGTTGTCATCCCTGACTTCCCTTCTCGCATTCTTGTATTCATCGGTGTCGCTTATTAAAGCATAGTACAAAGCTGTCATAGCAAACAGATAACCGCCTCTTATTAATGCTTTTTGGGCTATGTCTCCCGGTGTATTTTTTCCCCTGTAAGCTGAATATTCTCCTCTCAACGACCTGTAAAACACATCCAAGCCCTGTATCCTTGCATTAAGGAATGGTACTGCCGATGTATAAATTCTAAAGAGTGAGCTTGATCCCCTTCTTGAGAAGTTAATAATTTCCATTCCCTGATAGGCAGCCTCAGCTTCGTTGCCTGTTTCTTTCAGAACCGCATCGTATGCCGCCAATCTGGTAGCACCATCAGACTTGGTGGTAATATCTCCCAACCAATCCCATGCTTTCCTAACGCCATCTTTGACAGATATTCCTCCAAGAACAGATTGTCCTTCTCTTTGCAGAATTTTTGATATATATGCTGCTATATTTTCTGGATCGTTGGAAAAATCGTACCCACCAACTACACCAAAATCAGCAAGCGTATCCATATCTTCCCTTGAGCCGACAAAGTTTTTGAAAGTATCAACAACAGGAATCATGTTTGCACCACTGGTAACATAGGCAGACAGCGTATCACGCAACAGGTTGGCAATAATAAAGTCTGGGCTTCGTGTAACCAAATCCCTCAACCATCCTGCTGGCATTGATAATACTTTTGTTATGTTTCCCAAACCAGAAGAGCCGAATGCTTCCATTGATTTTATAAGAGCAGGATCATGGACTGTAAAATAACGCTCGGTTCCATGACCATTCTCCTGATAGTAAACTATGTCTGGAGCACCTTTTTTTGCATCTCTTGCGTCTATGGGAGTTGCCGAACCAATGGTAACAGCATCACGCATTATGCGTTGCAGGGCAACATTTCTCATGCCTCTGGTAACAATGGACAATGAGTTTCTGGTCAATGCAGTAAGCATATCCTCATTGATCGGAGCAAAACTTCCTGTCAATTCTTTCTTGAATGGACTTTCCCCAAGCAACGCACTTCCAAGTTTTGGTCCTCTGTATTTATATTTCTCATCCGAAGGGAAGTATCTGTAGAATGGATAGTAATCGGAATAATCCTGCCACAACACTCTCTCTTCTTGATTCAATATTCCTGTTTTCTCTGCGAAATCAAGGAGTTCATTGTTCCATTTTTGGTAGTTGTCGTAGACTTCCTTGATGACAGGATATTTTCTGGCAAGCTCTTTAGCCTGAGCCTTCATCTTTTCAGTTACTGGTGTTGCTTTTCCTTCCTTGTTTAGCCTTGTACCACGCCTGACTACCGCATAGGCATGGAAATATTTCTCCATAGGCTTCTGGCTTAATGCCTGTTCCTTGTAAAGAGGTGCTAGTATCTGAACCAATCCACCGACTTCCTTGCCATTTGTGCCAACGAATGGCACTACCTTGACAAAACTTCCACCACCTTCGGTTTCTACGACTGCTGGTACTCCCCTAGTTAGTCCTCTTGCCATAATGCCTCTAGCTCGGTCAGAGAACCTTATGGCGGCAACCGCATCAAGATCGGCAAGGTAAGTTATCCCCAAGACCTTCTGCGCCTCCTGTGAGGTTCTTTCCCAAGATGCCCAGTTATCGACAAACTTTGCTCTTACCGACTCAAATCTCTCAGAGAATGTATCACGACTCAAAACTCCCTTGAGCATACTCTGGAATGGGGTTTCATCAGGAACCTCTATAGGCTTGCCTTCTTTTGGCTTGCCATAGATTACTGTCCTGAGATCGCTAAACTCGGTATCCCAAATTTCATCTGGAACCCTTCTGGAAAAAGTGGCAGAGTTTTCTGGGCTTAACTCATAATTGTCAATGACATCATGGGCTGTCCATTCTTCTGGGATGGTCTGGTCTAATTTGGCATCAAGATAGTTAAAGGCTGAAGCTATCGCAAGCGGGCTGGCACCTGTGTTCCATAATGGAATTGCGCCTCTTACTATGGTTTTGACCCTTTCTTCAGCTTCTGCAACTGCTTCCTCAAGGTTAAGCTCGACACCAAGAGTTGAGCCGACAGCATTGCCAGCCTTTTCCCAAGGGGGAATTAAGTCTTGGGGGTCTGCGCCTTGTTCTTTAAGGAGGGCTTGGTAGGTTTTCCAGACGGGGAGGTAAAGATCACGAATGGCGGCTCTTTGTATATTGGGTGTTCCGGGGAAACTTCCTCTATGCCTAAGCTGTCCAACTTTTGATCTATATCCATACTCTGGGTTTCCTGCTGTATCTTCTTGTTCATAATTTATTAACTCCGTATTTAATCGTGATCGTTCAATATTAAACCCTAATGTCTCAGCAATAGGCAAGATCATTTCTGCCAATTCTCCAAGTTTAGCAGACCTATAGTCTGCCCTGCTAACCCCCCAACTGGCTGGATCACCCATGATTATCATGTTCTGGTCACTTCCCATCAGGGCATAATCAACAGTAACATCCTCTCCCCATGCTGTAGTTCTTCTCTTCTCTTCAAGCAGTCTGTTAAATTTAGTCAGGTCTTCCTGCGTAAAAGCAGCGTCATCAGGCTTGGAGATAAGCAGTGTCCTGTTTGCACCATTGGGTTGCATATAACCAGTGGCAACTGAATCCTGCATGAAGGCATCTGCCAGAATTGCACCCACATCTTGGGCTTCTGCATAATCCAATGTCGGTAACTTGAGGACAAAGTTCGGACTCAGCTCATTTTCGTAAGTGCCAAAACCCATTTCAAAGGTATGTGGTATTCCCAATTCCCTTAAAAATGTTATCTGTCCATCCCTGTCCACGATGGATTCCTTAACTCGCGAATGATAGTCTATCCACTCGTCCATAGACAGCTCAAGACCCTCTGGCATATACTTTCTCGATCTGCCAGCTTTCGTTTCTATAATGATCTTCGGAGCCATAGCAAGCCTAGACAGATAAACCTGCTTGTCCAGATTGTAGGTGCTGTATGGATTGTTGCTTTCACCACCGATGTAGTGAGGTCTAGGTGCTTGAATGAAATAATCTTTCAGTGGTGCATCCCTGTTGATAACCGCTTCAAGCTGTTCCATCTTCTTGGCATTCTTTCTCATAGCCAAGTCAAAATCAGATTCATCAGGCAATGCCCCGCCTTCTTCAAGACCATTTCTTTGGTACGCCCATAACGCTGCTTGGACTTCATGTGGTTCCAGTTTTCTTGTGCGAACAAGATTGCCTTCAGCATCGTAGACATTGTAGGCTTGATCGCTTGCCAACAACTGGATCATTCCCTGAGCATATCTATACTCCCTTTCGGTTGGCGAACTGGACATTCCAAGAAGATCAAACATATGGCTGTCCATTACCGCCCAAGGAGAAAATACATTGTCAGCCATATTCAAGACAGTCTCTGCATAGTTTGGAGTTTTCAATGCTCCCTTGAAGACTGTGGTGTAATATCCGCGCTTGTAAAAATTAAGGATTGCGCTTTTCTTGGTTGTGTATGGAAACGTAATAACCTTCTCAATCTCTTTAGAAAACTTTTTGCTCTCTTCAACAGGATCAATCTCTCTGGCAATACGCATGACATCCAGTGTTTCCTGAATGTTTTGAGTAACTTCTGTTTTAGGGCTGGTGGCTGCAAAGAGTGCAGAAAACTCATGCATATTGGCAAAACCAACTTTGGTTGCCACTCCCATACCAAAATTCCTGTACCAATTAGAGTCTGCTCCCCGTCTCAACGCCTCACGGAGCTTTCCTCTAAGTGTTTCAAAAGATGGAATGCTGTAGCCTTCGGCTTTTTTCTTCTGTCCATCTGTGGTGAGAGAGTTTATCAAGCCCTGCTTCAACTGTTCTCCACTTGGATTCTTGTCGTTTTCGGCATACACGCTATACAATATATCTTCTGGTGGATTTTCCCCAATACCATCTGCCAGATAAGTTGTCTCTTTCTTCACTCGCCTTTGCTGTGGATTTAACCAGAGATTTTCTGGTTCAGCTCTCTTTGCCATCGCCACAGCTTCTTCAAGAACCTCTTCTTCACCACCAGCCTGAACAATAACCTTACCCTCAATGGTTTGCTTCGCGCTTTCACGATCAAGTTCCTTGAGACTGCGAATTTCACCGACCTCTCTTCCACCAATCAATCCAGACTCAATGTCTTGGAATATTTCAATAGGCGACCTGAACCCTGCAAGGCTTGATCCATAGATAATTGATCTGAAGAAATCAGCAATTTTTTCCATCAATGTTCTGGGTCTGCCAGTAACAATCTCTGGATTCATTGCGTATTCTTCAAACAACAGGGCTACCGCCTCTTCAGTTTGCTGGACATTGGTCAAATCAGGATACAGGGCTTTGCCTTTATCCAACCAAGTCTTGCCAAGCTGTGCTCCTCTTTCATCAACAAGGGGAGAAATCTTTGCCCTTTTTACAAACTTGCTGAGGATCATCCATTCCCTGTCTGTAAACAGGTCAAGGTCTCTGAGTGCATGGACAGTCTCATGGTTCATTGTCTTGCTGACCTTTTCCAGTGTCTCTTCTTCGCTAAGTGTGCCATCAGGATTGGCAGCGTTTACACTCAAAAGAATTTCTCCTACAGGATCACGAAAGTCTTTCTGCACAAGGTTCCAGCTACCAAAATCACCACGCTTGTTTATGTCTTCAACGATTTTTATTTTAACCCTGTTGGGAACATTCAATCGTTTGGCAACCTTATTCATGGCAGCAGTAAAACTAACCTTCCTGCCTTCCATCGTTTCTTTCTTGTCTTTTATTTTCTGTCTATGCTTGAGAGCCTTTTCTGTAATAATCTTGCCACCAGCATTGACTATAATTGGTCTCGCCTCTTGTTCCTGCCTCTCTCTTTCGTTTTCCACAAGTTCTTCCACTTGCTCTGGATTGAATCCAAGTGTTGTCAAACGAGCACCATATTCTTCTGGGGTTTCATTCTTGGCAGTAAGGTCTCGTGTATATTCTGTGGATAACTCCTCTGGATTTCTTGGTATCCACTTGCCTTTGTATTTAGGCTTCCTCGTAACCTTGAGTTGTGCTTCAGTTTTTAAGAACCCTTGATTGCTTCTATATGGTGCTCCTCTGGTATTGAACAGCCTTCCTTGTGGGGTAAAATATTGAATTTCCTTGGTTGCTGGAAAAAACTGAGGTTTCAACCTACCGCTTTCAACGAGGTCTTCAAACATTCTTGTAGCAGACTTCTTGTCAAGTCCTGTTTGTCTTGCAATGGTTGTGGGAGATACAATCCGATCTGGATTGGTAAGGGATCGCTGATAGACAGCGTTGAGTTGATCAAAGCCATAGGGACGCTTATCAAAATTTGGGAAAGGCATTGGTGCGTTGGAGGTTATGGTTGGCGTAGTGCCAATCGCAAACGTAGGAATGGTTGCCAGTTTAGCGTAAGCCAGTCTTTTCTGTGCAAGGCTGAGGTCTTTGAAATTCCTCGCCCCAGTGTAGGTTTCTAAAAACTGCTTGAATCCTGAAGAGTTTACATCCAGTAAAATATTCTTTTGTGCTGCCAAATCGACAAACATTTCCTTCGTAACTGTCTGGGGTATATTGGCAGTTCCAACCTTCGGTCTGTCTTTTGCCCTTAGTTTCTGTTTACGAAACCATGCCTTGAATCTCGTATCTGTTTGTCTAAAAACACTTGGAGATACTTTTCTTTTCAAATCAGCTACAAAAAATGTTCGTGTTATATCGCTGGTATCAGCCATATCGTTCATCAGATCGTTGAAGTCTTGCTTGTCAAGAATCTCTCTGGCTTCTGCTGGAGAATAAAACCCCTTGACTGGAAGTTTTTTCTTCGCAGCTCTTTCTTTGAAAACTTCAAAAGCTCCTCTTGCGCGAGGAGAGGCTGGGTCAATAATTTTGGCAGGTAGTCGCCCTTTAGTTCTAACGATTTCACCTAAAACAACTCTGGCATTCTGCACTTGTTTATCAGTAATCTCGCTATCGTAATTTGCAATTGTTTGTACAGGAATATAAGAATAGTCTGGATCAATCATTCTATTCAACATAGTCTGTGCTGATCCGCTTCCCTGTAATCCAGCGATACGAAGCCTTTCATTTCCTTCAAGCTCCAAAACATTCTTGTAACTCTTGTCTCTAAGCTCACCCGCGGCCCTGCTTGCTCCTTCCTGTGTTTGATGAGTTTCTATAACTGCATTATTTTTTGGATTAACGACATCGAAACCCATTCCATCAACAGAAACCCTAGAAAAATAATCAATAGCCAGCCCAGCGTCTGGGTTTCTTACCTTGCCTTTTAAATCGATATTTGGGTCTGTCTGAAAATTAATAACATCTCCAATTGGAACTGGAAGATTGGATGTGTTCGGCATCAAGTCTTCCTGTGTTTTTACAGCAGGAGCCTGTTTTTCCTCTGCCTGCTTATTACGCAGGCTTTCTTCATCCATTTTGTTTTTGGAAAATCTTCTGCCACCAATCGCACTCATAAAGAAATCAGCAATAGCACCAACCCCACCACCAACAGTCAATTCATCCCAAAGGCTTCCAGCAATTTCCTGATTAGGATTGTAAAGACCTTTGGCAACTGCATTCTGCATAACACTTGCCAACATTTCCTGACCTCCTTCTGCTGCTCCCTGTCCAAGTGCTGATGCCAAAGCAGGCAAAAGCTCAAATCTCATTGCTGATGAAGCACGAACCCCTTTTAAAAGTCTCTCTACAGGAAGCAATTCTGTCAGTCCAATTCCAGCACCACCCAATTCAGAAATAAATTCTCTTACTGCACCAACTTCTTCTCCTTCCTTTCGAGCCTGATCAAGCCTTTGCCCCTGTTCTGATATTCCCATCGGAACAGCAATGGCTGCCGCACCCAAAGTTTCAACCCTGCGAGGTGCCCCTCTCAGTGTTTTACCGATAAAAGGAATGCCTGCTATTTTGCTTAATTGAGGTATCTGGGCAACAGTCTTGCCACCAAGACCTGCTACCTTGAGAGCTAATCCGGGGGTAAAAAAAGTTGCGAAAGAACCGAGTCCCTGACCAAGTTTTGCTGAATAGGAATCCCGATAGGCTTCATTGGTGCCAAGGAAACTCTCATCCAGAGAATCCTGAAACCCCCTTAAACCTTGGGAAATAAGATTGTCATTGCCTGTATCAAACAGATTGGCAAGACCTTCTCCAGCAGATGCAAATCCACTGAGAAATCCTCTAGGGATTCCTTTTCCTATTTCTGCTAAGTGACCAAGTGGTGTTCGCTCCTGAGTTGGAGCATATTGTTCTGGGTATCTTTTAGCGAGTTCATCGATAAGCTGATTAGCTTCTGCTTCGCTTATCCCAGTTGGGATATTGAGAACCTTTCCGTCAGGGAGGTTGATGATTGGCATTATGCGCCCTGAGTTTGTTTAAGTCGTTTTTTTATCTCCGAAAGCATCTCTTCACGATCTGCTGGAAATGTATCTTTAGTAAAGTTACGCCCTTCGCCTGTTGCCAAATATGCCTGTATTCCTTCAGGAAGAGAGTCATAAAACGCTTTAACAGCTTTGGGGTCTGTTGTCTCAACACCAACTTCCATCATGGCGGTTAACAAACTTAATTGAAGAGTAATTTTCTTTTCTTGTGCAAGTGATACTGTTCTTTCCCTTGCTGTTTCTGCTTCAAGCAATGTGCCATAAGCCCTTGCTGCTTGTTCATCTTGCAGTGCCTGTGTTTTGGAAACCATTGCAGCAGCATTTGCCAAGCCACCAGCTACATCTCCACCTGCAATACCAGCACCGATCTGAGCTAAAGCAGCCCCTTGAAGTGCTGACCTTCTTTCTTCAGGTGACCTAATGGTTTTTTCCAGTTGTTCTGAAAGGAAAGAATATCGATCCTGATCCTTGCTCTTGGTGGAGTCTAATAATTCTTGATCTTCTAAATATTTATCAAGAATGTCTCGAGTCTCATCATCCAGTTGAGCTTCAGCATCTGTTCCCAAACCAACATTACTGCCAACAACCCCAGTAATCCCTGCTACTGGTGCAGTTCTAGTCAAAAACTCTGATCTTCTGGGATTAAGATAATTTGTAATTCTTTCCCCAAGCTCCCAATCTTTAGAATATCTTCCTTGGGTTCTCGGCTGAGTCTGATAAAGAGGTCTTGTTATTTTTCCAAGCCCTGTTCTTATAGGCATTTCAATTGCTTTTTTTGCCCTCCATGCTTTCATTACAGTAGGAATACCTTTCAGTAAAGCCATAATTCTTCCACCGGGTATTGGCGCGGCAGCAAGAGCACCACTAAGTCCTAATGCTGCTTTTTCTTTTGGACTCATGTTTTGCCAGAATTGTGTTAAAAAGCCAGCTTCTTCTTCGCTGACAGGACCGCCTTCTAATTCTTCCCCCATCAGCCTTGGATCAA
>Ga0207898_1000020_pt1 | contig 9414 bp, 14 predicted proteins | sample LinPmetageLP55_FD_184064 | JGI IMG/M metagenome (GOLD analysis project Ga0207898, IMG submission 184064) | Marine viral communities from the Pacific Ocean - LP-55 (SPAdes) | ecosystem: Environmental > Aquatic > Marine > Oceanic | place: Pacific Ocean | collected 2010-02-09
GCTTTGGAAGAAGCTGGAATTGATACTTTACAAGAAGGAGAAAAGATAGAATTTGAGATGGGGGAGAACAAGGGAAAAGAAAACGCAATTAACATCAAAAAGATTGATGATTAAAATACACCAAAAGAAATCCAACCCAATAGCAAGGGCAGTAAGGACTCCCAAATACAAACAAAGAATAGTGGATAATAAAACGATATATAACAGAAAAGATGAAAGGGACTGGACACCCACAAAAGGGTTGATGCAGATGCTGAAAGAAAGCTAATTAGCCAACAAAATTTTTATAGAAATTTAGTTGTAAACCAGTTTAACTACTAGTACATCATTTTCTGACTATCCTTTAACATTAACTTAAATACCCCTGCATAGTAATCCAGCATGGATGCTATAACAGGGGTATTTTCGTATTCGGGGTTCCATTTATCCATTACTTCCATAAAATCGGGTGCTCTGGCTAGCTTTGTTTCCAGAACAAGCAAACCCTCGGATGTAATTTTTACATCAAAACTTGCTATTGTCGTTGAAGTTACTGCCATTATGCATTCTTGGTATCTCCCATTTCTTTTGACGGATATTTCTTATTGAACTTTGAAAGACTTAAATTACTAACATCCTCTCTAAATTTCTTCACTTTTTCCTTTTCTAATTTTCTTACCTCATCATCCTGTTCAAATATTACGGATGTTTCCTCCGCTCTAGGCCTTTCTGTCATTTTTATCTCCCTTTGTGTTTGTATTTGTAATTCAATTCCTTTTTCAACCAATTCAAAAAAGTCACTGTGTTTTTTATTAATGAATATACCGTCTTCAAATGTAATTTTCCAGTCGTCTTGGTCAATATCATTTAATTTCTGTATTCTAACTATTCTTTTTTCCATCTTCTTTTTCTCTTTCGATAAACTCATGCTTTGCCGCTTTTAAAACTTCTTCCGGCCAGATGTTCATATTTGCCGCTACAGTACGCCTTTCCCCTTCGCCAAAAAACGGATAGACGGAATGCTGCATCCAACTGGGGAAAAAGTATATGGTTCCTACCAACGGTTTTAGTGTTACGTGCTGGGGTGGTCTTAGCAATTCAGCGTCCTGTCTTGAACCACCCGTAGCCCCGTGATAAAAAGTTATGAATCCGTCACAGTTACCCGATGCGTTAAATAAGTTATTTACCACTTCGCCCGGAACGTCTTCTATCTGTTTTGGTACTTTTGTCCATGTTGAACAGGAAACTCCCGTAACGGATTTAACTCCGTGTGCGTGAATAGGATTGTAATCACCCTCGTAGGAATGAACAGACCATATTTCATTTACTTCCGCCGCAAGTTTTGAAAATCCCGTTCCTGTTGCTTTCGAAAATAAGTCTATGTAACCCAAAGATAAAGTGCAGCACCACTCCGCAAATTCCTTAACTTTAGGGTCTGCCGCTCTTATGCTAAGTTGCTGACCCCTTTTAATCTGTCCAACCAAACTTTTTGCGTGTGATTTCCTGTTTTTATCTTCTTGTAACTTATCCAAATACTCATTTAGTGAATCCACCATTCTTTGCGGAACTGATGCCGCCATTAAATAGGAGTTTGCTAGGGGTAAGAACTTTACTTTTAATTCATCTTTTTTATCTATCATTTTTATTCAAACTTTTTATATGTTCCGCCGTTTCTCTCCCTCTTCTTTCCCCCTCTGATTCTTTTTTTGGCTCATTAAATTTAATTTCACCCGCTATAGCACTATAAGCAGACATATCCATGTAGGTATCCTTACTTATAGCCCCTAGTTTGGTTCTTGCCACTTTTAATAGGCACATAAGTATTGCTACATCATGGGGAGTTATGGTATATTCCAAATAAGCTGACCATAATCTAGCTATATTTTTATGATTTTCCGTTTTGTCACCATAATCTATTTGTCGTTGCCCACTAGCTAATTTGGTCGCTTCCTCTAAAAAATCCTTTGTTTTCATATAGATATTAAATCCTGTAAAGGAACCAAGTATCCTTTAGATGTTAAATTATCTCCTCCTGCAACAATACGATAAGTACTATTATACACCCTTTTACGCAATCTGTCAAGAGGAATTTCAATAGAAAATAAATGTTTATCCTTTTTATCCACAATCTTGAAAATCCAGATACCAGCCTTACTCGTTATTATACCGCTTTCCTTCTTTCTTGACTCAAATTCCACGAATGCATTACCTGTTTTACAAGCCAATCTGTCAGTTTTTAACTCATAATCCTCACGGGATTTCATTACAAGCTTTTCATGTTTCTTTCCATACTTAAAATCCTTGTTAAATTGTGTAATGGAAAAATCATGTGATTTTAATTTCTTTATTGTTTTACCGGTATTTTCTTTTACAGTAGATTTCATTAGTGTTTTTTTCCTATGTCAACTTTTGTTACCACGTCATCATCAATATTTTCCATTATAGGTGATTCACCCTTAGTTTGTATCTCAATCATCTTATCCATAACAGCCATTTGACCCAGTGAAACAAGTCTATCTAAATCCGTATCCATCATTTCCATGATGCCTTTTAAAACGTAATAAGCGGGGCTTATAGGCTTCTTAGGGTCAGTTGTGTCATAAGCCATCACATCAAATCCACCCGCTTTATCCTCCACAGGCCTTAATACAAGGTAGAACCTGTCCGGTAATAAAGATAGTTTTTCCGCTTCATCTAAAAGTGTGTTTATTTCAACCATGTTTTGGGTATCCTTTGTTCCGCCCACAGTATGCTGTTCTTGTCACACCATTTTCCGTAGGTTGTTTTACTTGATTTATTGAGCTTGTTATTTGCATTAACAAATAAAAACCGTATATCAAATTCGGGATTCTGTTCTCTAACAAGAAGGTGCTTTTGCCTGTCCGCTAAATCAAAAAAACCCTTTGCCTCAATGAATATATTTTGTTTAGGTAAATAAAAATCCGGGGTGTACCTTTTAATTTTAGGTTGGTACGCAATGTACTGTAACTCATATTCATACGTAATTCCATTTTTTATCAACCAATGTGCAACTCCCCTTTCAAATTCCGAACGGAAGCCCTTTCTTTTCATATAATAGTTGTCATCCTAAATCTGTTTATTGTTTCCAGACATTTGTTAAAAACAATGGCTAAAGTAGGGGCTTGTTTTTCTAGTTCTATTATAGCCTCGTTTATATCCACAGATGGTATAATTACTAGTTTTCCTTGCTTTAACCGCAAATACAGAGAATCAAATTGATTTTTAATGCATCTTGTCGTCTTGACTATGTTATCTTCTCTAAAATACCCGTCCTTTCCTATTGATTCACGGGTTATAATTGCGTGGCAATTGTCATTGTTTCGCATCCACTCTACTTCCTCTCCCCCACCCTCTCTAAGCATATTTTCCGTGTATACCCAAACAGTATCCTTATTTGTTAGTACATCCTCCTTTTTGAAAGGTGATGTCAGCCACAATACATTCATATATTTTTAACCTCCACATTTTTCAGTTTATTATACCATACCATAGGTTTTGACTTTGCCTTGGATATAACTTTTTCATGTAGTACTGCCTTCGGCCAGCAGTGTTTTTTAAAATCACAGTACCCACAAATTCTATCCAGCACGGTATTTCCCGTCTCTATTCGTATTCCTTTTTGTTTTCCCGATTTAGGGACATAAGTCTCCGGTATTTCATGAAATAACTTTTTAAATTTACTATTGGACTGTAAAACTTTAATATTTTTACTAGCCGTCCGTAATACATCCTTTCTATCCTCCTCTTGATTTTCGGGTGCTTCACATACCGCAAATTCCCCTGTAACTTTATTAACTGCTATCCAACCGCCAAAAGGAGCGTTGTCAGCCTCACCATATAAATGACCTTGCATAACATAACCAAAAGGGTCATCATTTTTTATTTTATTGTAACTACCAAATTCACCAAACTTACTTATAAAACTAGCTGGGCTGGCGGATTTTATATCCCAGACCTTGCCATCTATTTTTACATCATAGGTGCCACCTAACTCAATGCCACCAACTTTTAATTTTACAGGTTCCTGTATCTTTTCAATATCAATTCCCGCCCCTTTCATCACGGCTATCGCAACCGCTTCAAGCAAATCACCCATTAAAAATTTAATTACTGTATTGTACTGTACTTCCTTTTCCTTGCCTTTTTTTTCCAACTGCTGTTGGCACATGGGCTTTCCTAAACCAGACATTCGTATTCTCCATTTAACTTCCTCGTTAAATTGCTTTTCCAATGCCTTGCCACAAGCCTCTTTGAACTCATTTATAATGTCGGGGGAAAGTTTTGATTTCCCCCGCATCGCATCATAAAGAAAATTCTCTATTAACGTATAGAGCATACTGTTAGTTATCTAACTCAATAGCTAGGGAGTGGTCGCCATCTTTTGTTTTACTTTTAACAGCACTTCTATGCTTCTCCATGACACTTTCGTTTACGGATTTTACAGCTACCATAAATTCCTTCAGTAGTTCCTTATCAGTGTCAGATAATTCAACCGTTGAACCTGTCTTAATACCAACAGAAAAATAAGTGTTTCCACCCGATTTCTGTTTTTTCGTAGATACAATAAGATTAGTCCGTATCATAGGTTTCTTCTGTTTTACTAAACCAGAAAGCATTGTACTAAATGGAATGTAATTAACACCTTTAGCATAGAATGCACAAGGAACTTCCTTAACCTTTATTTCCTGCTCATCAGATTTTTTACCTACCATCGTTGCTACACCGTAAAGAACTTGATTACATTTTATAGAACTCTGGATTACTCTCTGTGGGTCGTTATCTGGAAGTCGTTCAATTTCCTCCCTAGATAGCTTTCCACATTTGTAAGTACCCCTAGAATCGGCGAATTGGTCACCCAGTGACGGCATTTGCACACTCGATGTAAATTCCTCTTCACTGTTATCCCAATAACTATAAGCGTATAAGCGAATGAAAGGTCTAAACGTAACCTCTTTCGCATATACATTATCTCCGTCAACTGGAAGAACGAAATGACCTCGTGGTAGTGGTTTGTCATTTTCATCTTCTGTTTGATAGTTAATTGACAAACGACCTAGCACTGAGCCTTGCCCGCCGCTATCCGTTTGTCCCGTAAGCTTCATTAATTCCATGTCACTTATATTGTTAAAATCAGTTGGAATTGCTAAAGCATTTATGTCTGTACCATTTTCAACCATTGGATTTATAAACCTCCTTCATGTTAAGCCAATCATCACCAAGTTTTAACTCAATTCCCACTGGCATAGTATATTTAAAGCCGTATCTTTTTTCACACTCACTGGATAAAGACATCATAGCCTCCTTTAAAGTTGTGATAGCCTGTTGTTCTTCATCTGGATACACATCCAAAACTATGCTATCATGTACCGTATTGCAGATAATAGTCTTTAAATTGCGTTCTGTCAATAACTTTTTTAAATTAATTAATGCAATTGGCAATAAATCGGCTGTAGCAAAACCCTGTACAGGATAATTCTTTATAGCGGTGGAATTTGTCACACTTCCACTCCTTAACCGTTCAACATTAGGAAAGAAATATTGTCTTCCACTAGGTAATTTTATCTTATTTGACATAAATGCCTCATCTTGCAACTGCTTGTGCCACCGTGTAATTCCTGTGTATTTATTCTTAAATGCCCTATAATACCGCATTTGTTTAGGTGTACCCAAAGTACCCCCATAAAGCGGTTTAAAGGTGTCAGACTTGGCTTTCTGTCGAGATACACCTAGTATTCGTGCTGTATATGAATGAACGTCAACCTCATTTTTAACGTCAGCGTAAACCTGCCTGTCATCCGCCAAAAATCCCGCCACCCTAAATTCCAATTGGGCGTAATCCCCCTCAAGTATCTTTCCACCTTCAAAACGGGACGTAATGCATTCCCTAACGGGAAAAGTTGCTCCCCTAGGCATATTCTGAAAGTTAGGATTGCGGGAAGACAATCTTCCCGTACTTGTCACACATTGCATAAACTGTGGATGTACCATACCATCCTTACTTACAGCTTTTTCCATTCCATCTACAAAAGTACGTAGGTACGTCCTAATAGCTGAATAGCGTACATACCTTACTAAAAATTCATGAATGGTATCATCAGCAGTAGATAAATAACTTTCCAATATGTTTTTGTCGGTTTTAAATCCTGTAGCAGAGCAATCAATGACATTTCTAGGTTTAAGTCCTAGCCCCGCCCTTTCATCCTTATTGGTGAAGAGTAGCCCCTTTGTGTCACACGTTTTGCATTTTCTTTTTACACTGCCCGGTGTTCCGTCCTTTTTCATGTAAGTGTACTTACCTGTTCCTTGACAGTTATGACAGATAGTTCCGTGTGTTTTAAATACAGGTCTTGCCATGGAATTTATTTCTACATAAAAATTTTGTATAGTTTCAAAATTAGTTCTTCGTTTAGGTTTGCGTGTATTCCCTCTTAACTCATACCCGATGTTAAATCTTGTCGCCCACATTTTTTTATCGGTTAGTTTCATCGAATAAAAAAGTACCGACCTGTCTTCTGGTGAGTCCAAGTTAATTGGAGTGTCACCCATGAAGTTCTTTACCTTTTCATTTAGATACTTTTCCAAGTCAACAAGTTCTTTTTTAAACTTAACTTTTATTGCCGACAAGGTATCCGTGTTAATATGCAAACCATTCATTTCTATGTCAGCTAAAACTTTTGTCAGTTCCATAGACATTTTTATAGTAGGTGCTATTCCGTTAGGCATTAGTTTCCTCTTTTTCCTTTTTAGTAATTGTTTTTAGTACTCTAATAACTTCTTTACCTGTGGTTTCATCATCACCTGTTGCTATATTACAAGCAGTTTGTATGTCATACTCACAATATCTTTTAATAAATTCTGTTTTTTTAATAATCTCATCATAACCCGCACCGCCTTCTTGATAATTTTTCATATGACTACTCATATAAGTCTCCCCAATTCATTTTTAATTTACTCAACTGTGCCATAGCCAATTGATAAGTACATTCAACATCTTGCTTACCATACTCTTTTACGATAGTCCAAGGTATTCTTTCGTATGAAGTTTTATTTGTCATAAATGGTTGAATTAATTCACTTTTTTTCTGTGCTACACCTTTTCTTTTACAGCAATCCTCCAAAGAAAATCCCCACTTAATTCCCCGTGCCATAATATATTCCATTACCATAGTGTCATGTAGTTTTTTGTCGTAAGTAAACCCGCATTGCACTAACCAACTGTAATCAAATTTTATGTTGTGTCCTATAAGCACATCCGTTTTATCTAAAACATCCTGTAAAATCTTTTTGGCGTTTGGCGTTGGCGGTTCATCCCTATGATAAAAACAAAAGTACTGAACGGGATTATCATCAATTTTGTAACCTACAGAAACTAACGTATTGTCATTGAAGGGACTAGAAGTTATTGTACCTTCACTGTCAACATTAAATGTTGTTTCAATATCAATTGTTGTTATCACTTTCAAACACTCCTCTCCGTATACTTATGGTTGCATGACGAGAGCCATGCCAACCGTTTAATTTATTTTTACTTATTGTAATACATCTGTTTGGGTCTGACAAGTCATTATTGTCCGCCCCCCTTCCTATACCAATAATTAAATCTGCTTCTCCCGCTTTACCTGTTCTAGAATTATCTAACATGGAATAATCAATCATAGATTTTCCTTCCGCTTCATAACCCGCTTGTGATACAGCCCACAGTAAACAGTCATGTCGTTTTGCAATTTCCCTTGCCCGAACATAAACCTCTTTTAATTTTTCGTCCGTTCTGTTGTATGTTCCAGAAACTTGAACCTTGTCCAATTGGTCTATAAACATTACATCGGGTTTATACACTCTAGTGTACTCGTTAATTTCATCTATGTGTGTACCTACACTATCAAGAACTGTTAGGTACGGTTTTATTTTTGTTAAGTACTCTTCCTTGTAATTTTCTATGTTGTCAGCAATTTCTTCCTTGGTTTGATTAAAATAGGATTGTACTATTCGTAGTTTAATTCTTACGGCTGGTTCTTCGTTAGCCCAATATGTCACTTTCTTTCCTTGCTTAATGTAACCAGAAGCGTTAAAACTAGAAAATGTCGTCTTCCCTATTTCTGGTCTGGCAAACAGGATAATAAAATTTCCCCTATCCAATGCGGGAACATTGTCAGCTATTGTCAGTAGTCTGTGCTTAAATTCGCCACTCGAACCATTTAGGATAAACAACTCCTCGATATCCTCTTCAACAACATTGTAGGTTTCGCTACCTACCATGTTCTGTTCATCTAGCATTTCAACTAATCTTCTAAGACCACTTATGTCTTTGTCAGCCCCCGTGTAAATGTCAACAGCCTTTTCGCCTATTTCCTTTGCTTGCTGTCTTGCCCAAAAGTTTTTTATCGCATCAAAATTTAGTTCCGATATGGAACTGTTTTCATCCAATTCATCTATCTTATCTACTATATTTTGTCGTGTAGCTTTAGGCACTGCTGGATATAGGTCAGCGTACATAACCTTTAGTTCCCGTAATGTCAGTATCTTTTCGGGGTATTTGTCATGTATCTTTTCAATTAGGGTATATACTATACCATAATCCCTATTGAACATATCCTTGTCAATAAATCTACGAACTTTAGCATAGTGTTCGTAGTTAAGGCAGATAGATAGGATTTCAGTATGTATCATTCATCCAACCCCAAGCTTTTTTGTCCACCTTATTCACAAGTTTTTCCACATCCTCATCTAACATTTCTTTTATATCTTCTTCTAGTAATAAAAACTTTACATTCATATTTAAAGCCAAGTCATCTAGTAGCTTGATAGCTTTTTTGCTTGCATCCTTGTCTAATGCTATTCCCACCTTTTTATAGTTCTTTAGCACATCTATATGAGTTTGCAATAGGTTAGTTCCGAGCAAGGCAACACCTACACAAAACTTTGACAGTTTTAAAGCAGACACCACATCCTCAACCACTATCGCTGTATCCCCTTTTCCGTGGATAAACGGATATCCCGAATTACCATAGCGATACCATTTTATTTTTTTGTTGCTGTATAAATCTCTACCAACAGCATCAATCAGTGTATCTCCCTTATAAACTAAAAATACCGCCCTGTGCAAATGTCGGTCATACCTAATTATTTTTCCGTAATCCATTAAATCATATTTCTGAATATAATTTTTAAAATCCTTTAAATCCATGTACCCTATTCTAGGGGGTAACCTATCTTCCCAATGATGTCTGTAATAAAATACCTCTGGTTCTTTTTGCTTCTCTATTTCTTGAAACAACCTTTTGGATAGGGGGCTACGGGTTTTACCCTTGATACTGCAATCAGCATGAAAACAGTTGTAGATAGTCTGTCTACCATCATTTGTAGCAGAGAATGTATTCTTGTTAAAGCAAATGGGACAATCTATCCTAACACTTT
>Ga0207898_1000021_pt1 | contig 9077 bp, 9 predicted proteins | sample LinPmetageLP55_FD_184064 | JGI IMG/M metagenome (GOLD analysis project Ga0207898, IMG submission 184064) | Marine viral communities from the Pacific Ocean - LP-55 (SPAdes) | ecosystem: Environmental > Aquatic > Marine > Oceanic | place: Pacific Ocean | collected 2010-02-09
TTGGCTTGTCTGCTAGGTCAGTCGATAGGTAAATTTACCCTAGAAAGTTGATGCGGGTTGAGTAAGAAACCCCCGCATCACAGGTTCCATATTTCGCTAACTACACTCTAAGACGAGCCTGAGGAGCCATAGGCTCCAAGCGGATCACTAACCCCGAAGGAGTAGCGTTCACGCGCCTTATACCTAACATTGCCGGTATCGAAATCACCGTCCATACTGGTTTCTAATGGTGTACGTGTAAAATGTTTTAATCCATCTGGCACGTCAGTAATTAAAAACCATGCATTGGTATCTGTCAAGAAGTGATTGACAGAATATCCCTCAGGGATAGTGCCATTCGCTTTCATTGCATTGATATCGTTATCGGCAGTAGCCACTCTTAGATCGGATTCTAAAATACGAGTTGCGGTAAACATGCTATTGGGGGGAACAATTAACTTTCGTGGTCTTGCTGCAATTAGCAATCCTCGATCGTCAGTCCATCCAGCTATAGTAATAACAGCATTCTCTAATGAAGTTTCATTAAGGTCTGCTTGCGTACTAGGAGTATTGGCATTCGTTCCACCAGACACCAGAGGGTGTGCTGTTGAAAAGAAGTCAACTCCATCGCCAGAATTGAATGAACCACCTGAAAATCCTTGGTTAAAAGGATTAGCAGATTTTACCTGTTTCGTATAAGCCATGCTTCTTGCCAAAGCCTTTGTATATCTAGCACTTAAAGAATCATAGAGGTTATCCTCCATAGCTTCTTCAGTGATAGCAAAGCCCATAGCAACAGTTTCATGGTTATAACGGGCAGTGAAAGATTCTTGCGCATTATCATAAGTGATAGCTGAGCCTTCATCTTTTACCGGAGCCTGTCCAAATCCACTTAGCTTCAAATCTTCCTCGAATGAACGATCAGATGTTTCAGATTCATAGATTTCTTTATGCTCATTTTCGTATTTAGCATACTCCAATCCAAATAAGGCATTTAAGCCGGGCAGAAGTTCTTTAAGTAGCTGTGCTCTTGAAATAGCCATTTATTGCTCTCCTTTAGCCTAAATACCAGTCGTATTGTCCATTAGGTGTCCAGCATTAAACTTAACAACGATGTCTGTATATGAATCAGCCCATGCGTTGTTTGGAGTCTGTACAACATCAACAATCCTTAAAGGGAGTGTTGCTGTTGTCGCAGCACTGGTAGAAATATCTACAGTGTTTTTGCTAGTACCTATTGTGGTTGTACCTGCTGTTTGAGTAATCGCAACGTTACTTCCGAGAGTGGTTTGTGCGGCAGAGCCGTCACATTGCATTTCGAAAATAACATCTGGATCATCAATAACATACGCGTAGGCATCAGATGCTACTACGCTGGCTGTCCACATTTGGGCAAACGTCTTTTGGCTTGTATTAGGGTCAGTATATGTGCATCCCATAAATATTCCTATAGGAGTTGCTGTTGTAGTCCCTGCGTCTTTTTCAACAGTACCGGCAGTTACTAACTTAACAAAGTCTCCAAAGAAAATACTTGTAGAATAGGCACTAGCTATTTGATAGTGCCGCACTTTAGCGGAAAAAGATCCACTGGAACTTGTAGTTCCAATAGGTCTAGCACCATAAGGTGTCGCTGTACTAGGCATATTTTTCTTTCCTTAAATACAATATTGATATTAAAAGTAATCAATAAAATAAATTATTGACCACCTTTCCCAAAAGTAACCTTGGTTTTTCTCTCTTTGAACATCGGCATAGCAGGATTTTCTTCTTTCATGTAGTTTGAATCTACAGCACTCATCTGTCGTTCTGCTAAATCTTGATAATACTTCTTTCTATTAGCAACGTCTTCCTCAGGTGCTTTACATAAGAGAAGTCCACCTACTTCTATACAGTTTGGATATTTAGAGTCATTATCAATGACTATTTCCAATTCTGGATGGTCCTCTGCTCTAACAGGTTCCCAACCTTCCCTGAATCTTGTAGATACATTTAAATTATCAGATTGACCAGCAGCACTGGTTCTAACCCAACGATAAACATATCCAGCTTCAGGATTGGGATCGGGAAGCAAGTTTGGAGGGGTCCAAGGTTTACTTCGCTCATTTTTTTCTCTTGTCTCCAATGAGCGTGGAGTGCGCTTTTGATTTAACTCATCCATTTCTTTGTAACTCCTTTGCATACTGAGTTGCATATTGTTCTGGTGTAAGCCCAAGTCTTCTGGCGAGGTCAACTTGTGTTTTTGTTAACTGCACTCTGCGCTGTTTTTGCCCAGTCCTATTGGCTGGTGCTACCACAGTCGATGGTCTCCGAGACGTTGCAGTATTCGCCTCGAAACGTTCTGGAAATCTTGTTCTCATAGCATTATCAATTTCATTATAATACTTATCCGCATCCCTTATAGGATCAACTCCTTGTCTAACCAGCTTGGCATGCATACCATAAGCCAATGCTGTCATGTCTTCATTGCCTTCTTGTTCAAACCAATCATTGCTCCTGATATATTCCACAGCCTTCGAATCAAGCGGTTGTTGCTGTCCATTGACAGGAGGTTGTTGCTGAACAGCCTGTTGCGGAACAGTCTGTTGCAGGTTAGCTTGAGGAGCAGCAGGAACATAATTTTCTACATAATTCTTATCAGCATATGCTGACTGTAACTTTTCCTGCGCTGACAATAATTTATCTGTATCACCAGATTCATAAGCTGATTTATACTCTGCTTTTGCCGCATTAATTTCTGTATCACTACGAGTCTTGAGACTATTAAGCAATGCTCCTTCACTTCTGGCTACAGTATTTTTTAAACTTTCATTTTCCGCTTGAATATTTCTGGCAAAGTATATTGCTTCATCACGCGTCCTCTTAGCCTGTTCCTTTTCCCGCCTTTCTTCATGATAATCATATTTCAGCTTATCAATACGTTTTTTAGTGCGATCACCAATTCCTTCTATTTCCTCATCAACATCACTATCAATGGCAACCCTTCGAGGCTTTTGATCCTCTTCTGGTCGATCATCAATAACATCTATCTGAAGGTCTTTATCTGATTGTGGAACCTGAACTTCTTGCGGGGAAGGCAATCCTTCAAATTCTTCAGCTTTTTGTGTTGCTTCACTCATGCTCTTTGTATTCCTCTAGGATCATTTACAACAGCTTCGACAGTATCATCATTAATTAACCTGAATTCTTTGCCATGAATATTGATTCGTGTGCCGCTATACGCACGCATAACAACCCAATCCCCTTCTGAACACCAAGGTCCAGTAGGAAATTTTGCATAATCTTTGTAACAATCCGGTCCCATTTTTAAAACAAATCCAGTTACTGATGCAGTTTCTTCTATACGAATTGTGGACTCAGCTTTTATGATTCCACCTTCTGTCTTTTCGTCTGCTTCAGGTAATGCTATAAGAATTTTATATCCAATTGGCTTAGGAAGTTGAGAAGCAGTTTTTAGCTGAATAGCGTCTTCTGTTTCTACTTCTGTTTTGACTGCCCTTATTGTCATAAGTTGCCCTATGATGCATCAATATATTAAGGAGTATGATGTTTCTCCATCGTTTCCCTACGAAACGTGCATATCTTTAATCTTCAATAACCTTGTTAAAACTATCGGTTATTTCCCGAAGGGCGATACGTAACCCTTCAATGTTACCTCTGAGTCGATAAAATTCGTTAAAATCTTTTAACTCACCATCAATAATAACATTACTGATTCTTGTTATCTCATCGTTTAAACGTTCTGTCAAGTATTCAGTAAAACTATAGTCGCTAGGATGCATTAATTTTTAATCCCGATCGAATAACTTATCAGCAATCTTTCTTCCCAATTCAGCAGCCTTTGTTCTTTCCTGTGCAGATACTTTAGCAATGTCTGCTCCAATCCTAGCACCTTCTCTTTTATTTTCTGCATCAATCTTGTCTTGTTCCAAAGATAATTTGATTCTTTCCAATTCATCCTTCATGGTTGCTTTTTGCATATCGGCAGCAATCTTGGCTTCATCAATAGATGCCTTAGATTCGGCAGATTGTTGCTTAATATCAAGTTCTTGTTTTTGCATCTGCAATACTGGATCTTCCATTTGTTCTTGATATTTTTCCTCTTGTGCTGATTGCTGATTTTTTCCAAGCAATTGTTCTGCTGCTGCAGCAACGAGAGAAGAAAGCCTTTCTTCTAGTTCAGGAGGCAAAGACTCACCAATAGGCGGCAACTCTGTACCCAATTCTTGTTCTATCTGTTTTCTGTATTCAAATCCTAAATGCTCAACTATATGCGCACTCAATGCTGCTTGCATTGCCTCGGCATTTGGTGCTTTGGAAGCCACTTCCTGTACCTTGGGATCTTGTATCATAGACATATGGACTGTTATATGTGCAGTTTGATCCTGATATTGGAAGGCTTTGACTGGTTTTCCGTTCAATATGTCCATATTCTCTGAAACTGGGTCTGTTGGCTTAATGTCATCCTCTAATGGGACTATATCTTGCGGGTCACGTATGCCCAATACCTCCAACATCTGCCTATGCAGCTTCGGCATGTCATACATTTGCGGTGCAGTCTGTGCTAATTGTAATGCAGCCTGATATTGCATGATTCTTTGTGCCATTGTTGCTGCATTTGGGTCTGAAACCGGAATTATGTCCACTCTATCGTCAAAATCACTCGCTTTTATGGTCTCATCGTCATCAACTTCGTACTCATAGGCTTCAGGCATGTAATCTTTGATGATTTCGGACAAAATACGCAATTCATGGCGCATTGAGGCATGCAATCGGGACTGAATTGCACTCATTACCTTCATATTGCGCTCCAAGAGGGCTAATGTAGTGCCAACCGGAGCCTGATTGTTCATATCAGACACTTTTAGGTCGGTAATCGAGGCAAACCTTCGACCTTCTTCCACAATATTGCCCAATAATTGGTACAAAGTGGCTGAAGGCTCCTTATACGGAAGAAAAGTTATATTATCCCTGATACTTCCGCCCGGAACGTCAACATCCCTGAATTCGCCCGGAAATATTGGAGTATCATCACCCTTGATACGCAAACCTCTGGTCTTTAAGCCGCCCGGAAGGTTGGATAAAGTACCTGCATCCACCAATTGTCTAAGCAAAGAAGTGGCTGACTTAGCCAAGCCACCTACCATGTGTATCAAGCCGAATCCATAAAAGCCCAAGCCCGGCATATACTGATAATGAACAAAATGTTGCCTACGCATTTTCTGCGGGTCATCTGGCATATAGTTGCGTCTTATTGACAAAATTGTTGCAGAACCCTTATCAAGCGTTACAACATAAGGCAATGCAATTCCTGTTTCCTGCCCCTCCTTAACGTCTTCAAAGCCTTCGAGATCCAAATCAACGTGCATTTCCAGCAAAGTATGAACTCCATCCTTGCTGTAAGTGTTCATTTCATATGCGTAGTTTGGTGTATCGCCTGTCAACTCACCATATTTTTCTTTAACCTTGTCTGAAATGGCATGAGAAGACTGAGGCAGCACCACATCACGATAAAAGTCTGCATACTGCAATTTCATTATGTCATTGAGTGTCATGCGCATAACATGCGTTGCACGTACTGCTGTACGCAAGTCAGACGCACCATAACTGACAACAAAATCTTCGGCAGGAATAAACATCGAACAAGGTCTCTGCATGGTTACATCCCAATATATCTTTTTAAATGCAGAACCTGCCAATGGCAAACTGAAAAGCATTCTTTCAACCTCGTTTCGATACTCGGTCATAACATCTGTAATAAGATAATTCATGTAACTCTCTACACGCATGGATTGCTTTTCTTTTTCTTCGGTCATCTTGCCGACAATCTTTGTCCTCACCGGACCGCTTGCTGGCATAATTTCACTTATTGCTTGTGATTGAAAACGAATGACAGCTTCTGCAAGAAGAGGATGATAAACGCCACAGGCTCCAGACCAAGGCTCTGTCCTTTCCTCAATCTTCAAGCCTAGATTGTCCAATCCCTCTATATAGGTTCTTTCCCAGTCCCCCCTTGAATCCTTGTCGGATTCAAAAGCACCGATCAATTCACCTGCCAGTCGATCTAAATCCCTTTCATCAAGATGTTCGGAAAGGTTTGCATTGAAATCCACCTCTTGATCTGCACTGGGATCAAAATCAATAATCATTCCACCATCTTCAGTTTCTATAGAAACTGCTTCAGGATTGACAATTGAAATATCTACGTTTTCTGCCATCGTTCAAATTTTAAAGCAATTAATAGTAATCAGCAATTCTTTCTCCCAATTCTGTTTCTTTTTCATCATGGCTCAATGTAATAAAGCCACCCTGCCTATACCGCAATAACGCCTGTGTTGAGGAGTCAACCAAATCATCATGGTCGCCAACAGGAAAAGAAGCAAATTGTTCCATAACTTCTTCAGCCCATCTTTTTGCAGGACACCAAACAGAACCGGAGGCAAATAAATCTGCAACTGCATTTACTCTCGCTATCTTGTCATTTCCACGCGATGGAGTAAATTCCTGCACGGGTATTCCAATTTTCCTCAATTCAAATATAAGAGGCGATCCTGCCGCTTTAGCCTCAACGATAAAAGCATCAGGCATCCAACTGTTGTATTGCTCATAGGCTCTGCGTTTTAATTCAGGAAATTCCAATCGTTCCTGAAATGCGTCCAGCAATATAATTTGTGGAGCCATATAGCCATCATCATTCTCTTTATAAAAAACACCCCATGTTGTACATGCAGAATAATCTGCCCTTTGTGTTTTCAAAAATGCTGTATCCCATGACTGAATTAAAAATTCACAGCTAGGAGGATCTTTTTCTTCCCATATCTTCCACCATTCCCTTTTCACCAAAGCACTTTCTTCGGATACAGGATTCTGCTGGTATTGCGCTTCCCAATGCGAAACAGGCAATGTTGCCTTGATTGCTTCCAATTCCTCAAGGTTCCAGAAATCTTCCCAAAGACTTCTACCGGATGGTAAAATTGCCGGTAATTCAATAATTTCCCACTGATCGCTTCCGTCCCTTGTAATGCTGTCTTTAAGAATTGATCCACATAAATCTTTCTTTCCCCATCGTGTCATAACAATAATAATTGCACCGCCCGGCTGTAAACGCTGTCTCGGTCCACTCAGATACCATTCGTAGGTATTCTCAAATATTTTAGGATCGGCAGACTGTCCCTGTTGCTCTGAATGCGGATCATCAATAATCAACAAATCAGCACCACGACCCGTTACTGCACCACCCACACCAATTGAAAAATATTCTCCACCACCCGATACGTCAAAACGACCAGCAGCCTTACTGTCGAGATTCAAACTTACCTCTGGAAACACTTTCTGGTATTCTTCACTATCTATCAGGTTCCTGACCATGCGACCAAACCTCAATGACAACTCAGCTGTATGCGATGCCATAATAATCTTCTTGTTCGGGGAATTACCGACTATCCATGCAGGGAGCAACCAAGAGGTCAATTGCGACTTACCGAAACGTGGCGGCATGTTAATCATCAGACGCTTGCATTCACCACTGGCAACGCGCTCGAAAGCCTCAGCCATCCTACTGTGATGCGCACCACAGATGAATTCAGACCAAACAGAGGCACAAAAATCCAAAAAACTTTCCTGACCCTTTTCCCTGACAACAGAATTCTCAAGATTTCTTATCAAACTGTCCAATTCCTTACGCTGTATAGCGTTTAAACGCTCTAAACGTTTCGGAGTGATAAGATCAAGGACTTCCTCTACTTGGCTTTGGGTTACTTCCATATCAACCTACAGTATTGTCAACCATATTAAAACACAATATAATTCTGTATCAAGGGTATCTCCAAAAAAGGAACTGTCTTACAACCTCTCAATCCAGTTCCACACCCTTTTATAGAGCCGTTTCTTCATGCGCAGAGGCGGCTCTTCCTCTTGGACCCGAAGGTAAAGAATCCTCCATCAGAATTGTACACCGGCAGGTGTACCATCTTTTGCAAGATAAGGGGATTTATACAAGAAAAAAAAATATATCATTAGCAGGATTCCTTACCCCCCTATTATTAAAACAGGGGGGAGGGGGTATGTCAATGCGCATGTTAAAAAAAAGTCAAAAGTTGGTCTATAAAAATCTGAATCAATATGTTAAGTGCGTATGCGTGGATGTAGATATGCGAGAAGGGGGGAGGGGGTCAACCTTATGCGCGTGGCATCTTTTATGAAAGCCACTACGCTAGGTTTAGACTGTTTAAACGCTGTTAGTGGATCAGATCGTCCTTAGAGTCTATGCCTTCGGCATCTTTGCCTAAGAGAGAACGTATCCTGTCCATGATATCAGAGGATGAGTCCTTAGTGTCTTCAGACACTTCCAGTCTATCCTTGTATAAGTTGGCAACCTTCCCTCGGTAATGCTCGGCAGTTACTGCCGAACCGATCTGACCAGTCTCTACTGCCTTATCCCTTAGCTTTGCTAGTTCCATAAGGTGGGATTCCCTGTCTACGAGAGTCCTTGTGTCTTGCTCTGCAAGAATACGGGAGACTTCCCGCCTTATTCCCTCTTTTTTCGCTAGCTTACTACCGGTCTTTGCAGCGTTAACTCCTGCCTTGTATCCCGCCAGTTCCGCAGACCGACCATGAGACAGTCCTTGAGCCTTATACCTTGCGAATAAGCGTTGTTTAACGCTTAGTTGGGACGTATCCTTGTTATTGGTACTGGTATCCTTAGAACGCTTATTTCGGGTAACTTTTGCCATAGGCAAATCTTACCATTTCTGATCTCCCATGACTACCTTCGGCATCCCCTTATTAACATTTGTCTTGACAAATGTTTAGATGGCTTTAACCTTGGAGTCTATTCTGGGTCTGTTTAAACCCTGAAGTGAAACGTAAGGGTTTTAAACAGACCCTAAGAATAAGTAATCGAAAAATCAATGGAGTAAATCATGGATATCATTCCTTTCAACGATCCCGTAGGGATAATTCAAGGTCAGTTAATGGACATCTCACAGTCTTGGGTTGATCAAGAGATCAACGACACCGAATACTACGACCAACTATGCACCATATGGAATATGGTTGATAGGCGGTTGAATACGCTTAGTAAGGCGAACATAGAAGATTAT
>Ga0207898_1000022_pt1 | contig 8932 bp, 19 predicted proteins | sample LinPmetageLP55_FD_184064 | JGI IMG/M metagenome (GOLD analysis project Ga0207898, IMG submission 184064) | Marine viral communities from the Pacific Ocean - LP-55 (SPAdes) | ecosystem: Environmental > Aquatic > Marine > Oceanic | place: Pacific Ocean | collected 2010-02-09
GGTCTGGGTCTAGGTCTAGGTCTGGGTCTAGGTCTGGGTCTGGGTCTAGGTCTGGGTCTAGGTCTGGGTCTAGGTCTGGGTCTAGGATTTAAATTAATTAAAAAGTAAAAAAATGATAAATAAGATTATAATAATAAACGGTAGCAACATATTAACCATTATAAATACTAAGGAAAATGACTAAAAAGAAATGCCTAGATTGCAAAAAAGAGTATGTATTTGAAGATGAATTTGACAAAGAAGATGCTACTGATGAAGGAGTTTGTTTTGATTGCCATGCAGATTGCTATAATATGCAGCCATCAGGCCCTAATGAGAACGCACACATGGCACATATAGAGCAAGAAAAAGGGGAGTTTAATAATGAAGAGTTTTTAAGTAAACAATTATAGAGGTTATAATGACTAAGGAAAAAACACATTGGTTACAGAACCCAAACAAGAATTATTTAGGACATCAAGATCTACCAAACGGGAAGGATGTTATACTTACTATTGACACCGCCGAATGGGAAGCGGTGGAAAACCCTAGAACTAAAAAGTCAGATGATAAAAGAGTTGTGAAGTTTCAAGAAAGATATTCATGGTTAAAACCTTTTATAATAAACGAAACTAATGCCGCAAATATTCTGAAAAGTACGGGTGAGAAATACATGGAGGATTGCACTGATAAAAGGATAAAAATAACCATATCACAAACCCCTCTTATGGGAGAGGTTGTAGATTGTTTAAGAGTGTCAGATAAAAAACAAAGTGAATTGCCACCAGAAACTATAAGTCATAAATTAAGGGATAATATAGAAAGATTATTAGAAGAAGCAAATATGGATAAAGTAGAATTCTGTGAGCTAATGAAAATATCAGCGATATCAGAATTACCCACATATAAATATAATAAGGTAATCCTCAGATTAAGCCAAAAGAAAGAAGAAAATGCAAATAATTAATTGCCAACAAGGAACGGACAAGTGGCTTAAAGCTAGGCTAGGAATTCCTACCGCATCTAACTTCTCTAAAATAATTACTACAAAAGGAGAGAAGAGTGATACATTTAGAAGTTACGCTTTTCAAGTTTCGAGCGAAATATTAACTACGGAACAAGAAGAGACTTATAAAAATGAGTATATGCAGAGAGGTAATGATTTAGAGGATGAGGCTAGGCAGGAATATCAAGAAGAGACTTTAAATCTAGTTGAAGAAATTGGTTTCGTAAAGCATGATTGTTACGGTTATTCCCCCGATGGCTTTATAGGAGAAAATGGAATACTAGAAATAAAATGCCCTAAACAGAACACCCACATGAAGTATTTATATGATGATTCTTTACCATCTACCTATAAAGCCCAAGTACAAGGTGGGTTGTTAGCAACTGGCCGTAAATGGTGTGATTTCGTTTCTTATAACCCTAACTTTATAGAAGGTAAGCAACTACTAGTTGTAAGGGTTGAGCGTGATGATGGTTTTATTAAATCTTTAGAAAAAGCTTTAACTGAGTTTAATGTTCTAAAAAACAAGATAAGTAAAAATGTCCAAAATCTATATTGAAGGTAAGTAATGACTATAAAGAAAGTACTGACAGAAGGGAAATACCCAGTAAAAATTTGGACAAATGATATTGAAAGAAATGCAGAAGCACAACTTTATAATATGTCTCAAATACCTTTTATTCATAAGCATATAGCAGTAATGCCTGATGTCCATTGGGGATGTGGGGCTACTATAGGTTCAGTAATACCAACTAAAGGGGCTATAATTCCTGCTGCGGTTGGAGTTGATCTTGGGTGTGGGATGATGGCAGTAGAAACTAATCTAACAGCAAAAGATTTACCAGATTCATTGAAAGAGATAAGATCTAAATTAGAGTCTAAAATACCACATGGAAGAACTTGTGTTGGTAGATCTTATGATCCAATAAAAGATAGGGGTTTATGGTGCAATACACCAAAGATAAATGAGCAAGCAATATTAAAAGGTGGCTTGAGAGATAGACTAAAAGGGATAGTGGGAAAGCAAGATAACAAACCTCTCAATAGACAGTTCGATAGATTTCATAATCAACTAGGGACATTAGGGACTGGTAATCATTTCTTTGAAATCTGCTTAGATAAAGATAATAAAGTTTGGGTGATGTTACATAGTGGTAGCAGAGGAATAGGAAATTCTATTGGTAGTTATTTTATAGAGAAAGCCAAGCAAGATATGAGGAAGTGGTTTATTAATTTACCTGATATTGATTTATCTTATTTTGTTGAAGGCACTGAAAACTTTGATGATTATGTAGAAGCTGTATCGTGGGCACAAGATTTTGCTCAAACTAATCGTGAAATCATGATGATTAATGCATTAGAAATAATAAAGAGTTTTTTTCCTAACTTTGAAACCCAAAGAGAGGCTATTAATTGTCACCATAATTATATTAGTAAGGAAAATCATTACCAATCTAATATTTGGGTTACAAGAAAGGGGGCGATAAGAGCAAGAAAAGGAGATCTAGGAATTATCCCTGGATCTATGGGGGCTAGATCTTTTATAGTAAGAGGTCTTGGTAATAAAGAGTCTTTTCATTCTTGTTCTCATGGAGCTGGTAGAGTAATGAGTAGAGGAGAGGCCAAAAGAAAGTTTAGTGTAGAAGATTTAAAAGAACAAACATTAGGAGTGGAGTGTAGAAAGGATGGGGATGTTATAGATGAAATCCCTGCTGCTTATAAAGATATAGAAGTGGTCATGAATAATCAGAATGATCTTGTGGAGATAGTTGCTGAATTAAAACAAATCTTATGTATTAAAGGATGAAAAGCTTTATCTTTGAAAAGAACAACACTGCTAACTGGGGCAGTATACATAATAATTGTTCTAATACCCTTACAGACTTAGTACAGCATTGTAAGCAAGATTATATTGTTACTATAGATAAGTATAGCCCTAAGGGGTCTGATGAACAGTTACACTCTTATTGGATGCTTATAAATATAGTTAAAGGATATATGAACGATCAAGGAAATAATTATAGCCAAGAAGAAGTAAGCGATTATTTTAAAATTAACTCTTCTCATTACAGAGTTATAGGGAGCAATAAGATACCTAGATCAATCAAGAAGAGTAGTAAGACTACGGTTGAGGAAATGAAAGGTTTAATTACAACTATATTGGAGTTTGGAAAGGATCATTGTATAAAAAATTGTCATATAGAAGACCAAGCATTAAAGGAATTATTAACTTATTATAGGTAGAAGATGAAAACAATTACAATAACCAGTAAAACCCTGTTTCAGGGAGACGTAGGAATATTAGAACTTCCTGAAGATGCAGAGATCCCTAAAGAATATAAAAAATTAAATACTCCAGTTATTGCATATGGTGAAGCAACTGGACACAAACATGCTTTTGATAAACAAGAGAAAGTAGAAATATTCATCAATCCTAAAGAAGACAAGGGAGATGATAGAGGGTATGACGAGATGTATATCTTGGTTAAAGAGCCAGTTACTTTACACCATGACGAACATTGGGCTTTTTACTTCTCAAAGCCGGGACTTTATAAAAAATGGATACAAAAAGAATATAATTTTGAAGAAGAATATAAAAGGGTAGCAGATTAATTATGTCTATAATAACAGAACTCACAAAAGAACAAATTGATCTACAGAAGGTATATAGGGATAAATGGATTGATATTGGGTTAAATACAAACCCAGCAGATAGAAAGAAGGCTGAGGAATGTATAAAACTAATGTACAATAAAGCTAAGATTAAAGAACCTAAAATTATTTGGTGCGATAGCCCTCTAACAGCCTGTTTAACAAAATACACTTTGGAAAGGGATTCTGTTAGGGCTTCTGTTGGGGATTCTGTTGGGTATTCTGTTGGGGCTTCTGTTAGGGATTCTGTTAGGGCTTCTGTTGGGGCTTCTGTTTGGGCTTCTGTTGGGGATTCTGTTAGGGCTTCTGTTGGGAATTCTGTTAGGGATTCTGTTAGGGATTCTGTTGGGGCTTCTGTTTTGGCTTCTGTTAGGGCTTCTGTTGGGGCTTCTGTTTGGGATTCTGTTGGGGATTCTGTTAGGGATTCTGTTAGGGCTTCTGTTGGGGCTTCTGTTAGGGCTTCTGTTTTGGCTTCTGTTTGGGCTTCTGTTAGGGATTCTGTTAGGGATTCTGTTGGGGATTCTGTTTGGGATTCTGTTAGGGCTTCTGTTGGGGCTTCTGTTAGGGCTTCTGTTAGGGCTTCTGTTGGGAATTCTGTTAGGGATTCTGTTAGGGATTCTGTTGGGGATTCTGTTTGGGATTCTGTTAGGGATTCTGTTGGGGATTCTGTTTGGGGGCAACACGAAGCGTCATGGCTCTCAGTTTACAGCTACTTTAATGAAGTATGTAATTTAAAGGAAGAAACTAGTGATTTGAACGCTCTATGGGGGTTGGCTGAGTCCTCCGGCTGGATCTTTCCATATACGAATATATGTTTTGCTTGTGAGCGTCATAATGTTATTAAAAAAGATAACAATAATAGATTGCATTGTGAGGATGGTATAGCTGTTGAGTTTCCCGATGGATGGGGTGTTTATGCTTGGCATGGAGCTAGAGTGCCATACTGGATTATAGAAAACCCTGAAAAAATTACGCCAGAGAAAATAGATGCCGAAAGTAATGCCGAAGTAAGAAGAGTAATGTTAGAACGATATGGTTTTGACAAATATTTTGCTCAATGTAATGCAGAACTGATTGATGAGAAACAAGTATGGGGACAACCCGTAAAATTATATAAAAAGGATTTTGGCGATGGAGTAGATATGGGTTATGTTCATGTAGTCAACGGAACTGTAGAGGAAGATGGTACAAGACACAAATTCATTATTCCATGTAAGATAATTGACAATGATGCTGAAAAATCCGTTTATAATACATACCCTGAACTAATAGAGGATATAAAGAAATATTACCCCGGTCAGGAAATGGAAATATTACGAAATTCTATAAGAACATAATAAAAAATAAAAGATGAGTAGTGTAAATAAGACAATCTTAATCGGTTTGTTAGGAAAAGACCCAGAGATAAGAACGACCCAAAACGGCAAAGAAATAGCTAGCTTCTCACTTGCTACTAGCGAGAGTTGGAAAAACAAAACTACAGGCCAGAAAGAGACTAAGACCGAATGGCATCAAATAAGTATATTCAGTCCTGGCCTAGTTAATGTGGTTAAGCAATATCTTAAAAAAGGATCTAAAATCTATATTGAAGGTAAACTAGAAACTACGAAATATACTGATAAAAATGATATAGAAAGATATACTACTAAAATCGTTTTGCAGGGATTTGGAAGTCAATTAATTATGTTAGATAAAAATGATAACGCACAAGAAAACAACACAGATTCCAAGTAGAAAAAGGAAACGCTTAAACCTTAACTTTAAGAAAGTTATAAGTGATGAGGAGTTGAATAATTTATATGATATAAAAGTGGAAGATTATAAGATTCATATAGGAAGTAAAAAAACAATTAATGCAGAGGTATTGTCATGACACATTACATTCAATTTATAATATTAATAACATTCCTAATAGGAGACTTTGCAACCAAGGGTAGAGTTAATAGTTTATTCCAGAAAGTATGGGTTGTGAGTACGGTAATTTTATTAATTATAGGGGCTGTGTCTTCATGAAAGTTTCTGAATCCCTAGTGCAAAAATCTATAGCGAAAACAGCCCCATTGTACAAGTGTGCGTTATATAGAAATAACGTAGGAATGTTTACAATCTTTAACAAAGGAAAGAGAAGGGTAGTTAAAACAGGTTTATGCAAAGGTAGTAGCGACCTCATAGGTTACAAAGCAATAACTATTACCCCTAATATGGTAGGTAAGAAAATTGCAGTATTTACAGCAATAGAAGTTAAAGAATCAGAGTGGAAGGAAACTCATAAGTTTACTGAAACAGAGGAAGGGCAGAAGAGGTTTATTAATTCTGTTAGAGAAGATGGGGGGATAGCAGGGTTTGCTAATTCAATAGAAATGTTTGTTAATATTATAAAAGAAAAATAATGGGAAAAGTAACTATTAAAGAATGCCAGGAGGTGATGCTAGAAGCACTAGAGGTTATTAGTGATAATGCAATCAATAAAAAAGAAAACGATCTACAAGGAACTTCAATATTTGTTTTTCATAAATATTTTGATACAGGGGGAATTAATAAAAAGTTAGAAGAAGTGCATGGAAAATTACAAAATATTTTGAAACGATTATTTGAAGAGAAGAATGAAAAAGCTTGACATAGATACCGAGAAATTACTTGATCAATTATGTGTCGGAATAGGAGTAGCTACTCATATTGTGCTTTACTTACTTGCAATCACTGTAATTGTTAATATAATAAGATGAACCAATGGGAATACTAGTATTAAATCTTAGCTCTAAAACTGGATGGGCTATTTGTCATAAGGATAAAGTCCGAGAAATTACTAGTGGGACACATGCCTTTAGAGATGCGGCACGATTCCAGAGGTTTTTAAATGATTTATTGTATAATCATGACCCTATAGATCATATCTATTATCAATTATTAAGATGGAAAGATAGGTTTCTATATCTAGATGTTAAGAACTCAATTAAAACTGATAGGAAAACTACATGGGTAGACGCAAAGAAATCTTGTAAGGGTGTATTAGGGGTCAATTTTACCAATCAAACACAGGTTATTAATTACATTAAAACCTTGGGGCATATGTCTGATAATACACCAGATAACATAGAAGAAGCTTGTGCTATTACTACAGCTTATCATTTATCAAGTAAGAACTCCTAACTGGAACATTAAACACATATAAGCTAGTATAAGAAATATTATACCGTATAGCTTAAGCTTATCTTTCCTCATTTTGTTTATCTATATTTATTAACAAATCCCTCTACTAACTTTGAAGCTACACTCCTCAAACCCACTGCGGAAATACACACAAGCATAAAAGTTAATCCAAAATATTTCTCTCCAAATAAAAGTATTAAGCTGTTAATTATCATTATACCCTTATCTGCATTAAAGAACAGAATCACCATTATAATACTAACCCATGCAATAAATGAATAGGTAACCACATCATCTTTAGGGGTTTTTCCTAGATCTTCCCCATGTTTCATCTCTGCTAAAAACATTGCTTTATCTGCTTTGATAGCCTCTATTCTAATCTCTTGCAAGTCGCTGGGTGATAATTGATCTATAGCCATCTGTGCCTCCTCTTTAGTGGTTATATCAATACCAGTCTTTTCTTTTACTTTTGCAAAAATTACCCCCGCTGCTTTCTTTGTTAGCTGCTTGCCCATGATCTTTGCAAATGGGGCTGCTAATAAAAGTAATGGTAGTGCCATAGTTTTTACCTTATTGGGTTTTATATCATCTGTGGTGGTATCCTTATCTATAGAAGGGCCATCAATCTCAATATCAAATTCATACCCTGCCTTCTTAAAGAATTTTGCAAGAGTTTTCTTACTGTTCCATACTGCCCCCCCTTCTGATTCCGAATAGCTATCACCAAGTAATATACATCCTTTTGTGTCTTTCGCCTTATTACCAGCATGTATTAAAATCTTACTGCGACCAGATACATTTTGTAACTCTACTACACTTGGGTATTTCTTACTAGAATACTGCTCACATTTATATCCTCCTTCTGGTATAGCAGAAATACGGGGCTTATTATCTAACCACGGCCTTTCTAATGAATAACAAAAGAATTGATTATCTATATATACTTTTCCTATGATACACTTATCAGTAACAAGGAATCTATTTAATTCAACAGTGCACATCCGTTTTCTTGATATTCTAATTTCCTATCATCAATAAAAGCATTCATCTCTACCAACTCACCAACAAGAAAGTCTTGTAACTTATAATATTGTAGAGTATCATTTCTCTTCAATAAAAACAATACTCTTTTCCTTTCTTCGCTTATTCTAGCTTGCCTTATATCCTTGCAACTCTCTCTATTGAACTTCTCTTGTTGCTCTATTTTATATCTATCAAACTCCTCTTGCGTAACCATCTTATTCAATTTAAACAATCCCAGTCCACTAGCTCCAAATACTACAACAATAACGCTAATTAAGGTTGTAATTTGTTGGAAATCCAGTTTTAATTTACTCATACATTAGTACTAAGAATATGGATACAGTCATTTTTATAAACACCTTTATCAAAAAAAATCCCCAATACCACAAATCACTATACCTTAGGTTGTGTAAAATGATAAATAATCAAAAAATAATGAAGGATATAGAGAAGGACTTAAAAGAATTATCGGAATTAAATGCTAAACTTAATAAATTAAGAGGATTAGCTACTCATCGAATCAAAGCGTTTCATGATATCGCTTTTTAAAGAATCCATTTTTTCCTTAAGGTGATTAAACTGAATACTAAAAACCTCTTCAGATAAATACTTTTCCCTTATATGGCTAATTTCCTTCTTAACTTGATTGATTTCTTTATTATGTCTAAACCCTTCTACCACCACATAAATTAGCAACAACAGCATTACTATTATTAATGCTGGAAAATCCTTTAATACTTGTCCTATTAACTCATCCATAACTCTTATACCCTAATTCGATTAAAATTCTTCTTAGCTCTTCGGGGTTATTATCCCTTGGTAATACGTCTTTAAATTTAATGCACCTAACACCCGTTTTAGAGGATGCTTCATAGAATAGGTTGTTACTTACAATACCTACATGATGATATTTAGACCTTGTAACTACCTGTATTATATAATGAAATGGTTTGTAGAATAAATGTTTATATCCAAATACAGCACTAAAAAAAACAACTGAACCATCCGGGATATGATCTATATGTTTAGAGTTCATCCCATTTTGTTTTGACATCGTAAGCCTGTAATGTGGTTAGATCTGCGATTGCATTTATTTCAACGCCAATTACCCCTTCTTTCTTA
>Ga0207898_1000023_pt1 | contig 8870 bp, 2 predicted proteins | sample LinPmetageLP55_FD_184064 | JGI IMG/M metagenome (GOLD analysis project Ga0207898, IMG submission 184064) | Marine viral communities from the Pacific Ocean - LP-55 (SPAdes) | ecosystem: Environmental > Aquatic > Marine > Oceanic | place: Pacific Ocean | collected 2010-02-09
GATCCACCTAAGACCGGGTAGCCTCCTAACTACCTTGTTACCCCACTTCAAGCCCTTGAGGATCGGTGCGAGTGTCCCTGCAAAAATAATCGGTACTCCCCCAACCTGTACCGGTGTCATCATTTCTTGACCGAAATCTAGGACATCAGTCTGAGGTGGCCCACCCGTAAGTTGCATTGAGAGATGCGTCCTAAGACCCACCTGCACATCGGCATCCAAATACAGAAAGAACTGTTCCAACTCCTGCGTGGACATCTCCGACATATCAATGTCATAACCGGCGTTACGGAAATACTCTTCCGTAATCCGTTCTACTTCCTGAAGATACTCAATCTCTTCTGCTTCAGTCACCCTTACACCACCCTCGCTATTGCAGGCGCATCAATCAACCCGGCGTCGTACTTAGCCAACCAACTATCTCCAACCAACGGCCAGAATACACTATAATAGATTTCATTTAACCAAGGCTTGCCCTGAATGAATGCTTCAAACTCCCGCCAATACATCAACTTTAAAGAATTGCGCTTATCTGTAGCAGAAGCCGACTGCCGTCCCATCAGGACAGCAAGCGCATCATGGAAATCGACAACTGTCGCCATCGCAGCAAGAATGTCTTCCCGATGATCCCCCTCAGGTACAAGATGCTGATTGCCTACCAGTACCCGAAACTCGTTGATCGTGTTGTCACGCCGATCCTTTGAAATACCAGTAGTGATCTGATAGGCGAACACCGGATGCCGTTGCGTAAACGCATTCATAAACGCCTGCCACCTACGATCAACAACCTCCGTGCTGGCCTCACCAGCACGCAACGCATACTTCCGTTTCAGATAATCGTTACGCATCTTGTAGTAGGTGGACGCGGCAGCGTTACCATACAACTCTTCCAAATACTCTTCGCTGGTATTCGTTGACCGCAGCCCCGTATTGATCTGACGCTGCTTGGCTTCCGATACATACTCAGTGTCTTCAACATCGAACTTGCGTGGCATGAAGAACGCTGACGCCATCGTGAAACCACGAACAAACTCGTCGTTCTCCGTCAACCACACGTTCGCTGCCTGCGTCCCCTCCAATACTGCGTACGGAACCTTACTGGTCCTTGAAGTACGGAACGGTGAAAACTCAATCGGATTGAACTCACCTTCACGGGCCTCAATGTTCTTAATCCAAATCCTGTACGCATCCTCATAGGCGACACCAGCATCCAGCAATCCCTGAAACTCTGTATTCCATTCCCAATTCTCGTGGGTTACCAGATCAGACAACTGGCCCGCAGCAGGACCAACAAACCATGTAAGACCCTGCAATATCTGCAAGTGCATAGCCATGGTGTTCACCTTGTCCAAGAACTCTTCCGCAAACAAGCGCGGGTTTGTGGCATTAGCGATGTCCTGCGGAGCAGGGAGCATATCGTTCATCGCCATAATCGCCAGTACGTCCTTCTCTGCTTTCGTCCTAGACGCCCCACCATCCGCTCCCAATATCTGCAACGGACGAGAAATGACTGCCGGAACCACCGATGACCAAATCGTTTCAGTAAGCAGCCCACTGAAATCGGCACTACTTTCTATCAGTTTGCTGGCACCGCTAAACCTGCCACCGGTAAGGTGATGCTCATACTCTTTACGCATTGCCGGGTCACGGTGAGCAGCAAGATTGATCGGTACCGCCAGCAACGGGCCGACACCCATCTGGCCGATCTGTTCCAGATCGTAACCGGGAACAACATGAATGTTCATTGCTATACCATTTTGTAAACCGTTGCGGGCCACGAAGCCCAACGGCCCGCCAAAGACCCGGTTGACAATCGGGAACTCATCTGCTATTTCCAGCATATAGGTGGCTGCCACCTCACTACCGGGGATGACCAGTTTCTTCTCACCAAACTGGTCTTCCTGCACCAGTCCGCTGTTGACACCAGCGTTCATCATCAGATGCAGATTACGTAGCATCAACGGATTGTGTTTGAGGCTACGCCCCATCCTGCGAAGGAACTGATCCTCAGCGAACCAGAATGGAATCATTGTACCGACCATCTGCTGAAACTGTGATCGGATACGATGGTCATCAATGAATGCACTAGTCAAAGTCATGCCGCGCTGTAGCGATACGTCACGATGAACTTCAAACTGTTTCTTGGAACGGGTAGCCCAACTGAAGAACTGGTCGATTATCTTCGTATCATCTGATTCAGCAGCCTTCTGAAGTTTCTTCAATACCTTCAGAGTGGCGGCGTCTATGCCCTCTGGATTCTCAACCAACTTGGCTACAGTCTCAGCGAACCTCTGTGGGCTACGGTTTTCGACAGCGAACGCAACCTTGGAAATGAGTTCATCCGGACTCATCGTGGCAATAGGCCAATCGCTTTCAATGAAACCTGTCAACGCTTTGACAACAACCTGTGCATCATTATCCAGCGTCGCAGATCCACCCAAGAACACAGCCATCTCATCATACGCACCGGAAGAATGATGGTACAGGCGACGCACACCAGCCGTCTGATTCCTTGCTACAAGCAGGTAATGTTGGAACAACGGTTCACGAACCATCGCTCCAATCATCGGGTTGACAACACCATCGAACCAGTTGCGAAGCAGAGTGTTCCATGCCTTGTCCATCCGCTCCAACCGGGTGGCCCCCTCTTCTGATACGGGGAGGAGCGCCAGCAACCGATCCGGGGCTTTATCCCACCATGCGGCATTGTTCGCGTGGATAAGTACCCTGTCTTGACTGATCTCCTTATCGCTGAGAACTTCCCTGATCCACGGATGAAACACTTCTTCCTGACCATCTATCGCTCTGCTACTAGATGTGAGCAGATCATCAATCTCTACTGAATTGATGAGAGCCAGTTCTTCAGCAGCGTTCTTCAGATCATTGTGAGTAACCCACTGCTCGTCTATCACACGCCACTCAGCATTGTTGTACCAACTGTGGTTACGTTCATCGCCTGCCCGTAGAACAGCCGTGCGTCCATCTCTGCGATGCCGGTAAATCTTGACCCTATGGACAACCGGGGCGTTATTAATCATCTGGACAGGGAGGATTCCGTCTGTCCTTGGAAACAACATTGTTCCAGCGATACCGAACACCCGTTCGTGCCTCAATCCGTCAGGGCCGAAATCAACTGCGGCCCGTGGACCCTCGCTTGTCCACCCGTAGAACTCGTTCACATAGTCGATATCACCACGGGTAGCCATATCCTCATGCCGGAACGGCTGAGTAACACTACCGCGTTTAACAGGTATAGTCGGGCCAGCGCGACGACCAGCGGCAGCAGCACCAGCGGCATTGAACAACTCTTCGCTGTTCACATCAAGAGCCGAGATTCTGGCTCTGGGCGAAGCCACACCAAACACTCTGTCTATCGACTTGGAGATCGCTGTCGCAGCATCAGGATTGGAACTAACTGTCAACAGAGGGAAGAAACCTGTCCCACCCTGCCCCTTTGAATAGTGCGCCGCCAACTGTCCATACAGCAGCGGCGTATGATGGTAGGTGCCGGGGTGCGCTCCCGGTTGCAGCAACATCGCTGCCTTACGAGCATCAGACTGTGACAAGCCGATCATTCTAAACTCGTCAGCAAGAATCCTTGAGAACTCCTCAAACCATTGGCTGCCTCGTCCCGACTCTAGGACACTCATCAGATTATCCAATTGGTCTGTCGAAATCATTGGCACGAACAGGCGTGTCGCACCGGGTGGCAGCGGATGACTGACCTGACCACCCAACAAATCGAATCCGACATTGGACCTGTGGGTACTCATCAGGAGATCCTGACCGTGTGGTGTCAGCATTTCATTTATGAATGCCCGCCTCGCAGCCTGCTTAACTAGAGCCAAATCAGTAGATATCCTTTCCGGAGCCTGACGACTAATCATAAACGCAATAGGATTAGGGTTATTACCTGTACCCGGTACAGGCTCCAAGAACTTCCGAACCACATCCTGAATCTCATCCGGCATCTGCTCAACAAACGCTTCGATGGCTGTGATCTGATCGATCATCCCATCTACACCTTCACGGTCAATAAGTTTCAGCGTCGTCGGGGCATCAAACGCTTTCGCAAACTCGTTCAAAGCAACATCGTGGTTGTCTTGGAAATAACGCAACATGGCAGCAGCAGCAGACTCACCTTCAGCGACAGGTAAGTCCATTGCCACAGCCAACTCACTAAACACTTGTTCCTGCTGAACAGACGAATGTCGGGCCAACTCTGTCAGGTACGCCCTAGAGGCCGGATCATCTGACAGGTAGGAAAGCCGCTGCGCAACAGCGACACTCTTATCAACAGCGAGCACATCGCTACCGGGGGAGTTCGTTACCCATTGAAACTCAGTTGCCCCATAGTTCATTGGCAACTTCAGATTGCTGTAGACCGGGGAACCGAACCCTCCCTGCCGCATCACAGCATCCAGAGTATTCTTTTCAAAGTTCAGGTAAGTATCGAAGGTTCCCAGAATATCCTTCATCTGGGCATCGATAATCGTCGGGTTGGTCAACGCAGCCTGAATCACCCGAACCCGTTCCTCATGGCTGCTATCCAAACGGAACTTGCCGCGACCTGCTGTTGCTACAAACTTTGCCAATATCTGCTTCGTGGGTATACCCGCTGCCTGAGCGCCCAAATGCATTACATGATTCAAACGAGCCGCCTGAGCATTAGCCAACTCAAACAACTTGCGTGAAGTACCACCAATTATTGTTGACTCAGCCTCCGACTTAACTATATCCCTCGTACTCTTAAAGATCGCCTCCCGCTGGGCATCACTAACAAACCGCCAATTGCTGTTAGTTTCAATAGATTCCTTTAGTGCCTTTCTCGTGATCGCGTAATCACCCACACCAGAAACTTCGTTAACGGAACGCCACAAACGAGAGAATGGACGCCACAACATCGGCAACTGTTCGTCAGCGGAAAGATCCTTCAATATTTTCCTACCGTACTCATCCCACACGATGTGTTTACTGGTTGCTGCCTTCGCCAACTTCTGATTCCCCCATTGGCGTGGCCCTTCACGCAGCCACCACGACAGCAACTCCTCGCCACCGTTACGGGCCACATACCCCAACCGCAGCAGCACCGCTGGACGCCATGTGCGGGCAAGGAACTTGTCTACCGCTGGCAGGTGCATACCCCATCCGGCCCAACGGTAGAAACCCATGTATCGGGTTATGGCAGCGAGTTCCCGATAGTTGGGTAGCACATTCGCTGATGCTATTTGTGCAGAATGCTCTGGGCCTGACATGATTGCCCGACGCACGTTGACACCGTTGACATTAACGGCGTCATCTGCGATGTTCGCATATCGTTGATGCCCGTACCGAATGAACCGCTGAATGAACTCCTGCACGTCGCGCCCACCATGCACCAACGCTCCGCTTCGACCAATGAAATCCATGAAGAACTCGTTTTGAACAAGCCACCGTTCAGACTCGTTACCCATCACAAACGTTCGGACATAGTTGTCGATCTGGGTACGGGACATACCAGACATGATGCCCATATCCACCAAGGCAGTGAACTCGCTGATTGCCGTATGTGAATCAGTAACGTCTAGGAAAGCGTTACGGGGAACATAGGTCGTGAGTTTCTCCGCCAACCGTGCCGGATAATAGAATGCGCCAGCGATACCAGCGTGCCCTAGTGCTTTGAGTTGGTCACTAACACCGGCTGCTTCAGCCCATGCCAGTTCAGCATTCATGCTGCCCGGTGGATGGATTCTGGTTTTGTAGGCGTTAACAGCAGCCTTCTGTGCGCCCTGAAATGGTTTGAACCAGTCGGCAGTATCCTTCAGAATTAGTTCCCCACCATGAACTTCATACCCATTGTTCTGATACCAGTGCAACAAATCAGATAGTTCACTGTCCTCAAGAATGACCTGCGAAGCATTCTTCTGATGAAGAGTACGGGCATTGTCGATCTTGATAACGTCGCCCGGTTCGATACCAAGTCTGTGGGCGATCTCCCCGACTGCCTTGCTTCCCCCCTCACCCAATCTGAACTCATCCAAAATCTCAAACAAGGCAGGTTCGTCTAAACCCTCACGAGCCAGTTTGCTGACATCAAGGGCACCGCTTTGGATGTCATCCCAGATGCGAGCCTGAACATAGTTTGTTTGCTTTGCAACATACTGGGAAGCCATGCGTGCCATATCGGCACGGACATCTATAGGAAACTTATCGAAGTCAAGTATCCCCCGCATGTACCCTTTGGTCTTCATCCACCCCGACCCGAACGCACCAATCTTCGGCAACCACATTGCTTCCGGATCTACGCCACCCAACTTTGTAGCGAGAGCGTTCCATCCCTCACGGTCCTTAAGGAAATCCCAGTACCCCTGCTCATGGGCAAGAGTAGAGAATGGCATGTCACGCGGCCCCGCCCTTGTTGCCGATGTAAGATACGATTCGCCTTCACCCAGAGGACCACTATTGGGACCGCGATGAATTATTTCGCCGGTATCGTCAACAACTGAATACCATTGCCCGTTGCGTCGTGACCGATGCCACATTGTCATGTCATCGATAATCGCATTCAACGCAGGCAGATCCCTTAACAGCAAGTCAAGTTTAGTGCCTTTACCGAATGTTTCTATTTCCAGAATCCGCCATTCCGCCATACTCAGATCAGGGTTAGCGGCCTTTAACGCATCATGTATATCTATTTCCTCAAACACATCAGTAATCCGATCAACCAACTTGTTGATCGCACGGCCCTGAGCGCGAACATTTATATTCGTAGCAGCCAACGTCTTCCAACCAGCACCGTCGATCCACTTGCGGACCTCCGTAGCAGCATTAGTTACTTCTCCAGTAACGCTATTTGTGATATCTAACTTACCCCACCCATACCCCAATGGGCCTCTATCGGCACGCTGCGCTATAGCGACACGCCGAAACAAATCAACCGTGTCAACACCCTGCCCGCCACGCACACCAGCACGCGCCGCCTTCAGTATCTTTCCGTAGAAACCCCCAACCCAAGTCATCGGATCCAACAGGATTTCCGTAGCCAACGACCCCATGACACCAATCACCACCGCTGGCTTGGTACCGGGTCGCACATCCCACGGCGTAGCCTTATTCCATGCACGCACAGACGCATTAGGCATCGTCAGCCTACCGCTCTCAAGGATCTCCAATGCCTGAACCATGTCATTATCGGCAAGACGCTCATACCAGTTCTGATACATCTGGGTGATCTGCGCCGGATCCTGACCTTCACCAATCGTTTCAAAATAGTTGTAGACGCCCTGTGGGCCTTCACGAATCCACAACTTCAGCAACTTCGTTTGGAACCCACCAACCTTCTGGATAGAAGCATTCGTGGTCATCCGGAAGAAGGAACCATCCTCCAACTGGCTAGCATCCCAAGCCGATTTCCAATCAGCAGGATTAGAGAACTCTGCCCCACCACGCTCCGCCATGTACGCCAACGAACGGCCAGTATGCGTAGCGAACCGTGACGGCTTCATCACAAGGTTTTCCCACACATTGCTGGCAACTTGGCCTGCCACAAATCCCATAGCACGGATAGGTGCCATACCAATCTTCACCGGATTACCGAAATGCTCCTCAGGAAGCAGAGGAATATCCCAAGTAAATATTCGATGCAGCAACCCGTCCGGATCTTTCTCCTCCGGCAACGCATACCCGGCACCACGCAACAACCGTTGCACCTGCGGAGTCAACTGGGCAAACTCACCAGTCTGCATCTGCGTAGGCAGAGCCTCCATCCGCTTCTTCATTCCATTAAACTGAACCTGATCGACCGCCCCAATAAACTGGTCAATCATGTCCTCGTCAGACAACGGTCCCATCGCAGCAGCAACCATTGAATCCGTATCGACATCAAGGAACCGGCTTGCACCAGTCGCTAGAAGCATCTGCATCCGACGACCATAAATCTCATCATTGAATGCAGACCGGGGGGCGCTTCCCAAGAAGAGATGTTCCCTGCGAACAGGGGTAATAGTCATTATTACTGACCCATCAACTGGGATGCAGCAATCATAATAATCGGATCACCAGTAGCCGCAGCCCAACTCTGAAGCAACTCCCCCGACCGCTGCTTAGATGTAGGAGCAATCATTGGCGTAGGTAGGGGACGATTCTCACCGGGAGCCATCAACGGTGTGATCTGCGGAGTGAACCCGCGTGCAGCCTCTACCGGCAATGATGCCTGCGGAGCCGCCGGAGCCTGCGGAACTGCGGCAATAGCGGGTGCTGGTCCTCCACCTACCCCTGCCTTCTGCGGCAACGGAATAGCCTGCTGGGCCTGCAAGTTGTCACTGACCTCACCATACGCAGCACCAGCCTCCAAGCCGGGAGTCTGCGGTGCCTGTGTTTTCCGTGCGCGGGGCATTAGCCAGCCCTCAATGCGCTAACCAACTCTTCGGCTGCCCCCGGCGAAAACTCGCCTGTCGGCGGTGGCCCCTGCGGTGCCATACCTGCCGGTCCTGCCGCCAAACCGGGTGCCTGCTCAGGTGCCATAGCCATCCCCTCTTCGGGACCGGGGGCTATAGCAGCCTGCTGCTTCCGTATCTCTTCATCTGCCTTCTCTATGGCCTCAAAGATATCCAAACCCTTCTTGCGATGCTTCTCAATCTTAGAGACATACACCACCGGCAACTGACCGGACAAAGCCTGCTGCTGGATCGCGGCCATAACCGCCTCCTCCAACTGCTCCTCATCGACACGGCGTCCTTCCATCTCAGCATCTTCGATAAACGGATGCTTGGCCCTGAACGTATGGAGGCTGATGCCCTTCATGGAAAGCAACTGCCCCAACTGGATTGTAGTCCCCTGTACGTCCGCTCCGGGGATGGAATGCGACACCACATTATCGAATGTTTCAAAGTGGT
>Ga0207898_1000024_pt1 | contig 8862 bp, 12 predicted proteins | sample LinPmetageLP55_FD_184064 | JGI IMG/M metagenome (GOLD analysis project Ga0207898, IMG submission 184064) | Marine viral communities from the Pacific Ocean - LP-55 (SPAdes) | ecosystem: Environmental > Aquatic > Marine > Oceanic | place: Pacific Ocean | collected 2010-02-09
AGAAACCCCTCGTTAGGTCGCACGTACCGCAAAGCATTCACCTCCGCATGAACAACCCTCTCGCGCCGACTGTCCCGGTTAGTCCAATCAATCTTAATTCCCGGCGGCGCACCGTTATATCCAATCCCGGCCACGGAATAATCCTCTCGTAACACACAAGCTCCAACCCTCTCGAAAGGGTCTTCGCTCCTTGCCGCTCCTGTCTCTGCCAATTGCAGGGCGTATTCTTCCCAAGATATTCTCATCAACTATCGACCGCCTTTCCTCAAAGCATCCAACTCCATCGTGTAGAGGTAGAACCACGTATCCATGCATTCCTCTTGTGCCGCCTTAATCCGCTGTAATTGGGTCATCTTCATCATGCCCCTATCTCCATTGGGGTTGTGTTCCTTAATTCCAAGGTTAAATTTCTCCGCTGCCCGCATCCTAAAGGCGGTTAGCCCTGCGTCTCTTATTTGTTCATCTGTCATCATGTTGTGTTTTTCTTTCTATGTGTTTCTTCCACCTCGTTGGTAGCTTTACACACTAAATTCTCTCGCTCAAATCCAAAATCCATTACTACTGGTACACATAACATAGCGATTGGTCACGATGCTGGTTGGCTTACCACCGGCACACACAATGCAGCGATTGGTAACGCTTCAAGTGTGGTTACAACCGGCAACCATAATGCAGCGATTGGTAACGATGCATGGCCGATTACAACCGGCAACCATAATGTAGCAGTTGGTCGCTTCTCATCCAAAAATTTCTGACCTCTAATTGATTTCATTTAAGGGTCAGATTTCCAAAAATTAAATCAAAACAATTATGCCCATATTCCACTCGACTGATTTTCCAGAAAGTCCTCCAAGCACCCCAATTTTGAGGAAGTTTACCCGTTCTTTACCCCTTTTTTCCACTAAACTTGTCAATCCTTGGGGTGCAAAGAGGACTTTTAGTGGAGTTCCCACAAGTTCTTCCCCCCATGTTTAATGCGCCTAACTCTCTCTGGCATAGACTTATGGAGTCTCCGCAAGTAAGTCATAAGAGCAGTTGGGTAGTAAAGTAGCTTCTCAATTTGCCTTTTAAATGTGGAATCTTCCAAAAGAGCAGTTTCAAGCTCCTCAAGAGTGCCTTTCCAAGTCCCATTTTCTGGAATTATGATGATTTCCATGAGTGCCATAAGTCGGTTTTCGTGCGTCATTTCTTTCAAGATTTCCACAAGGTCAGGATGTTGGAATGCCTTGATCCCAAACCTAGATTCTTGAAGTTCTTCTGGAACCACATATTCCTCTATGAACTTGGCAAAGCTTGGAATTTCGGCACGTATCCCGTCCCAAAACTCCACCCTACACCTTGGACTGTCCGACTTCATGGGCATAACAGCCTGTTCAACCTTCAGCAACATGATTTTATCCTCAATAGAGTCTTCAAGTGGAGGGAGCATGACTAGGTTTTCGGCCTCATCATTGACGCTTATGGATAATCGCCAGATTGGATATAAGGTTAGGGCTTCTTTATGTTTTCCATGACAACTTTGGAGTGAATTAACACAAATATCTTTGATTTTGGAACCAAACACTCTTCTGGAAGGCATGTCATAAAACGGCACTTCATCAGCAATACATAGGTGTTCGGCCCCAAACAGGTCGCCGTTGAATTCGCTCTTGCCGACCATGTAACGGTAGGGTTTTTCGGCCCGCCCACCAAGTAGCTCTGTGATAATGTCCTGAAATAGGTTTTTACCGGCGTTTCGAGGCCCGGCAAGGACTAGAGCTTGGCCCGGCATTGGAAATGCCTCTAGCACCGCCTTACGGCCCATTTTGAGCCATCCATAGATGTAGGGGCGTTGGTCTATTTTCCCGCCATTAAACAATTGGTCGGAAATGGATTCGATCATGGGCCAAGCACCCGTTTTGGCTTCGATTATTACTGGATCGGAAGTTACTAAAACCCGTTTGCCGTTCATGATGTAGCAACCTGTTTTTATCCCGGCAAGCCTCCCGGCGTAGGCTACGGATTTAGCGTAGGATACATCGGCAATTAAGGCATCTATTGGAGATAATAATTCATCGTCGTGTGCCCGGCCTCGTAATCCCCATGATTTGAGGATTAGTTTTAGGGTTGTTTTAGTGTATGGCACGTATTCTCCAAACTCGTCTTGAACGTAGTATTTTTCTGATGGAGGATAGAACCATATTGGGAGTTGGAGTCGATGCTCCAGTTCAACTTTTTTAAACATTTTGGTTTTTAACTAATTGGAGTTTGGTATTTTGGATGATTAAAATATAAGATACTTTGGCGTTTGCCGTTGTCCCGTTTGCCGTCTGGCATTCTGACAAACAGGGATTTGTTCCATGTGGCGGTATCTGCTCCAACTTTGGTTGCCTCGTTGAAAAACCCAACCTGTTTAGTTTCCGGCATGCCCTCAACGTGGAACCAACCATGTAAAGATTTGTTTCCAGAGTGAACAACCATAGTTATTGGGATTATTCTGTGGAGGTTATGGAGGAAAGCTGCATGGTCGGCATGTTCGCCCTTATCAAATTCCACAACCAAATATTTTCTTGGCCCGGTGTTGTCAAGGGTATGATGGCTTCTTTTCCCGCCCTGACTCACGCCCCAAACACTAGACATGGGGGAAGGCACAATGAATTGTAGGCTTTCACATTTGCCCTTAAAAAACTCTAACGGGGCAGTTCTAAATTCACTCTGGTCTGCCCCGCAACATACTAGCGGCCAACTCACTATTTCTAAACTTGGATGGTGTGTTGGTTCGGGGAACAGAAGCTTCAAAGCCCCATAGCAATCTATTTCTTCAGCCCTTGTGAGGGTTAATCGGTTAATCAAGGATTGGTATAAACCCCCGTGGGCTGTTCGTTTAACGAAGTCAATATATTCGGGTTGAGGTTTCTCCCAATTGTTGCGTTTAATTATTCCTGTTTTTTGTATGGAGGAATATGCGTTTTGGACTTCGTTTATTTGTAAGGCACGAGTGGCATGTTCCTCACAATAAGCTTCCGCATCCTCAACGGAGTTTCCAGCATCCAGAAACACACAACAAACGTGGTAAATCCATTTATGGACTCCCTCGCCGGAATCGGGGCAAGGACTAATTGCTAAAGGTAAGTTGCTCATGGTTTTATGAAGTCGTTTCTATCATGGAGGATTCCACAATCACCGCGTCTACCGTCAACTACTACCAACCCGGCCTGTTTCAGTTCAGAAATCCTGCCGCTTATGCAGTTAAGCCTTCGATCCATTAGTTCGGCAATTTCCTTGGAAGTAATACCGAATGAGCGTTTGATGATTTCGTAAACCTTCGCTCTGTCCCGTTTTTTAAATGCCGCTGATGGGTTTACCCGTATGCTGTTTGTATTGCCTTTATGTCTATTTTGGCAAATATCATTTGTTTCCATTTTGTTCTATCCTTTCTGTTATGGTTTATTTTGTGTAGTGGTTTGTTTCTATTGCTTCCGCGTTTATCGGACAACCCTCTAGCCATTCTGGAGTGATGGACATTAGGTTTTCAATAGCTGGTTTAGCTATTACATCGTCCTCATCTACTTCGACAATAAATTCATCATGGACAGTCCATATAACATCGAACCCGGCTTTTAGCATTCGATAATAGGCATCTGCAAACACATCTCTGGCTGTGGCTTGGATTAGGTTTTCGCACAACTTCCCACCATAGAAGTTTCTTGGAATTGCTCCGCGTGTGATTGAGCCGAAGTGTTGGGGGAATCCCGATTCTGATTTGGTGGATTTACAATTAAAGTAGGAAACCCATCTTCCACTAGGTAGTTGAACGCGGTTGTCTTGTCCAATGTCGGCAAGGAACAGTTTTTCCCGTGCCTTCCAGAAGTCTACAATTTTCTTATTGGACTTCCTATATTCCCTGACAATCTTTTTGGCCTCAACCTCGGTTATTTCTATCCCCATGTTTTGGGCAACCGTTTTGAATTTTTTGGCCCCGCAACCATATCCTAGTCCCAACACTCTTGTCTTGGCTAGTTGTCGGGTTGCTTTATCAACCTCGGTAGTTTCTGGAGGAAGCATGGTAGTTAAGGCATGTGCCTCGTAAATGTCGCGGCCTTGCTTCACAAATTCTAAAAGGTCGGTATCCCCACTCCACCAAGCTAGGCATCTAGGTTCTATTTGGGCTAGGTCTGCGAGGATGAACTTTTTACCCGGCCTCGGAATAAACATCTCCCTCACGTTCACTCCAAAAACATCCCCCCGTGGAATGTTCTGCATGTTTACTCTGGTATCCCCGCTCCATCTGCCTGTTAGGTTGGCCCCGAAATATTTTAGGTTAAACGGGAGGATTCCTTCGCCTACTAAATTGTAAGAGGTTCGGTGTTTAATGGTTTCCAGTAATCGTATTAGGCGGTTGGCACTTCTCCAGTTTCGTAAAGCTGCCACAATGGGATGTTTTTCGGCATGTTCGGCCTCCCATATATTACAGTCTTCATTGCCCATAGCGGTGCTTTTTGGAGCCGGGATGCCGTGGTCGGAACAGTATTTGTTTATTTGTATGGAAGAGGTGGGGGGAGCATTTTCAGCCCAAGGTATTTTGTCTTCGGCCTTTTTCTTTTCACTCCTTAATTTCCACAACCCGCCAAGCAGCAGTTCTTGGTCAACGGCAACCCCCCTAAATCCACTCTCCATTGTGTGCCTAGCTATGTCTCTCTCATGCGTTGGCCAATGAGCATGGTATGTTTCCCATAGTTTAAAACATAATTTAGAATCTTGTAGTGCGTAGTGGTGTAGTTCTTTTATTTCCTCATCGTTTAAAGAGTCGTAAGTTCGGCCCTTCATTTTATCCCTCACGGTTTTGTCAGGTTTCTCCCCAAACATTTGTTCACTCACTCCTGCAAGGCTACGAGGTGCTTGGATGTACACGGCGAGGTTTGCGGTGCAATCCCATTTGGGGGTGAATCTGCTAGGTATTATTCCTTTAATTTGGCAACCCCTAAAAACAGCAGAGTCGAACCCGGCGTTGTGGGCTATAAAATGCACGGAGTCTGGAAGTTGATCCCAAGGTGCTTTTGATGGATGCCCAACGTACTCAATTCCTTCACCAACTATTGAAACCAAATATGGATCGAAATCTTCATGTGCCACATATCCTTGGTTGCCCAAGTCTCTTACGGAATAGTCTTTACTGTAAAAGGTTTCAAAGTCGATGGCTATGGGGTTGTTTAATTTCATTTAAAAAAATCTTTAAGCTTGATTTTCACGCCTTGTTGTTCCGCTGCCCAAAGGGTTAGTTTTTTTGGGTCGCCATACTTCTTCCTTGCCCGTCTCTGATCCCGTTTTTTATTGGGATAATTACCTATGTAATTACATGTTCTACTTTCGTGTTCACCAACTTCTTCAGGCAACAACCCATGCCTTATGGTAAATTTTTTGTAAGCTGCCCGTATAGATTGGGCATCAATAAAAATAGTATTTGGATGTGCAATATTCATTTAAAAAGTGAGGCGATCAAAAATGGAAGACTACCAAAAAACTTCCCTGCTGCATCTTAATAGCAGTCTGTACCTCTACTATGTGTATATGGACTACACGACAGGTGGGGGGAGTAAAAAACCCCACCTAATTGTTCAACGTGTCAGTTGCCTAATCCAAGCGGCGAACTCGTCGCTGTTACGACCTCCGGTTTTAAGCACCGGAACGAACACCTTGTTTTTACCCAAGGTTTCCCGTTTACTGGTTAATTTCCAGTTGCCGTATTCCAACCCGGTTTTAAGGTTGTACGCGGCGGCAGTCATAACAACCCTTCCCGCTCGTCGGTATGCGGTGTTACGCATTGTCCACAAGGAGATGGCATACTGCTTATCCTCATAGGCGAAAGGAAAATGAAGATCATCCTTCCCTTCCACTATACAAGTCGCCACACCTACAGGAGTCCACGTAGGAGGGGTTTTACCTTGCCACTCGGTAGTCCCGCCTTTTTTCACGACCTCCTGCATGGTTTTAGCCGTGTCAGGAGTTTGGTCAGTACCATATTCGAGGTTTTCGATATAGTATTTATTCCAATGGGCTACCGTGATAGTAACTTCAGCGGTTCCATCACTTACTGAATGTTCGTTATTCAGGACAAAAGACCCCGGCGTGAATAATTCACCAAGATCACCGACTTGTTGGACTAGCTTAAGTGAGGGAATCTGCAAATCGCTTTTGCAAATTTCTCCACTAACACTTCCACTATGTACTTCAACTGTACCGACAGGCATTGCGGGAGCAATTGCCACTTCGGTTGCGTTTTCGTTTGTTTTGTTTTCTGTTTGTTCGCTACTCATCTTATGTTTTTCCTATGTATGGTATGTCTTCGCCACGACTGATAATTCCGGCACTCGCCAGATCACCAAGCACGGCAGCGGCATACTTCGCTTTCTCTCCCCTTGGAACTCTATCCTTAACTGCCCTTTCGAGATCAGTAATGGATACTTTACAAGCTGGAAGAAAATCTGCTAGGTCTAAAGTGTCTTGGAGTGCATCCCACGCTTCCAAAACGTCCTTAATTTTTCTACTGGAGTGTCTTACCTTTAACTCATAGCCGGGTATGTCCATTCCATCCAAAGCCATTTCTAATGCTCTGGATTTAACACTCTTACTAAACCGCTCCATAATGGCGGCTAGTTGTAGTGCCTTGCCAATGTCTGAAGGGCTTGTGAGAGCATTCAAGTCAGGTTCAGCGGGAATTGGCAAGCCCTCAAAGCGGTTGGCTATCTGCATAGCAGTATTAACCACATCGGGGCAAGTGGCTTTTACTCCGCAATATACACATGTATCGGGAGAGGGTTGATTCTTTTCGCCATCGCTGTTTGCTTTGCGGATTATCTCTTTAAACTCATCCAACCAACCAAACACTTCATCACTTGGCCAAATGTGTTTTAGGTGTTCGTCCCTGTTTGGGATTAGGAAGTGGAATTCAATTAGGTCAGGCTCGAACCCGAAAGCTGCTCCAAGGGCATAGGCTCTGGCTTGGTGGTTTTTGTCAGGAGTATCAATTGATCCTTGGCCAAACTTATAATCAAACATGATAACCCGTTTGTCTTGCACAAGAACTAGGTCACATGTACCCCAAGTGGTTTCAGGGATAAATACTTTCTTTTCAATGTGTATGTCCGAGCTTTTGGTTTGAAGTAGATAAGGCTCGACAATTTTCATGCACCAACCCAACTCCGCTTGATCCTCTTTGGAATAGTCCTCCAAAGCAAAGTCCTCTTTTTTCCCGGCGACAAAATTAGCGTATAATTCCATTAAGGCATGGAGGCGTGTGCCTCTGTCGGCAGCGAAGGTGTTGGAGCTAGTGTCGTTTTCCCAATTAGGGCAAGCGGCTTTGTACTTCAGTTGAGAGGGGGAGTGTTTTGCGTGTTTAGTTGGCATATTAGTTCTTTTATTTCCAGTAGTGCTTCTTCGGTAATGAAAATTCCCGGCAATCTGAATATGAACCATCCAAGTTTGGTTCCCGCGTTATACTTCTCACAATCTTTAATGAACCCAACCGGGCGAGTGTGTCTACTTTGATCCCAAATGCCTCCTTCAATTTCAACGGCAACCATTGTGTCAGGATGGGCGAAGTCATACCTCCACTTTCGGCTTGGATGGAATTCAAGTTCTTCGACAAGTTTAGGCCCATCGATCCTTCCCCACAGGGTAAGAAATCTTGTTTCCAAGACGCTCCGATTCCTCATTAGTTTTGACTCCTAGTTTGAAAAGTTCCGAGTAGAAGTTTTTTAAACTGACCCCGTTTCGCTTCCAGTTTGCCCTGACCTTCTCACGTAAAGAAAGTGGAATTTCAATGGTTATTAGAACATTTCTACCCATGTCAGAGGTCAGGTTCTCATGGGCAGAATCGGTTGTCAACAAATATTTTAAATTTTTTTTCTCAAACGGTGGACTACTCTGTGATTCTCATTGGGGGCAGATACTCATTAGACTTTTTTTTGTCTTTTGTAGCGGCACTTTTCTCATACTCTTTGGCGTATTCCCATATTTCTTTTTGTTTCTTTATCCAAGTTTCACGTTCAGCTTCAACGTCTACTTTCCAAAATTTTCGACCTTCTTTCTCGCCGTAAAGATCGATGAGTCTTTGACGATGGATAGGGTTGTTTGACTTAAACTGCTCCGGTTGATTGTCTGACAGGAATTTATCAAAAGAAGGAATTTTTGCCCCATTTGATTTTGCAATGTTAAATACTACTTGACCACGAAGACGGTTCTCAACACGTTCTTCAGTCATAGCCAGTTCTGGCTTGGGTTGTCCTTTTAGCCCCATCTTTTTCAATGAGGTTTTGTGACCTCGCACGATGCGGCTACCTTCCGTCCAAGCTAACCGTTCTGCCCCAAGTCCAAAGTCAGGTTTTGTGGGATCAATTACAAGCGGCTTTGACGGGGTTACAATTATCGGCCAAGGCGTATTTGTTGATGGAGGGGCCACGTTCTTCTTCCACGGGCCTTTACGCTTTTGTTGTTGTCCTTCTGGTTGTGGAATTTCCTCATATGGATTATATTCCCGTTGAGTAATCTCTCGAAACTTATCCAGTAAGTTTATCTTCTTAATTTGGCTTTCGCTAATTTCGTTTTCAATCGGCATACAAAACCTCTCGCTATAGATTATTTAATTGGATCAGCAAAATCAATAAACCTAGAATGCGCCCTACGCAAAGCAGCATTTTTAACTTGTTTAAGTCTGCTTATTTTAGCCGCTTTTTCAGCACCATCCATGTTTTTAGCCGCACTTATAAGTCGAATGCTTTTGTTAGTTTTTCTAATAATAGATTCAGTAATCTTTATTGTTGGATGTATTTGGAATAAAATCTTATTCAGTTCTCGATGTTGTGTAGCTTCTTCTAATTTTCCATT
>Ga0207898_1000025_pt1 | contig 8457 bp, 9 predicted proteins | sample LinPmetageLP55_FD_184064 | JGI IMG/M metagenome (GOLD analysis project Ga0207898, IMG submission 184064) | Marine viral communities from the Pacific Ocean - LP-55 (SPAdes) | ecosystem: Environmental > Aquatic > Marine > Oceanic | place: Pacific Ocean | collected 2010-02-09
AATTAGCCATAATATCCTCCTGTTAGTCGGCTGCGGTTAGTTTGCCCAATCCACGCGGCGATTTGCAGCAGAGCGAGTAGATCGCCTTGCAATAGCCACGCTTACCGCCACCCTCATCAGCCATGTCAACCGTGTGAAGATCGTCCATTGTCTGAAGTTCGAGAAGCGATTGATCAAGAATCAGCCCTGCGTCATCGTCAAACGTGCCGTTTGCGTCCGTGTTAAGGAACACGCTCGGCGTCAACGCCAGCTTGCCAAACGAGCTGTTGAAGGTTTTAACCTCCATGCTGATCGTCTTTGAGCTGTTGTTGTCGTTAACCTTGAACCGGCCTGCCGTGGCACTGCTCGCGCCCGTGTAGTTGGCCACTGTGGCCTCGGTGCGGGTGAAGTAGTCCACCAGCTCGATCAGCTCGGGGCTGAACACTGCCAAGTAGCTCTTCTTGTTTCCGTGAACCTCGAACAGACTCTGAAGCATCCCGTTGAGCACCACCTCGGTGATCGTCGCTCCGTTATGAATCTGCGCCGCCGGTGTCCGGAAGCTGCTCGGCACATCACTCGGCCCCGCGCTGTCGATCCAATCGAACAGACCACGTGTGGCCCAGGGTGTGTCCTGATCCCCGGAAGTGCGATCCTGACCGCCGCAAACGACGGCTTCGATGTCGCGTTTCAACTCTTGGACTGCCTTGCGCTTGCCATAATCGTATTCCGAATTGACTGCTGCGGTGTCCACCAACTGCTGCACGTCGGTAACACCGAACGAGCGCCGTGATATGTGTATGTAGTTTCCAAACCGGGCTCTCTTCGTCGCCTTGTTGTCGAAACTCACGACATCTGAACCCTCCGGAATACCTGTCCGTTTTACTGAGTCCAGCGTGTCTGCAAGCACTTCAACAAAGGTGGCGTTTGGCCCCGGCCCCTTCTTCATAGAGCTGACCACGGGTGTTTCCTCCGGTTCGAGAACCGTCAAAACATTCCGCAAATCTTCCCTATTGCCCCCGGTATCTCCGGGCACACTGTATGTATTTGCTCCTGGCATAATTTTACCTTGTTGTTACGCGGCAACCCGCCGCGCTTTACGTTTAGCGGAGAACATTTGTTGTAGCGCATCAGCCGAGCCGTAGTCGGGGCTGCTCTCATCGTAGAAGGCGTTGTCGGCGTTTGAGGCGGCCTTGTCGGCCGGTGTCCCCCGGGTCGGCGCCGGTGCGGAGTTGCTGCGCACCGATACCGGTGCGGGCGACTCCTTCCTAGCGCTCTTCTTGGTCTTGCCATTCATCATTTTTTGTATGTGCTGCAATCCAATCATCTGCGCCGTCACGATGCCTCTCCAGTGGGGAAGCCGCTTGACCTCGGGAACAGCAGAGGCAATTTCCATCGCCTGCTTGTAGAACACGCTCTTGGGGTCATTCCACTCCGGAAACATTTTGTAAACCGGTTCGTTGAACCGTGTCTCCTTTGTGTTGTACTCCTTGATCTGCTCCTCCCGCTCGGGGATGCTGACCACGAGATGCGTCTCCGCGTCCCGCTTGGCCTTCTGCACCTCCGAAGGTTCAATGTAGACTTCCTTCCCGTTGTCATCGGTGTAGTTCCCGCCGTCGGCGTGTTCCTCGCACCAATGTTTCACGTTAAGCCACTTCTTCTTCTCGTCACGCAACTGTTGCACGGTGTTGATGTCTGCCAATGGCCCCTCATCAGGGCCTGCCACCGGTTGTTCGGCGGCGCTGCGATAGGTTTCAACATCCTGCTCAAGTTCCGCGACTCGATCCTCTGCCTGCCTCGCACGCTCCTCTGCCTCCTTGGATCGGGCCGTCAGCTTGTTCACGCGCTTTTGGAATTTCTTCTCCCAGCGCGAGTCCGTACTTTCCGGCTCGTCCACCGTCTCCTCGGGTTCGTCCGTCTCCTCGGGCTCCTCCTCCGGTTCGGCTTGCGCCTCCTCTTCGGGTTCGTCCGGCTCCTCGGTTTCGTCCTCCGGTTCAGGGACAATCAAGGGTGCCTCTTCCACGGGCTCTTCCTCTGCATCCGCCGGGGATTGTTCTCCTGTATCCCCGGTTTCCGTCTGCTCTCCACTTGGTTCGACCGTTGCCGGTGCGAACAAGGACGAGAGCTCTTCCACTGATATGTTGTCTGCGGGTTTAGGGGCCTCCGCCACGCCTGTTTCTATATTAGCCATGCTTTATACCTTGCATTTAGGTGTCCAGTGTTTGATTGCCTCCAAACACAGAAAAAGGTCGTGGAGGCTTTTACCTCCACGACCCTCATCTGTTTAGCAACAATGTGCTGGGGGCGGCAGTTTAAGACGCTTTAAGACGCTTTAGGACGCTTTTTAATTTCTAAAAACAACTCCACTAGGCCCGCCAAGGCATCCACACCACCGGCAGCATGAGCCAGTTTGCCGTGATCACCGGCACTTCGCGGGTCGGAAAGATAGACCACCAAGGCTTCCCGCTGCTGCTTGATCAGCATGATCATATACTCGGCACGCGAGTCGGCCATCAGGCCACGAACATTGTCGTGAACAAACTCGTCCGGGGAAATTTTTTCGATGGGATCGCCGCCGCTCATGCGCCCAGCCTTCCGATCTGTGCGTTCTGCTGCTGCGTAAGCTGATGTTCAAGTTGTTTGGCCCGGCGTTCCACCACACCGCGCACATGTTCATCCTCCTGAAGTTTTTTCTGCGCCGTGGGCGTCTGCGCAAGCTGCCCAAGTTCGTTGAGTCGCAACTCATACGCCTGACCCTCCTTCACATCCACCGGCACACCGGCCATGAGCTGCGCAAACACATTGCGCTCCTCCTCCTTCTCCTGCTCACTCGCCGCCTCGGCCGGGCGCAACAAACGCTCGCCCATGTTCGGGTCAACAAAATCAAACACGACCTTCATCAGCTCGGTGCGATCCACCACGCCGTTGATGTCAAACTCGCCGACAGCGGCACGCAGCAGCTCGAGTTTTTGTTTCACCAGTTCCGCATCAAGGTTGGCCACGTTGAACGCAAGAGTGATGTCGTACTGGCCGAGGATTTCCTGTCGCGTGGTCTGCAACGGCTCAGCCTGGTTGCTGCCCACCACACGAAAATAAAACGGTTCGGGCAGAAACTGCTGGCAGAGTTGCAACACCTGTTGCGTTACCTCACGCCAGTAGTCGAGCCACTTGCGCACCATGTTCTGCTGGCGCATCTGCGCGTAGGCCACGTTGGCCTCCTCCACCGGCCGCCCAAAGTAGCGGTCGGCCGTCTTGCGGATGCTTTCCTCGATCTCCTTGCTGCCCGTGTCGTGTTTCGGGCTCTCCGCATACTGGTAATCGTCGGCGCGCATCCGGGGAACCATCACACCCGGCCCCCACGAACTCGGTGCACGGCCAAACGGGTGCATGAGCGGCGGCATCGTCGCCAGATACGAGCGATCCACCCGGCCGTCCCATTCCATCTTGATCTGGCGCTGCCAAGTGTGGGCAATCTCGCCGTAGCCGCGTGAGTCATCAACGCGGCGGGAAAGAAACTCGCGCCTCATCAGCACGAAGGGCATCCGGCAGTGCGCATAGTTGAGCAGCTCATGCTTGGCCACAATCTCGCCGCCGGACTCGTCCGAAGTGAGGTGCGGACTGAAAATGATGATGTAGATTCCCGGCACCCCGGTCTTGGGGTCCACGCGCCGCTCAAAGGCGTGCACGATCTCATAAAGGTTCTCGGTGTCCAGATCGAGCTGGCCCGGCCGCTTGCCGCGCCGAGTCGAATTTTCGAGGAAGTTACGCGAAGTCATGTTGCCCTTGGCACTCTCGATGATCTCCTCGGCCCAGCGTTTGTCCCAATCCTGGCTGACCACCGCATCCTGTATCTGCTCCGCCGTCATGTACTGGCGGTAATAGAGGCGGCGCGCCTTCTGGATGTCGGTGGTGTCCGCCGGTGCAAAGAAATCCTCGCCCACCTTGAGCGCCACAACGGTGGGACGATCCTTGTGAACCATCGGCACCGTCACCCTGCCCTCACCCTTTTTGCGCAGATCACTGACCAGCGTCCGCACCTCGGCATCGGACACGGTAAAGTTTTGTGTCGCCAAAAGATTCTGCGCCATGATAAACACGGCGTCATCGTTTGCGGGATCAAGCAGCAGGCTGGGCAGCTCGGCCAGCGCCGGGTCGCTCATCGCCGCGTTCTTGATGTCCTCAAGGTCTATCGTCTCATAATAGCGCTGCGTTTCGCGCTCCCAGAACACACCAATAACCGCCAACCCGTTTTCAAGATAATAATTGGCCGCCAGCTCCGCCTCGGTGTAAAGCTCCTCGATCTGGTTGCTCAACATGTAGCGCAGGAAGTTGGTGGTCTGGAACGCCTTGTTCGCGTCGTTGCTCTCCGTGGGCATGGCCTGCACGGTCATGCTGCGCAGCGAGGTCATCAGCATGTCGGTGTCCTCGTTCACATAGGTGTCCACCAGCGGCACACGGCTGTCACTGCAGCCTTCAAACGGCACCGGGGCGCGCCCGAGATTCTTCTGCCACTTGCGCCCGTCATCCGCTTGCCCCGGCCAGATGTTGTGCCGGTTCTCCCAGTTTTTAGTCTTGCGATCTACCAGACTACCATCGGCCGCCTCGCGGTACTCTCGAAGTATCTCCCCAAGATCAAGCTCATAGATTAAATTGTCAGACTTCATAGCACCTCCACCATCGCGCCTGCTGCGGGCAACTTCAGGTAACTACGGACACTCTCCCGCGTGATCTGTCTTTGACCCTTATCAGATTCAACACTATCAAGTTTACCAGTATCAATCAGCCGATAAACCGTCGATCTGCCCGCACGAATCAACTGTGTGACAGCCCCTACCCGCAATAACAGCGGCAATTCGTTGAATTGCTTCATACTCTCTCCTCGGCCGGGATATTACGTTTTGGCGCATTTCCGTCAAGGGGTCAAAATTAGAAATCCGGGGCATCCCCGCCCGTGGCCGCAAAGGCCACCGGATCGAAGTGATAAATGCCGTCCTTGAACATGTACCTGTCCGGGTCGATCACGTCCTTGAGCGCCCCCTTGAGGCCATCCAGACCGGTGTACTCGGCGTAGGCATAGATCGACTGCTCACACGCCTCGCTGATGTAGTAGCGCGGGCAGTTCATCATGCTGACCGGCTTGCTCTCGTCGTAGTCGAGCATGTCGTTGATGCCCTGTATCCCGTCCTCGATCTGGCCGCCCGGCGCCGGGAAGAACACCATCCCCGGGACGAGCTCGTTGCCCTCCTCGTCGTGGTCATCCTGCTCGAGCATGATGATGGGCGTCATGCCGCTTTTTGCGCTCGGCACCTCCGCGCCGCCAAAGCGCGAGTCAATGATGCGCCGATAAATCTCCTCACCGTCCTCGAGCTTTAGAATCAGCTTCTTGTAGCTGACCAGACTCAGCCCCAGCCCGGTCTGTGCAGGCCCCGGTTTGCCATCCGCCTTGTCGCTGGGCAGCGCCCATTCCCCGTACTGCTGCCGGGGCGGCCATTCACGGTAGAGAAACACCCGGTTCAGGTTGTCCACTAGGTACCACTTGATGAACCAGTTCTTGCTTCCGGCCGGATCAACCGAGCAGTAGCGCGTGCCTTTCTCCGGCACTTTTTCCTCCGGCACAACATGCACGTTCTCGTTGAACTTCGGGAACGCCTTGCCCTCGAGCCGTTCCGCCCATCCGTAGGCACGAATCTTGACCTCCTCGGTGCTCTTGCCCTCGAGCATCTTTTTTACATTCTCGTATCCACCAAACGGATTCCAGATGGAATGAAAACAGATCATCTTGGCATTACGCCGGATCGGCTGAAGCGTGTACGGCATGTGGCCCGGCGGACAGCCGGGCACGTTCACGTTGTTTGGCAGCAGCTCGCTCGCGGCGCTCTCCAACACCCTGGCCCCGCTCTGGTACTCCTTGACCGTCATGCTGTACCCCTTCACGGGAGTAAAGGTGACGATCAGTTTGCCCGAGCGGGTGGCAATGCGGAAACGCAGCGTCTTGACCAGATCATAGCCAATCAGCTCGTCCGCCCAGATCAAGTCGAGCTCGCCCCCCTCAAACACCGATTCCAGCATGGAATAGTTCAGGAACCGGCAGCGCGAACCATTGGGCAGGATGAACACCTGATCACTGAACCCGCCCTTGTCCGTCCAGCGCACATTGGTTGTCTTGCCCTGCTTGCCTATGTCGCGCCATTCAGGCGGCAGATAGCGCCGGATGACCGGCTGCTGCATCTCGATGCTGCTGGGCAGCGTGGAGTGCAGACACCACACGTTGCACCTATCCTTGGCGCACATGGTTTCCACCACAAACTTGGCGGCAAAGTCGGTTTTACCCGCCCTGTTGCCGCCAAGTATCAACAACTCATCCGCCTCCGACAACAACGAGCGCGCCCGCTTCCACGGTTCCAGCTCGAACCCGCTGTTGAGCGGATCGTTGATGGCAAGGGCGATGGCCTGCTCACGCTCCTCGAGAAGCCCCTGAAGGAACTCAACCCCCTTGGACTCGGCGATGCTCAGCATCTCCTTGTCCGTGAACTCCGGATGGATCGGGTGCGGTGTCTGCTTGAACGCCATCAGTTCTCCGGATCAGCTTTTGTTGGATTTTTCCAATACCAAGCCGGGGCACTTAATCCGCTCATCCGCCTGTACCGAAAGCGGTTCTCACCACCCTCGGACAACACCGGCCCATGATTGCGCTCACAATTCACACACACATGGAACTTCCGGTTGTTCAGGTATCCCCTGCATACTGCGCACACAGGGCGCTTGATTTTAGCTGGTTCCCTCATCCTCCTTTGTTTCCGGCACAACCACCGCTGGCGCAGTTGACCACGTTTCACCGGCATCGTGAATGACCCGTTCAAGGACATTCGCCGCATTCTGCACTTCCTGTTGCTGCTGACTTGCGAGTTGCAGCGCGAGGTTCGCGAGCACCCGAAGTGCTGCTAGTGCGTTGGCTTTGTTCAGGTCGGCCTGACTTGCGGCCCCTTCCATTTTTTCGTTTTCTTTTGCCATGTTTTTTCTGCTTTTACTTTATACCCAGTTGGGTTTTTTATTATTTCATCCGCTTTTTTCTTGCGCAGATAAAAGAGTGGTTCGTCCGGCTTCAACTCTCCTTCGTGATACAGGCAGTTGAGCGCCTTGGCCTCGAGCTCGGGGTTCCCCCTGCCCAGGCTAATCTCAAGGTGTTTCAGGGTAGTTGGCGACAGTAGTTTCCTCATTATCCACGACGATCTCGGGCTGTATCACATCCACGTCCTCCTCCTCCTTCTTTTTTCCTCTTGAAAGGGGAAAATCAAAACTGTCCACCTTTACCTCAACATCGTTATAGGTGTGCCCGTCTTTTTCCCAGCTTGATCGCACCAGACGCCCGTGCACAATAATGGCTGATCCCGTCTTAAACCATTTGCGGATTTTATCCGCCAGCTCATTCCACGCACTGCACTTGTACCAATCATCATCCCTGTCTTTTCCCTGACTAACAGCCACGTTAAAATTGGTCACGTTGCCGTAGGATTCGTGCGGTGTCGGATCACCGCCCAACCTTCCCTCTAATGATATGTGTATCATAATTTATTTATATGTATGTTGTTTTTTCTTCCTTGTAAGGCGCAAACCGCATTTCCGCCTTGTGAAATATATAATCACTCTTGCCACATGGGCCGTTGCGCTGCTTGACGATCACAAGGTTGCGCCTCTTTTTTTCAAGCCATCCCTCTCCGCTCTCCCACATGTCCCTCTCCTCATTGTTGCGCGGCTGGGCATCGGCCAGAATGGCCACCAGATCGGCGTCCTGCTCGAGCTGACCCGATTCCCTCAAATCCTCCATCGAGGGCGTGTAGTGCCCTTTCTGGGCCGAGGCGCGGTTAAGCTGCGCCAGACCCAGCACCGGAATCTCGAGCTCCTTGGCCAGCGCCTTGATGCCCCTTGAAATCTCGGCAATCTCGCTCTCGCGATTGTTGTACTGGCTGCTCGTTCCCCGGATGAGCTGCACATAGTCGAGCACCACCAGCTTGATGCCGTGCTGCGCCTTTAACCGCCGACACTTGGCACGAATGTCGAGAATGCTCTGCTGCGTGGTGTCATCGAGGTAGAGCGGCAATTTTCGGAACTTCTCACATATCGGCAGGAGCACCGATAAATCCGCCTTGTAAGCATACCCGGTGCGGTAATTCTGATAGTTACACCATCCCTCCGCAAAAATGATCCTCTCCACCAGCTCGACTCCCGACATCTCCATCGAGAAAAACGCCACCGGTATATTCTGATCAAAGAGCATCCTCGCCACCATGTTGGTGGCAAACGAGGTCTTGCCCATGCCCGGTCGGCCGGCAATCAGAATCATTTGCCTCTTTTGAAAGCCGCTGGTTTGTTTGTTCAAATAATCAAACCCGGTGTCCAGCCCTGTTAGTCGCCCCTCACCGCGCTCATAGTTTTGAATCTCCTCATAGAGCTGATCCACCATCCCTCCCAAGTCCACCCCTT
>Ga0207898_1000026_pt1 | contig 8451 bp, 8 predicted proteins | sample LinPmetageLP55_FD_184064 | JGI IMG/M metagenome (GOLD analysis project Ga0207898, IMG submission 184064) | Marine viral communities from the Pacific Ocean - LP-55 (SPAdes) | ecosystem: Environmental > Aquatic > Marine > Oceanic | place: Pacific Ocean | collected 2010-02-09
TGCGCACCTGGCTGAACAGCAGGCTCTATCCTTGGCGGTTGCGCACCAGGCTGAACAGGAGGCTCTACCCTTGGCGGTTGAGCACCTGGCTGAACGCTGGGTGTCGCCACTGGCGGCACATAACCTGGGTACTTGGGCTGCGTGGGCGCTGTCGGCGTAAAGGGCGTCTCTTCACGCACCTGCGGCACCGTCGACACCTCGGTGCTGCGACCCGTGCCAGTCACCGTATCATCGAATACTGGAGATGGAACGAACGCCCCTGGCTGCACGCTAGGCGTCGGTTCCACCCTCGCGGGTTGAGCGCTTGGCTGTACGCTGGGCGTCGGTGTTGGCGGCACATAGCCTGGATACCGGGGTTGCGTAGGCGTCGTCGGCGTAAAGGGCACCTCTTCCCTGGCTGTTGGCACCGTCGACACTTCCGTACTACGACCCGTGCCCGTGCGCGTATCTGTAAACGCTGGCGGCGGGGGTGGCGGGGGCGGGGGCGGGGGTGGCGGTGGGGGCGCAGCTACAGGCGGCACATACCCTGGATACTGGGGTGCCGGTGCCGGCGCTGCCGCCGGTGGCACGTACCCTGGATACTGCGGTGCCGGCGCTGGCGCCGGCGCTGGTGCCGCCACTGGCGGTACAAACCCTGGATATTGCGGTGCTGGGGCTGGTGCCACTCCATTGGCTACTGCTGCCACCAGAGGATCTTCTCTGCGCACGGCCCTGCCACTGCCATTCCTGCGACGATTACGTTGAGTAAGAGGTGCCATTATTCAATTCCAGTCTTGCGATGCCTGGTCCTGCCAATCGGCTTGTACATGAGGTTGGTGCGCCGGATAGTAAACGTCTCATCATCGATGAAGTTGCTGAACCGCAGCGTGGTGCGCGGGTCGTAGCCGAAGAGGTCGCTGTCGTCGGTCAGTGCCGAGACATCCGACTCCAGCGCCGAGCTGTCGAGGACGAAGGTCGAGTCGAGCAAGGCGCCCGACTGCCCCATGGTGATCGTCTCGGTGTTGCTGACGATGCCGGCGCCCGTCTGCTGCACGCTGACATCGAAGTCGCCGATGTTGTCGAAGAGGGTCCGCGCATAGAGCCAGCGGCACTCGACGCTGTCGCCCAGCGGGGCGATGGCGGCCGTCTCAAAAAAGGCTTTGATGGCGCTGCCGTCGTCGTTGTTATTCGTCTCATGGGCCATGATGAAGCCGGCGAAGTCGCCGGCGTGCGGCAGGTCATCGACCAGCGCCGCACTGTCGCGGGTGAAGTTGTTATACGGTCCAAACCAGGCATCGAGGCGCCCCGAGTAGATGGCGACGCTGTTCATCGTGGTCTGGGTCGATCCATACGGCAGGAAGAACCAGACCTCCTCCTTCGCCGGATAGTAGAGCGCGAAGCTGTAGGCCAGCCGCGCCGTGTTGAGGCTGCTCCAGTAGCGGTCATCCAGCGCAAAAGAGATCTTGTCGACCTGGGCGCCGCCCGTCCACTGGTAGATGCCATCGCTGCGGACGAAGACCTGCCGCTCTCCCGGTATCGTGACGATGCTGCGGCCGGCGATGGTGCCGCGCTGCGTACGCTGCTGCTGCTGGAACGGGATCGTCGCGTTGCCCGTCGCCGTCAGCGTATGGATACCCTCGTCGGTATGAACGGCCAGCGTGTTCTGAAAAGGCTGCAGGCCGGTGATGTCATAGCCGAACTGGTGATAGTTGGTAGCCCCCCAGGTGGTGATGTCGCCGGCGTCGGCACGCCAGAGGCGGTCGCTGTTGCTGTTCTCGTTGCCCAGCCAGAGTCGGTTTTCCCAGAAGGCGATCCATGTCGGCTTGGTGAAGCGGCCGTCGTCATCGAGGGTGCCGGCATTGGCGGTGCCGCCGGCCCAGGTGATGGCGTCGGTGTCGACGCCGTTGCAGGCGACGAGCGTAGCCCCGGCCATGACCCAGTTCCAGGTGTTGTCGTTGCCGGCGGTGATGGTCACCGACCCGCTGCGGTCGGTGGCGGTGCCGCCCGTGACATCGAAGAACTTGTCGCCGGCGATGGCGAAGGTCTTGTCGGCAGCGGCGATATACACCTGCCCGAAGGCGGTGACCGTAGCGCCGGAGTTCATGGCGCTGGCGTTGTACTTGGCAAACCCCTTGCGCTTCCTGACCTCGCCGGCCAGGCCGACGGTGCAGTTCTCCATGTCGTACAACCCCTCCGGCCCGATCTCCTCGGCCGGCAGGCTGTAGTTGACGCCGGCTCTCCACGGTCCCAGCTTGAGGCTCTCCGCACTGATAGGCATTACGTGAGGGTGCCTTCCTCTGGAGAAAAGCCGAAGTGGCCCACCTCGTCAGAGCGGCGCATACGATAGATGCGGTTGCCCTGCGCATTGGCATTCTGGCGGCTGGCGACGGCGAGGACACGCTCCATCTCCTGGCGGTCGGCCACCGCGCCCTGGTCGTCGCCCTTCTCCTCCTTGTAGAGGCTGGCGACGCCATAGACGAGCGCCGGCTGCACGATGGGGCTGTAGTAGCCGTCGAGGCTGTCGCTGTCGTTGCTCTCCACGAAGTCGGGCACCAGCGAGTAATAGCGGTAGGCGATAGTATCCACTGAGTCGGGCTTGGGATAGAGCGCGATCTGCGTATAGCCGGAGCTGTCGACCCCATCGAGGATAGCCCAGGTGGGGTCGCCGCTGATAGAGTGGTCGGGGTCGGCCGCATCCAGATCCTGCGACGACATCATAATGATGACGTGGTTCTGGGTCGTATTGCGGAAGCTCAAGGGCGTGATAGCATCCGAGGCCAGGCTGTAGGCCTGGGTGCCGTCCACCGTGTCGAACGTCGACGCCTTGAACATCCAGTTCCACTTCTCGCGCGACTGGATGTCCTTGCCCACCATGTTGAGGTAGGTCCGCGCCCCACTCTTGAAGGTCGATGATCCGACGTTGAGCCCCACGCGGCGCAGCGCCGTCTGCATCACTTCCAGGTTCGTCATATCAGATTCGCCCAAGCGCCATTCTCATAGCCCTGGAATTTGTTGGTAGATGAGTTGTAGACGATCATGCCATTGACGGCCGTCAGCGCATCCCGCTGCGTCGTCGTCAGACGCGGCAGCGTAAACGACGCGGCATACGCACCCGTCTCAGCCTGGATATCGCCCAGCAGCGCCGTATCGCCGAAAAAGGCGGCGGCATTGACCTGCCCCCCCGTTTCCGACATCGCTACATATGGGCGTCGAGCGCCATATGATCGAGGTCGTACTCAGAGAGGTTGTCGCCGTTGTTATCCTTCCAGCGTTTCTCCCAGACGGCTACCGCCTCCGGCCCGTGGTCGGAGATGCGCGCCGGCGGCGACGGCACATAGCCCTCGATGTGAGTGACCTCGCCTATCGCCTTGACGGTGTTGCGCACCTGGCTGTTGGTCGTCGGCGACTTGCGCTCCCGCGCATGGGTGCTTTCGAGGTCTAGCCCCTTGCGTATCGCCGCCTTGGTCGCGTCGCTGGCCTTCAAGATCAATTGCGCAATCTGATCGGAGGTGACCTCCGGCGCGGTGGCCGGTGCAGCCAGCGGCGGGGCCGCCGTAGAGACGACTTCCGCGATCTGATCGGGCAGACTCAGCTCCTGCTGTTTCTTAGCCATAAAAGTTGCCTTGCAAGCGTTTAAACGCTCTCTTTGTGGTTAAGGGGGCGGCGCCATGACGGCCGCCGCCCCGATAGATGTGCTGTTAGCCGCCTATGTTAAGCATAAAATGAACGCACTTACTTGTAGCGGCAGCGGCCATTGCCTGGCCGATTACTGGAGTATCATAGCCAGCATCTTGGGTCTGCACCGTACCAGCAGTGCTGTCCGATAATTGCAAGTTATCGCCAAGGACGACGGCTGCGGCAGCGTCATTCAGGGCAAAAGCAATACCCGCGGTCTGCAACCAGAAGTAGTACCCACTGGTAATAGACATTGGCGCAATACCCACCACGCGGTCATAGTCCGTATCGCCCGTACCAAGAGTAGCCGTGATAACGCTGCTGTATGGGTTGGGTGTAATCATGTAATCATCGCTACTGGCTACGGCCGTAACGATACCATCGTACAGTGAAAACGTCACCGAATTACTAGAGGCTGCCGTATTTCCTTTAACACGGTACTGCTCCAGGTTGGTGATGTTTCCGAAATACGCACCGGCATAGAGGTCTGCCGTGGCGCTGCCCAGCGTGGAATCCGAAACCGTAATCGATTTCGCTCCAGCACTGGCCGCTGTAAACGTGCCGTCAGTGTCAGCAGCAATAAGCTGAACACTGTCGGTAGATACGACCTTGGCAGCGGTGATAGCGGCTACCGCCTTGCTGTACCGAAACGCACGCCCATCCTCAAACTGGCGACTGGCGCCAAGAGGATATTCCTGCGATGAGGACTCTGCATAGATTCCCTGCGGAGAACCGCCGGTAGCACCGGAGATCAACCCTAAAGAATCAGTCGATGCGTTGTTATAGCCTGTTCCCAGACTTTGGCTTCCACTAGCCATTGTTCATTCTCCTTCGCCCGTTGCTAGGCTTAAAGGCGCATTGGCTTGCGCCTCGGATGTTTAGTCGTTGACGTTGTATACAACGCCTAGACGACGACGGTTGTTGGTGGTGATTTGCAGGCCGATCAGAATAAATCCGACTTTCGCCATCTGGTTGGCCGGCTCTTTAAATGGAGACTTCGCGAAGTTCATGCCCGACTGCATATGCATCTTGAGGTACTTGGTATTTAAGAAGTAGATGCGGTCAGACGCGCAATCGCGGTCGTACTGTACCGGGACGCCTCTGAAAGACGGCAGCCGGCCGTCGACACCAGGCTTATCTTTGGCGGTCAGGCGCTGATAGCCCGTCCCTTCAAAGATCTCCTCGTAGTCGGCGTAGATGGCGTTGGACGTGAAGATGTTGGTCGGCTGCTCATTGCCTTCCGACACCTCATTCCAAAGCGTCGACATCCGAATCATGCCCTCGTAAAAGTTGGTATTGACAATCGTCTTAAACGACGTGTCGGCCGTGGCATTCTCGGCTTTGTTCTTCCACCAGCTGTTGCTGCTGATGGTGATGCCGCCCAGGGTCGTCGGCGTGGTGGCCGGCGCATCGGCGATGATGTCCTGGAAGCCCAGCGGTGCTTTGCCGGTCTGCGCGGAGTAGAGCGATGCATTGATCTGATCTCTCAGCGTGAGCATCGACTGCTCGGTCTTGACGGCGAGGAGTTTCATCGCGGCATCGGACTTGCGATTCTCCATCTCCTCGGTGTAGTTGATGGTGATCGGCACGGCCGCATAGCGGAACGGATAAAACGCCGCCGTGACGCCATCGACCGCATCGGTGTTGAGGACATCGTAGCCGCTGAAGTACTGAGCTGAGTTGCCTGAGTACAGTAAGTCGGCCTGAATTTCCTTTCCACCGTTGTCGGTGACCAGGGCTTTTCCGCTGCGGAACATATCGAGCGTGGGGTAGGCGTCGAAGAAGTTATCGGTCAACTCCTTGCGCTTCGCCCTCATTGTCAACGTCCAAGCGGCATCCCAGGTTTCAGTGGTGCTGGTAGCTGCCATAATAGTTTATTCCTCTTATTCAAATCCTAGATTGGTTAAACCCGACAGTACTTCATTGTCGGATAACGAGCCGCTCTCTTCGCTGGCGTCGACACCCTGCGTCTGACGCACCGCGCGCTTGCTGCTGCGCTTCGCCTGCGAGTCCTGATCGCGGAGATCCGCCGCGTTTTGCGCCGTCACCCCCGCGTGCAGTTCGTAGGCTTCTCTGACGCTGTACGGCTGACCGGTATTGGGGTTAGCAATCCTGGTCGTCGCCACGATCTGGTCGGTGTAGCGGTCCAGATCGGGTCCGTACTGATCCCGCGCCTCCTGCACCTGCTGACCGATATACGCGGTCTGCTGGTTCTGGACGTACGAGTTGGCGTGTACCAGCTGCGTCTGCAGCGCCTGCACCTGCTGCGTCAGCCCATTGATATGGCTGCCGACTTGATCGTGGACGATCTGCTGCACGGCATCGATGCCGCGCACCTCATCCTCCGATGCGTTCTGCCGCATCTGATCAATCGGACCCAGCGGCGCCGGTGGGGCCGCCATCTGTTGTATGCGCGACGTCCACTCCTGGCGTTCCTGCGCCAACTGGTTGCGCTGGTCGGCCAGGTCCTGCTGCGTCCGCGTGAACTGCGCCTGCAAGTTCTTCGCCAGCGGTATGAGCGGTTGGTACTGCTCCGGCACCGACTGTAGATCGGCACGTAGCCAATCGGTCTGCCCCGGATCGAAATCCGATGTGCCGCTGTCAGAGTGTCCAGCATCTTCCGACGGGGCCGACGACGAGGTGGTCTCCGTCAACAGCTCCAGGCTGTCTTCAGAGGCGCTCGACTCGGGTGCCGCATCGTCACTGCTAGAGTCCAGATCCAGAATCTCGGACATTGCTTACTACTCCATGGTTGCCTGCTCGGCCGCAGCGAGTGCCTCGTCGGGCGTGTGGCCCCAATAGACGGGGTCGCTGGAGCGTGGTGCAGGATGGGTCACATCACGGGTGATGTGAGAACGTGAGCCGCCGACCGGGTCGGACGACTCAACGACGTTGTATTGCTTGAGTAACTTTTGCTTGTGCGAGTACGACTCAACGACGCACCCGAAGCCGGCATGATACTGGCCGTACATACCCGAGTGGTCGTGGTGGATGCTGTTGCTTTTCACAAAGACCATCGGCGCATCCTCGCCGCAGTCGTCGCAGATAATCGTCTTGGTGATGTCGTCGCCTTTGAGGAAGCAGACGTCTTCATGGAAGCGGCCGCAGTCCTGACATTCGTAGTCGTGTAAGATCATTAAGCTATCCTTGTCCCGGTGCGCGTTGGACCTCTTGGCTCATCGCCTGGGCCTGGCTCCGCACCAGGCTGATGATGCCCCCCTCCGACTCGCTGCGCTCTGAGCCGCCCCCGCCGGGGGCCTGGGGCTGCACCCCCTGCGCCATCTGCTGCAAGTACTGCTGGTGCTGGGCCATGTGCTGCTGCGCGATCTGCATGACCTGCTGCTGTTGCATCGGCAGCATCTGCTGGAACTGCGGCAGCTGCTGGAGCTGCTGATGTACCTGGAGGTGTACCTGGTGGTCCTCCTCCGGTGTGACGCCGGGGTCGCCGCCGACGATGAGGTAGGCGACGTTTTCCAGGTTGGCGGCCTTGACGGCGTCGGCGTTCTCATCCTGCGCGAGGTACTTGTCGGGGTCTTGCACCCTGAAGGCCTTGAACAGGCCCTTGAGCGCCTCCAGGCGGTTCACCTCGGGCAGGTTGGAGATATAGCCGAACAACTGCAAGGCATCCTCGCGCTCGAGCTGCTCGGTCAGCGGCTGCATACTGCCGGCGACGATGTCGACCTTGAAGCGGACGCGCAGCAGGTCTCTCGAAACCGCCTCGAAGACGGGGTCCTGGGCATCCTGGGCGACGTTGACGAGGAAGTTCTCCGGCGTATACCGCGCATCGGCCATCATCCGCAGGGTGTTGCGGACAATCGCCTTGTAGGTGTCGGCTACGCGCAGCTGCATCCACTCGCGGTTGACCTGCGAAAAGGAGGCCTGGAGGCTGGCCTGCGTCGCCGTCACCTTGGGGCCGCCGCCCATCGCCAGCTGGCTGACGTTGAGCGACTGCTCCTCCAGGTTATGGGCCGTATGCTCCAGCCCCAGCTGGTCGGGGGGCGGCGCACCGAAGTTAAGCTCCTTCATGGAGGTGTTGGGGTCTTCGACCCAGATGATCTGGCCGTCGCGCCCCTCCTCCAGGGTGTCGCCCAGATCCTGGTTCGCTTCCCGCTCACGACGCGACGCTAACACGATGCGCTGGAACCGCTTAAGGAGATCGGCGCGGCGTGAGACGCTCTCGATGATCAGCTTCTGGGTGTCGGCGATGTAATTCATCGGCGGCTGCCCATAGAAGCTCCGCTCGGTCTGGTCGAACTTGAGCGCGTGGTACGGGAAACCCCCGTCGACGAGGTAGCCGGCGCCCTTCTCGAATTCGCCCGTCATCATCGGCTCACCGGTGAAGGGGTCCGGCTCCGTCACCGGCTCCATCGCCAGCATCGGATGGTCGACCTCCTCTATAGGCTCCTTGACCCCGTCGGCGAAGGTGATGCGCTTTTTGTGCATCCGGTCGTGGATCTCATAGAGGACGACCATATCGCCGCGCTCTTTGCTCTGGGTGACGGCATCCTGCTCATCGGAGTGCGCCGCATCCTCGAAGTCGGTGATGAAGCCGTCGCCGCTCGTCTCCTCCGACATCGCCTGTATCTGGCGGCGGTTGACAAACCGCTTGTCCTCTTTGACGAACTCCAGCGGCACCAGCATCTTCTCGATGATAAAACGGGCATGACTGAGCTTGTGCGGGGGCGTCAGCGGGTCGAGGAAGATATTAAAGGGCGAGACGCGCGTGACATAAGGAAAGTCGTTCTCCATCGAGTCATTGACGACATAGGGGGCGACGATGTCGTCATCACCGGGGGG
>Ga0207898_1000028_pt1 | contig 8306 bp, 12 predicted proteins | sample LinPmetageLP55_FD_184064 | JGI IMG/M metagenome (GOLD analysis project Ga0207898, IMG submission 184064) | Marine viral communities from the Pacific Ocean - LP-55 (SPAdes) | ecosystem: Environmental > Aquatic > Marine > Oceanic | place: Pacific Ocean | collected 2010-02-09
AAAGAAGGTATCATTGTAGTTCCTTGTTTATATTATAACACCTTTAATGAGTGGAAAGACAGAGGCGACGGTCCAGGACGACCTGTAAAAATACATACCGATCCTGCGATTATGTCTGAAACTAGCAGAGGTGAGGATAATAAAGATAGACTACCTAATGGTAACTATGTTGAGGATACAGGGAATCATTTTGTCTTTATTTTAGATAAAGACTATCTCCCTCAAGAACAGGCATTGATTACTATGAAGTCAACTCAGAAGAAGAAATCTAAAACCTGGAATTCGATGATGCAGACTCGAAGATTGAAAGGTACTAAAGGTTTCTTTAGGCCCCCTACTTGGGCGACTACTTATAAGTTGACAACTACTAAAGAATCCAATTCTCAAAATCATTGGTACGGATGGATAGTAGAGTTTGATAAGTATCTTGCTACTACACCAAATGCCAAAACTCTTGAGGTCACGCGCGAATTTTATAACAGCGCAAAAAAAAGTGATATCTTTGGTAAGGTTGATTACTCGTCAACGGACATAAACCAGGAACCTAAGAAAACTGCTGTACCGTTTTAATGTTAAAACGGTTAGTAGATCTTTTCGAAGGAGATCCTGACAAGTTCATCACCACTTCGCTTACGGGCGAAGTGGATGAACGGGGAAAGCGCCAAGCGGAATACCTCACGATTCACAAACCTCTTACTAACACTAAATGGCAACAACATTTAGATGGTAAAACGAGGATCGGATTACGACCCGAAAATAAAGAGAAAGTTAAGTGGGGGTGCATTGATGTAGACCCTACGACTTATAAAAATTATTCACAAAAAAAATATGTTGATATTATAAAAGAATATCAACTCCCTCTAGTTCCTGTTAAATCCAAATCAGGAGGTCTTCATTTATTTTTATTTTTAAAGGATTGGGCAAGCGTTGAAGATGTAAGAAAAAAATTAGATGAATGGAATGATACTTTCTTTATGGCTAATGAAGTATTTCCGATGAATAAAGCAGTAACAATGCCATACTACAAGATGAACGCAACCATAGAATTTGCCTTTGACGATAATTCAAATCCATTGATGATAGGAGCCTTTCTAGATCTAGCAGAAGAAAGAAGGTTAACAGTAAAAGAATTATACAATTTAAAAACCAATGCATATGAGCCCGAAGCCGATTGGCAACATTATCCTCCTTGTGTTCAAAAACTTATAACAGACCCTTGGCCATCAAACAATCGCAATAATTTTCTTTTTAATATTATGGTTCTGGAGAATAAGAAAACCGACGGTAATTTAGATTTAAAAACTTTTCAAGACATTGCAATACAAAGAAACAAACAATGTTTTGTTAAACCTTTAAATATTAATGAAGCAAAAGCCGTAGCTAAATCCGTCAAACAGAGTGGTTATCATTTTAAATGTCCCCCTAAACATCAGGAACTCTCTCCTATTTGTAATAAAGAATTATGTAAACTTCGTAAATTAGGAATTGGTCCACAGGTTCCCGACATTATGGATGAATTTAAGGATGTAATTTATACTCGAGATTCTAAAACTATTTATTTCAGCTTCACTTATAAAGAGCAACGAATCACGGTGGAACCGGAGGATATGAGAGATGAAAAAACCTGGAGAGTTAAGCTATTGAAGTATGGACTATTCTGGATGACTCTTCCCAAAAGTCGTCGAGGCCCACCTTTATTTGAGTTAATGCTGCAAGAACTTACTAAAAGAGCCAATGAAAATGAACAAGCTAAATACACCGATACAATAGAAGAAGAAAAATATGATGTTCTTAAAGCATTCTTTGAACAAACTATCGAACAAGACGATTTTGAAAAATTAAAAGATGGATATGTAGTGTTAGATTCTAAAACTAATATCTGTTATTTTAAAAGAAGTACTTTAAACAATTGGTTATCTAGACCAGGAAATAAAAAATTTAAAAGTACCATGGAAGCCTTTCAATTATTAGGTTGCAAAAGACATGACTATTTTGAGGGAGTACAGAACGTTTGGTATGTGACAATGCCTGAATTTGTAAAACATGTTAATATAAAGCCTATGACAAAAACAACAAAGACAACGGAATTGGATGATGAATATCACACAGGAAAATTCAGAACTACAGAATCTAAAAAGACTATACCACAAGACAATTAAAATCTTTGGCCCGCCAGGAACAGGAAAAACTCACACGTTAGTGGAAAGAGTATTAAAAAGATATTTACAAAAAGGAATACCCCCTGACCAGATTGCTTTTATTTCTTTTACTAATAAGGCAGTTAACACTGCGGTTGAAAGAGCACTAGCAGCTTTTCCTCAATACACCACTAAAGATTTTGAAAGATTTAAAACATTACATAAATATTGTCGAAGATATTTTGAAGAAGAAGTATTCGATCCTAAAGATTGTATGATTGATTTTGCTCTTCAAACTAAAATTGTTAAAGAAAGTGATAAAAGATTAGCAGACGATAATTTTACTTATAAAGATTGGTCTCTTTCTATTTATAGTAAAGCTAGAAATATGCTTATTAACCCCACCGAAATTTATAAAAAAGAATCTTATCAGAAAGACTCATTAGACGTTTTTATAAGGAAGATCAAAACTTACGAACATTACAAACGATCAGGAGGGGAAAGACCCTTCATTGATTTTGATGATATGATTGAAAGAGCTATTGATGAAGTAGAATTTCCTCCTTTAAAAGTTTTGATTCTAGATGAATCCCAAGATTGTACTCCCCTACAATGGTCAGTCATATATAAAATGGCAGCCAATATTGATAGAATTTATCTAGCAGGGGATGACGATCAAGGAATATATAAATGGAATGGTGCTGATCCAAAATACTTTACTACTTTTTTTCCAGGGCGCAAAGTAAAACTGAGAAAGACAAAGCGCTTTGGTGAAGCAGTCCATCATTTTTCTCAAATTATTAGGAGAGGAATTCTAGATAGCGAAGAAAAAGAGTATGAATATGAAGATAAAGAAGGGTATGTAAAAAGATATTTAAGTTTTAAAGAAATTCCTTTTTCCGAACTAGAGGGAACTTGGTATATCCTAGGACGAATCAATAAAACTGTAAATGAATTAAGAATGATTGCTAAGGATGCAGGTCTTTACTTTGCTGACAATGAAGGTAACAAGTGTTTCGATCCCACACAATGGGAAGCTATTAAAGCCTGGACTCGAATATCAAAGGGGAAAAAAATTGATAAAAGACAAGCTCGAAAAATGTACAAATATATTAGGGAAGTAAAAGACCCTGCGTATAGAACAGATAAATTTTGGAGATCTGAACCAGATTTTAGGGAATATAACTTTGAATCCTTACTAGAATGGTCAGGATTAGATTTATCTAAGGCTGCTCAAAAGAAACAATGGTGGCGGATTCTGCGAAGAAATTTTACCCCGAGACAAATTATATACTTTTTAAGATTGTTAAAAAGATATGGACAGCAACAGTTAGATGAAGAACCTCAGATTATTATAGACACCATTCATTCAGTCAAAGGTGGAGAAGCTAATCATGTGGTGCTTTATGGAAAAGGAAATTTCCCTTCTAATTATAAAAGTAAAAATAAGCAAGAAAAAATTGATGAAAAAAAAGTATGGTATACAGGCGCAACTCGTGCTAGAAACACCATTCATTTATTAGGCACGGATTATAAATATAATTATCCGTTAGGAGGAGATTATTTAGTATATGTTCAGGAAACCCGTTGATGCAAACTACTACACGCGCTTAAAAGAAATGATAAAAAAAATCAAAAAAGAAACTGGATGGACAGATATTCTAAAAATAACAGAAGAGGCACACATTAGATTAAAAGTAAAAAAGCGTGTTGAAAAAAAGCCATGAAAAAATTAAAAATGGATATATTATTATGGATTCAAGGCTGGTCGGGTCAACTTAATTCATGGGCTTGGACTGAATGGGACAAACTTCATCGAGAGGACTGGAAATGAATCGTATATTTATAGTTATTTTTAGCTGTTTAGGTTTGATAGTTTTATTATCTCTCTATATGCTAGTGGTGGTTCTATGAGTCATAAAGATATGTTTAAAGGAGTGACCTACGAATCTTTGGATAAACAAGTTGACGGAACTCACTATAAAGGTTTTAAGATTGAACCTGCTCAGTTCATTTCAGAAAATCATTTAGAATGGGCAGAAGGAGAAGCTATTAAATACATTTGTAGACACAAACTTAAAGGAAAAGAAAAAAGTATTGATAAAGCAATTCATTGCTTAGAAATAATTAAAGAAAGAGATTATTCATGAGCTTACAGCTTTCTATGAATTTTAAAAAACACATTTGGTCTTGCCCTGCAGAATATAAAGATCTCTCCCATGCAAAAGAAATAGCAATTGATTTAGAAACTCGTGATGAAGGAATTGGTTCTGGCCAGGGGGCGGGTTGGGCAACTGGTAATGGAAACATTATTGGATTCGCTGTAGCCACCGAAGGTTGGCAAGGCTATTATCCTTTTAACCATTTTGGAGGAGGTAACATGATTCCTGCTCAAGTTAAAAAATATATAAAAGATGTATGTGCCTTACCGTGCACTAAAATATTTCACAACGCTCAATATGACATAGGATGGCTAGAACAAGAAGGTTATAAAATTAATGGAGAGATCATTGATACGATGATTGCTGCAGCCATTGTTGATGAGAACCGCTGGTCTTATTCTTTAAATACTTTGTCCAAAGATTACCTGGGGGAGATTAAAGCAGAAACAGATTTAATTATTGCAGCTAAAGAACACGGCGTAGATCCCAAAGGCGAAATGTGGAAACTCCCTGCAGAGTATGTCGGATTTTACGCTGAACAAGATGCACGACTCACGTACCTATTATGGCAGCAACTTAAAAAAGAAATTGTTCAACAAAGTTTGGGAACGATTTGGGAACTGGAATCTAGCTTACTCCCAGTATTAATAAAAATGCGTCAAAGAGGTGTACGAGTGAAGGTAGAACAAGCTGAATCGTTACGATCAAAAATGCGACTCCAAGAAAAAGAACTACTAAAGGAAATAAAAAAAGAAGCAGGGTTAGAAGTAGATATCTGGGCAGCACGCCAAATCGCAACAGCTTTTGATAAACTGAAGATAGACTACCCACGGACTGCCAAAACACACGAGCCATCATTCACTCAAAACTGGCTGATTAATTGTAGACATAAAATTGCTAAACTTATTGTAAAGACACGTGAAATAAATAAATTTCACAATACCTTCTTATCTTCTATCATGAAGTACCAGGTCAAGGGAAGAATCCATGCTGAAATAAATCAATTAAGATCCGACAACGGAGGAACCGTCTCGGGAAGACTCTCAATGTCCCATCCTAATCTCCAACAAGTACCAGCACGAAACAAAGAGTTTGGCCCGATGATTCGGTCTCTGTTCATAGCAGAAGAAGACCACCAGTGGGGTAGCTTTGATTATTCACAGCAAGAACCACGGATGACGGTTCACTACGCCTCTTCCATTGGAAATGGATATGAAGGAAGCCGGGATCTAGTTAAAGCTTATCATGAAGCTAGCGCAGACTTTCACCAAACGGTCGCAGATCTGGTAGGAATAGAAAGAACTCAGGCTAAGACTATAGGATTAGGCTTAATGTATGGAATGGGAAAGAATAAACTAGCTAATTCGCTAGGATTATCAAAAGAAGAAGCGCAGCTATTAATATCAAAATATAATAGAAAAGTGCCTTTTGTAAAATTATTATCTGATAGGTGCATGCAGACTGCAAGTGAAAAAGGTGTTATAAGAACGAAGAAAGGTAGAAAATGCAGGTTTAATTTATGGGAACCTAGAGATTTTGGACTCCACAATGCTGAAACATTTGAGAATGCCGTGGCCAAGTATGGAAGAGACAATATAAAAAGAGCTTATACATACAAAGCACTCAACCGTTTGATTCAAGGCTCTTCTGCCGATCAGACTAAACAGGCAATGCTGGCTTGTGCCGATGCTGGTCATATTCCTATCTTACAGATTCATGATGAATTATGTTTTAATATTAAAGATAAAAAAATGGCAGATGAAATTAAAAAAATTATGGAAGGATGTATCGAATTTAAAGTACCCTTTGTGGTGGATAAAAAATTAGGAGACTCCTGGGGCAATGCCAAATGATGAACTAGGTTATTTAGCAGGAGTGTTTGATGGTGAAGGCTCCTTCGGTATATGGTCAAAGGGTGTGGGAAAAACTAAACAATTAAGAGTGTGTGTTGAAATGTCAGATGGAGATATAGTATTGAGATTTTTAACCTTTTTTAAAACGGGAGCAATCTATTCTAGAGAGCCTAAAGATGCTAAACATAAATTAATGTATAGCTGGCGAGTAGATAAAAAAGAAATAGCTTTAGATATATTAAGAAGAATGCTGCCTTATCTTTCTAAACGTAGGCAGCTTAAATTCCATGAGGTAGCAGGTGGCTGAGTTATTAAAAACGGAACACGACTCACGGATCCTGATTCATCCATGGTATCAAATCATTAAGCATAGACTCGTTGTTCTCTCAACAGATGAAATTAAACTAATTCCCACCGTGGTAGTAGCTCCTGATGAAGCTTTAACTAAAAGTTTAAAAGCCGAAGGATTACTAACCCCAATTATTGTTGATGAGCAGAATCTTTTAGTGGATGGAGCTAAGAGATTAAATTATTTCAAAACCATTTGTAATGAGCTCATGGCATATAAAGCCAGAAGCGTTGATGAAGAAAATTTTTTAAAACAATTAAACGATAAATGTTTTCGTCTTCATCCTAATATATTTGATTGGGGATTTATGTTTGAAAAAGATATGCGCAAGTATACCAACAAGGTTTTACCCCTGTTACAAGAAGGCATCCAACCTGCCCTAGTTAACTAGCGATACTTGGCTTGTTATCGTAATCAACTTTTATTTCAATTTGTGTCTTCAGGTCTTTTATCTGAAATGAGGCCACTTTCATCTCGTCCTGTTGACCCTTCGTAGCCAACTGAGCCCATTTGTGCTCTAAGTCTAGCTTCTCTTGTACCATCTGTTGCAACATTAGCAAACTCCTCGTACGTTAGGCGGACACAATCATCGGAGTAAAAACCTTTTCCATTTTCAGGAGCGGTTTTATTCACCGTAATCTTGCCCTGTTCAACGAGCTCTACAAATCTTAATAGAGCCGCTTTATCATCCACTGCTTCCACATTCCCATTTAAATAGGAGCCATACACGAAAGCTTGGATACGATATAGCTTCATATATCAATATAAGACATGCTGGGGTTATATGTCAAGGTTATTGCCATGTTATGCGATAGGTTGTTAATGGGTGATAAAGGGGGATTTGGCCATCCTCAGCTGCTGTGGGGATGCAATTTATAGTCATTTCTGTGACGTAGGACCCCTTATTTTTGCGATTTAGCATGAATCGGGTGCCAAGGTACTCGGCTCGATCAACACAGCTCTCACGGCTTGTATGTCTTGAATTTTCCTGCTCATAGATCTGGCCACATTTCTGATTCAATTCTCCTTCGTGATAGTCTACAGCCCAACATAGATGTCCCAACAGAATAAACTGATATAATGGTTGCATTTAAATATCTATTTTTGGATTCTTTTCTATCGGATCGGGCGTTTCTTTACAAACAAATCTTACATATAGTTTATCTTTATTAACCAGGCCTTCGCCTAGCTTTTCAGTCACCGTATAGGCTTCTTTATAGCCATGCACCATACAGCTATATATATCCGGAAAAGTCTCCACATGTCTAATAGGGGGCAGACAGTTTCCGTGTAATTGGCTACAAACATACATAATTAATATTATTTTCATGTTGACTTTATATTCTATCCCATTTATATAGGAAGTATGAAATTAAAAAGTAAAAGTTCTTTGTTTCACAATATCATAACGGAAGTTGATCAACAACTTAGTTTGATTCCACAGCATGATGCTGATGGAACCCAATTGGAAGATTCAATGAGTTTTGATACCTACCGGGACAGCTTAAAAGAACTAACGCTGACAACAGCGAATGGTAAAAAAATACAGCCTATTCACACTAGCCTGGCGACAGATCTAGTGCATGACGAGCTGACAACAAGAAGGGAAGAAAATGGAACCGGGTCTTAACTATACTATATTAGGAATCTTTGTATTGGGGATGATGCTTTCCCCAAAATTATTTTTAGTTCTAATAGGTTACTTAATTTATGGAATAATTTACTAAATGATTGATTTTATTATAAATAACAAGGAAATTATTATTATTATTTTTGGCGTAATAGGCACCTTCTCTATGTTACG
>Ga0207898_1000029_pt1 | contig 8248 bp, 18 predicted proteins | sample LinPmetageLP55_FD_184064 | JGI IMG/M metagenome (GOLD analysis project Ga0207898, IMG submission 184064) | Marine viral communities from the Pacific Ocean - LP-55 (SPAdes) | ecosystem: Environmental > Aquatic > Marine > Oceanic | place: Pacific Ocean | collected 2010-02-09
ATATGGGGGTGGTTTTCCCAAAGTGGTAACCCTCGAGTAATGTCGGTACTTTCTCGAGACCTCTCGAGAGAAATCTCTTGACAAATTTCCTATCTGTGATAGGATAGGAGATGTTGTTGTTCCCCAACATTAGAAACAGAGGGGTTGCAGTAGACAATAGGGTGGCAACCACAACAACATAAACGAAAGGTAGATTAAACCCTACTTAATTGTAGCTCGGCTGTTGGTTACTCTTTGGACAGCCATTAACCTTTAACAAAGGAGTGTGTGAAATGCCGAAACCTAAAGACTATGATACGGATATGAAACCCTATTGGGATTACCAAAGGGCAAGGGAATATCATAAGAAGTTTATCTGGAAACTTATATCAGAAGAACATCAAGGTATGCGAGAGGAACTGTACAATATGGTGATCGAGGTAGGTATGATAGATGAATATAAAATACCAGATGACTTTCATATGGGGGATGATCTTCCCAACTGCCAACCACCCCAAATAAAATGGGCATGGAACTGCTTGAATTATAGGATTAATTCAGTCAATCGCCCTTTCATTATTATGAAGAAGAAGGATAAAGAAAATGCTTTACACAACTGAGACAATATATATAGTCATAATATCAGTAGGATTCGCCTTGCTATTATGGGCATATTTAAAATAGGAGAAATAAAATGATACTATTTGAAATTAGATTATTAAATTTATCTTTTCTCATTGTTTGGGATAAGACTAAATTAAGGAATGAAACTCATGTTAAATAAATTTGACATTCAAGATATATGGCACATCCTACAGCCACAAGCTATCAATCAAAGAAAGACCAATGAACTGTTGGAAAGAATTGCTGTAGCTTTAGAGGGGGCAAACAGTTTGGAACACATACTTGCCCCAGATGAATTGGATTTATTATGCAAGGAAAAGGTTGTAAAGAAAAGCAAACCTAGAAAATCCAAAGGGGAAATTAGGGGAGAAATAACTAGAAAGTATGTAAAGAAATTGAATAAGGAGAGGAAGAAAAATGCAAATACTTAATTGGTTGCCACCCCATGCACAGCAGATAAGGTATATCGCCCCTCTCTATGAGGAAGATAACGAGGGAGATAGGTATTGCTACAATGAGGATGAAGCCACATCAGTATGGTATGACATCATCAAGCAAGTGCATAAGACCAAGCGACCTATGTACTATCGCAGAAGAACAACGGAGTTGGCGAGAAGGGATAAGTATCAGTATCAATTATCAGTTTACAATGAGAATAATTGGAAAAATGATTGGACAAAAAGTATTCATGTTCGTGTCAAGGTAATAGGAAAGCGAGTGCTGTTCCTCTATGATGAGGAATTTGTGCATAAGAATTGGATAGCAAATAAAAAGAAAAGGGAACTGAAAGATAAAATCCGTGAACTCAAGGAACAGAAGTTCAAGAGTTACAGCAAGAAAATTTTAAAGGTTGGTGATACTGTACCTAGTGAACTTGATATGGATAAACTTGATGAACTTATTGGAGAATGGACAGAGAATAGCGAGGCATTAAATGAAGGAAGATAAGGATAAAAAATATAAACTTGCCGACATGAAAATGGTGAGGGTGGATTGGCTCGACGCTATGTCGGATGATAATACTTGGCAAGAGCTAGGTGAGTTAGCTAAACAAACCTTAAAACCCGTCACTTGTGTCGGTTGGATTTTGACAGAATACAAGGATAATATAATACTTGTATCGTCCTTTGATGAGGATGCACAAATGGGTGGGGGTGGTTGCACTATACCTAAGACTTCCATCAAAAAAATAACTCATCTGCGAGAGATGAATTATAGTGACCATTTACCAAGAGAGAATATGAAATGAAAGAAGTAGACAGAAGTAATTTGTTTGTGTATGGCACTCTTAAAAAGGGGGGCAAGTTGCACAGCGTGTTGGGAAATTCATCAGAATTTCTGGGAGTTTTTAAAACTGCTGAAGATAAGTTTGATATGCATGACTATGGTTGTCCAGTTATGGTACTGGAAGATGACAGTTTTAAAATTAAGGGGGAGTTGTATAAGGTGACTCCCGAATGTATGGCGAGAGTGACAGCCGTAGAATGTGGGGCAGGATATGTGCCGTTTATTGTGGATGTAAAAGACATGACCTTGAGTAATGAATTAGACTACAGTAAATCTTTAAAGGCAATAGCATTTATATATCCCACCCCTTATGCAACTACGAGTGTGTCAAATCGCATTGAGGAAAAAGGTGGAGTAAAGGAGTGGAATGATGGGTGAGTTTATAGCCAGAGCGATAGTGTTAATTGCCTTGACTTGTGTGCCGATTGGCATTACTGTGGGATTTTTAACAGATAGTAAGTATCAAAATCCGTTTGTACTTATTTTAATATTATTTTTTACATATATAGGAGCAACGATATGGGTGAAAGAAAGAAAAGAAAAAAAGAAAAAATAAAATTTGGAAATAAAGGTCATGCATTTGCAGACTCTTATTTGGAGAGTGGAATCATTTCAGTTGATGATATCTTTCCCATACCAGATGAACCAAGGGATATCGAGGGGCAAGAGGAAGCCGATCATGTGATAGACGGCTATTCATTGCACCAAAACAATCATCACGAACACTTCAATGATGATTTAGGGATAGACCAGAACGATTATGAAGTAGAACAGGAGAAATATGTCGTGGAATCCGAAGACACACAACCTATTGCTGTCGACAGATATTTCAAACGCTTTGGAAAAAGCCGTAGAACACCTAGATAATAGTGTCGCAGATACGCCGTCTGTTTTCATAAGTAACGATAAGCCTTTTGCTATGCAAATGCGTATGTATAGATATATAAAAGCGTTTAGGGAACAGATGAAAGACAAGAAAAATGTGGATGAGAATAAATATAATCATTTAGTTTTGACTAGTAATGTAGACGGAATTATGATAACATCTGCGTTGGAAAAGAAACCTTTAATTTTAACGGATGAAAAGGGGGAGAAATTATGATAAAAGAAACTGAAAAAGATAGAATGTTTATGGAGTGCATTGGTTTAATGCGTGATTCTATAGAGAAAATGTCAGATAAGTATCCACTAGAGGTAGTGAATGGTGCTTTGATAGAATTGGGATTGCGTATGTCAATGATACAAGGGGGCAGTTACCATACCATAAGAATATTCGCAGGTGTTATGCACAACGTAGCCACCTTCGGACAGTTGATGGAAAAGGATATTGCCGAGTCCATAAAAGCTGGATTAAAACCAGATCCTTTTGATGATTGGGAATTTTCTGGCACTAAAAAAACTTTGCATTAAAATAATTGTTGACAGATGTTTATAAATAATATAAGATGTAAATAATAAAAGGAGAAATGTGTGATGAAGTATGATGTAACGACATCCCATTGTTTTACACAGCATTGGGAAGTGGAGGCTAGGAATAAAGAACAAGCCGCGAAAAAAATAATGGAAGGGAAGATGAAATTTGATAAACCTTCCCGAACCTATGTGTCAAATAAATTATCAAGAACATTAGTTACAATTCCAGATGCCAAAGTTTTATCTGTGGAACTTGTGCCCAATCAACCTATCAAACCCCAATGGGATACCATTGACGGAGCAGATGGTGAAGAATGATAGAACTTTTTCAAGATTATTCTGGAATTTTATTAGCCATAAGCGTGGTTGCTTTGGTTATTTTAATATATTTAAAGGGATAAAGATATGCCTAAGAAAAAAGAAAAAGAAACAGTAGAGGAATTAGTCATACCAACGGAGCTGTTGGAAAAAGATCCAACTGAATTGGCAGATAATGAACAAGACATTAAGACCATCATCAGTTATTTAAAAAAGACTAGGGAAAATATACGAGCAGCTGAAAAAGCAGGCAAAAGAATTACAAGTAAATCAGCTAGAGTAAAAGCGCCCGAACCTGCGGGGGATAATATTATGGATGTGCTAGTGAATAATGTATAATCACATTCCCAAAATCTTATATGATTCCTTGTTGGCAAAAGCTAAGGCAGATGTATTGGATAGCAAAGCTATCTTGCAAATTTATTTTGAAAATTCTGTAGGAATTGGGGAACACCCACAACATACGGAAGAAATGGCTAAGCTATTGGACAAGGTGGCAATGGCTGAGGATAGGGTGAGTGTACTTCAACGGCATTTTCAAGACACCTATGGAGATATAAAAAATGAGCCGAAGAAACGATAGAAGAAAAAAGGAACGGGAGTTTATGTTAAAACATACTCAACTGTTTCTGTATTTAATAACGGCATTGGTTATAATGAGTATAGTTTTGTTGTTATTTTAATTAAAGGAGTGTGTGTGTGGTGAAACAGCCAATCAAATTAAAAAAATATATTTATGACAATGATAATCCTCGTCAGATAATCTGGGATGCTTCAAGTCTTTCTACATTTTTGGCGTGTCCTAGACTTTATAGGTTGACTAATCTATTGGGATATAAATTAAAAATGTATGCTCCCGTTACGGGATTTGGATCAGCGATCCACGATGGGTTTGAAATTTTGGACAGATGTAAATTTGAAAAGAAAAGTAAAGAGGAAGCTGTGCTTGAAGCAATGACTCACATTATAAAAAAATGTGGGGAAGATTTAAAAAAGTCAGACGACAAGGCGCGTGGGTTTGAGGCAGGAATGAGAATTATTGTTTGGCGAGCGGAAGAATTTTGGGAAGACAATTTAAAAATTGCAACCATGCCCAATGGTGCCCCCTGTTTAGAGCAGAGATTTGAAGTGCCGTTTGGAGATGTAGGTCATAGGTTATCGGGTCGAATAGATAAAATTGTGGAGTTGGATAATCGTTTGTATCTGTGTGACACCAAGACTACCAAGATTTCATTGACGGATTTATATTTTAGAAACTTTCAGCCCAACAATCAGATCTATGCTTACATATGGGCGGCGAGAAATATATTAGGGTTGGACATTGCAGGTTTTATTGTTGACGCTGTGCAAACGGGAGTTAATTTCTGTAGGTTTAATAGAAGTGTATTCAATGTGTCACAGCCATCCATCGATGAATGGTATACGGATGCACAATATGCCATTGGATTGGCAGATGCGTATAGTAGTAACAAATATTATCCTGCGAACTTTACATCATGCGGAAACTATGGTGGATGTAAGTTTAGGGAAGTGTGTGCAGAATCTCCCGACCACAGAAAAATTATATTGGATGAGGATTTCATGAGCGAACCTCACGCTGATCTAGTGGTGGATAATGTTATTCACGTTGATGAAAATATTTTTAGGAAAAACAAATGAAAACTGATAAGCTTAAATTAATTTTAAAAAAAATTGCAAGGAAGCTGGGGTTCTTTATGACTTCGGACGAGAAGCAACAAAAAAATAAATTCTTAGAGGAAATGCCAACTCATTCCGAAGAGATGCAGGACAAGTTGGAGCCTATACCATGCCCAATGCATGAGGATTATGATGATGAAGAGGATTGCAAGCAGAACCAGGGGAAAAATGATTAATAAAATTACCCCCACGGGTGGCTTAACATGGTATGTAAAATGGATTAGTAGTTTTATATTATTAATTGGCATGACATTAACATCTTTAGATATATCCCCATACAATTTATTCTTTCATGCAATAGGTGTGTTTGGTTGGTTTATTGTGGGCATGATGTGGAATGACAGAGCAATCATATTTATTAATGCGATTGCCTTTTCAATTTTTTTAACGGGAGTAATTAATTTTTATGTATAGGTTTAAAGATGTGGTTTAAAATATCTGTAATAATTATATTGTTGTTTATCTTATTGAGTACTTGTGGTCAATGAGTAAGGCAGACTTAAAAAGAAAAGGACATAAGGGCAGGCGTAAGGTCGGCTCTAAAAAGAGACGCAATCGTAGGCGTATCCGTTTAGGATTAAAGTTACGAAAAAAATAATTGTTGACAATTATTTTATTTATGATAGACTATGAAAATTATAGGAGATAAAAACATGGCAAGTATTAAAGATCATATATCAACTGATGTAACTAAACTGTTACTCGTGGGTGATAGTGGTTCGGGAAAGACGGCTTCATTATCGGCATTAGCCAATGCGGGATACAATTTGCGTATCTTGGATTATGATGATGGCTTGGCTATCCTTCCAGAATTTCTGAATCCAGATGCGATAGACAAGGTTAGTTATGTTACGTTGAAAGACCCGATAGGGAAAGCGGATGCTTTTCGTAAAGGGGTTAACCTTATTTCCAATTGGAAAGATAAGGAAGAAGAGTTTGGATCTGTAAGTAAGTGGACATCTAAAGATGTGTTGGTGATTGACAGTTTAACCTTGATGGGTGAGGCGGCTTTAAGGGGGGCACTTGTATTTAATAACAAGAAGCCAACTGATCAAGCTAGTCAACCCGAGTGGGGAACTGCCATGCGTGATGTTCAGCACATCATTCAATACCTTACGGGTTCAGAAGTTCCGTGTAATGTGGTAGTGACAACACATATGCAATACATGGAAGGCGATATGGGTGTGTCGAAAGCATATCCAACTAGTGTCGGTTCAAAATTATCTACTAAAATTGGTAGGTATTTTAACTGTGTATGCAGAATAGATACTAGAAGTTCTAGTAAAGGTGTCGAGCGAACTTTACGTACGGTATCGGATCATCGCATGGATCTAAAGGTAACGGCTCCAAAATTAATTGAGCCTAATACTGCATTAGATCTTGCGAAATTATTTGATTCGATTCAAAAAAATGCTCGACAAAGATTATCCACTAAGGATAATGTAATCAACATCAAAACGGGAGGCAAATAATGGCTGATGTTAACGACTTTTTAGCAATGAGTCCTGATGATATACCTGAAACAATCACTCTGCCCGAAGGCAGTTATGATTTTGTTATCACAAGTTATCGTACGGATAGAGTTGGTGAAAATCAAAACCAAATTGTGCGTCTCAACTGTAAAGCACAAGCAGTTTTAGAATCTGATATTACTGACGCGGATTTAGAAAACTGTGACGGCACTCGGTTGGAATTTTGGGCAACCAAAAAAGCACTTAGGCAGGGTAATCCTGTGATTTCACTTAAAGCTTTTCTAACAAAGACACTCGGTATGAGTGGTAATTCCTTTGGGGAAATGCTTGAACAAACTATCGGCCAAACATATAGTGGTATTATTAAACACGAAATGGTTGGTCGCAACAAAGATATATTGCAAGCTTCAGTATCTAGAATATTGACTAAGCATTAATATATCATGGGTGAGTATGCTGTAAGGAGACGTGTTACTTCTCAGTTAAAGGAAGGGGCGAAGATCGCTATCGTGATGGACTTCCCTTCTTCTAATGAGGTACGTCTAAATAAAATACTTGCAGGCGATTTTATTATTAACAAAATTTGTAGAATGACGGGGATACAAATCGAGGATTGCATGCTCACCCACACTTTTCAATTAAAGCCTGCGCAAGACAACCCCCAGAATTTTTTTCACAAGAGATCTGAATATAAGGCTTTGTGCAAGGAGAGTGAGTGGCGCTCCTCCTACCCAAATACCACCTTAGGTTACCTCAAGCAGGAGATGGAGCAAGACTTGCAACGTTTGCACAATGAACTCAATGAAACAAATCCCAATGTTATTATAGCAATGGGAGGCGTTTCATTGTGGGCGTTAACGGGATTCGATAAGGTTAAAACATATCGTGGCGCTATCATACCTTCTAACACTCCCCATTTAAATAGAGAATTTAAAATAATAACTACCTATCCTTCGCATACGGTAGTGAAGAACTACGATTTTAGAGCGCATCTCTTTTCGGATTTTAAGAAAGCCAAAAGAGAATCGGAGAATAAAAATATTAATTACATAGACAGAAAGTTATGGATTGAACCTACCATAGATGATCTACATACATTTAGGGACAAGTATATAGATACATGTGGCGCGCTCAATCCATTATCTTTCGACATAGAAACAGCGGAAGGGCGGACTAGGTGTATTGGGTTTGCCCCCTCTTTAAGACACGCCATTGTTGTACCATTCTGGATGCCCAACCCACATTTTAAAAATTATTGGTCACCCGAAGATGAGGTTAAAGCATGGGCATGGGTTAAGGATTTATTGGAAGACGAACATATAGTTAAGGTTGCACAGAATCAAACTTATGATGTGTCATGGTTATCATTTAAAAATAATATAAAAGTCAAAGGACTTATACATGATACCATGCATGCACATCATGCTTTGCAACCCGAAATGGAAAAAGGTTTGGCA
>Ga0207898_1000030_pt1 | contig 8096 bp, 16 predicted proteins | sample LinPmetageLP55_FD_184064 | JGI IMG/M metagenome (GOLD analysis project Ga0207898, IMG submission 184064) | Marine viral communities from the Pacific Ocean - LP-55 (SPAdes) | ecosystem: Environmental > Aquatic > Marine > Oceanic | place: Pacific Ocean | collected 2010-02-09
GGCGAGAGTGTCGATCACCTCGGCGTAGACCGTCAGGTCATACGGAAGGATCACAGACCGGATGCCGGTCTCCTGCCACCCGGCGAACCGCTCCTGCGGGGTGACGCCGTCCTCCATGTCCGTGCCGAGGTCGAGTATCTGGTCTCCCCCCACATCAAGATGGGCCAGGAGAGCGAGGAGGTCGCTGTCGTTGTACCCGGTACCTCGCAGGCCATCATCGTCCTGCTCGACTGCTGCGAGGAGGATCGCCAGAAGGTCGTCGTCGTGGCCGCTCAGGTCACTGGTGCGATTGTCGACGAGGAGGAGACGTCGGGCCTCCTCGTCCGACTTGTCGACCCAGACGATCGGCACCTCGGTCAGCCCTTCCTCGATCGCCGCCCGGTAGCGGTGGTTGCCGATAAGGATGCGCCCCGTCGAACGCTGCACGACGCACGCCCCGTAGAAGCCGTTGACCCGGATCGACTCGCGGATCACTTCCAGGTTGCCCCGACGGGCGTTGTCCGGGTGGGTCAGGAGACGATCCACCGGGACCATCTCGTAGTCCTGCGCGATCGGAGGCGGCGGCTCAGGCACCCCGACGGTGATCGAGACGATGTCGCCGTCGGTCGCCACGCTGCTTAGCCAGTCTTTGATCGGACTCACGCTGCCGCCTCCCGACGCTTCCTGAGTTCCGTGTAGACCGTGTGCTCGACAACGTCGCAAGCCAGCGACAGACGCCGCTGCGAAACGCCCCGGTCGTTGAGTTCCTGCCAGATGTTGCGACGCTCCTTGCCGCACACCGCCATCTGCGCCTGCAACGACCTCAACTCTTTCGTGAGCCGAACCGACTCATCGACAAGCGCATCGTTCTTCTGTCTCTTGATTCGCTTCATCGTCATCCTCCTGACGCCCGGACGTTCGCCGCGATCGTGCGGAGCGAGTCCAGGCGTGCCCGAATCGTGATCAAATACTGCTGCGCCGCCTTCTCGCGGGCCTCCAGCAACTTGAACCGCCGCCACTCCTCTTTCGCAGCCAGCCCCGCTCGGGCTTCCTTCTGCGCCGCCGTGTACCGGGGACCGTTACCGGTCGACGAATCGACCTGCCGAATGAGGGCAGTCCAGTACCGCTCCTTGTAGTCGGCTTCGGCGACGGCCCGCTCCTCGGCGAGTTTCGCGTACACCTCAGCGCCCTCCTCCAGTTGGCTGCCGAGGACCGCCATCAACTCCTCGACCTCCGTCTGAACAATCGGGCCGCGCATCATGTTCCGTCTGCCAATCCAGGCACCACAGACTTGAAGTAGGCGGGGCTGGCTATCCCTGTGAAGTCCGGTGCGAGTGCAATGCCGAATGTCGCGCACTCGTCAAGGATGTCGCTGGCACACACCAATGATTCGGGGTCAACGATGATGTCGTCGTTGATGCCCTCCGCTATGAGCCGGGCGAAGTTCATGTGGACCTCGCTCGCCGTCGGCTTGTAATCGTCCGGCCAGTCCGGGTTGTGAGGGTGGGCCATCAGGACGCTTCCTTGACCGAGAACCGGTGGGGGCTGCCTGAACTGCGCCAGCGGTAATCCCAAGACTCGCGCCACCGACCATCAACGGTTTCAATCACCGCCTGGTCCAACCCTGATTGGGTGGGGCGCACGACCAGACCCTCGTCCTCCATGAACTGGAGCAGCAGACCGGCACGAAGCGAGCCAAAGCCGGGAGTCCGGTGCAGGATCGTCTCCCACGGTAGGTCGACCAGTTCGCCGACGGTGCGAATACCACGGCGAGCCAGCGGATTGGCTACGAGTTCGGGAAGGTATCCGATGATCTTCGTGTCACGGTTGGCAGCCATTAGAACGGCTCCTCATCGGTCGGGAACCCTGTCCGCTCCATCGCCGACTTGCCGTCCGGCTTCGGGAACCCGTCGCCCCGCTGCAACCGATCGACGTTCGCTATCGCCCACCGCAGGCTCGGACCAACGTCCTCGGCCATCACCCGGACCTTGGATCGCTTGTCGCCGTCCTTCGTCTCCCAGGTGTTCTGATCGAGCCGCCCGTAGACGATGACCCGGTTGCCCTTACCGAGCGACTCGGCGACATGCTCGGCGAGTTCCCGCCAGCAGGTCACATCGAAGAACGACACGGACTCGTTGCCCTGCTTGTCCTTCGTGTTCCATGCCACACCGAACTCGGTCACCGGAACCCCGGATGCCGTGTATCGCAGTTCCGGGTCGCGGGTCATGTTCCCAATGATCGTCACCGTGTTGTCGTATGCCATAGCCAGTCTCCTCATTCATGTTGTCAGCCATCTATGTCGCGTCGCTCAGGAAGCGACCGTATGACCGGATGGTCCGGGTCATACAGTCGTTTCTTCCGGCGGGCGATCAGTTCCAACACCTCGGCGTCGAGGTCGTCGGTGTCGTCGGCAGGAACTCGGATGTGCCGTTCCAGCCGTCGGCGAATGTCGATGAGCGCAGCGAGTCCCCGCTGCTGGTCGTCGGTGCTCATCCTCAATCCGGCTCCTCGGTGATGAGGAGACGTAGCCCGTCCCGCTGCGCTATCTGCGGCGCACGGAACGTGATCTTGATGACGTTGAACGGCCCGTCGTCGGGCACGACCCCGGCGTCGACCAGGCCGTCGATCGCTGCCTTGACCGCCGGGTAGCACGCGGCGACATCAGGCATCGACCGGGCGTTGATCCGCAGCGGTGTCGCCTCGATGCTGATGCGCTGAAGCCGGGGGATGCGTTCGGCTGTGGCGAGCCAGGCCCACCGCTCCCGAGCCTCACGGACCACGGCGGCGCGCTTGTAGTGGTGCCAGCCGCGTTCAGCGTTGGCCGTCCACGGTCGTTCCGTGTCCTCAAGCGTCCATCTCGTCAGCGTCCTCACCCGATCTAGCCTAGTCGGGGCACCGATCACGGTTGCGGTACTACACCTCGGGGGACTGTCCGACCGTCGGAGCGGTCCACAACCAGATCGTGCGCTATGTACGGGTCTTTGACCTTCTTGGCGTAACTGGTGATCCCCGGTCGTTCATTGGCCGACAGCGTGATGGCCGTCCTCTGGCCGCGAGAGGTGAGACAGTGGACCTGCCCGGTGTTGCCAGGAGTGGTGACTGCCTCGACGATTGGACCGCCGGGGAACTCCCGCTTGAACTCCACCAGCCCAGTCTCACGCAGTTCTAGTAGCCGGGTGCAGGTCTGGTTCGGAGAGATCGGCAGGCTCGCTGCGTTCAGGACGAGGCCACGGGTCGACAGGTCGTAGCCGGTGTAACCGCGGTCAGGCCATACGGCGTAGAGGGCACAGAGAATCTGCGCCTTCTGCGATCCTGATTTGACGGTCGCCGCCGCCTTGTGACTGGTCAGCGGGTGGTCGTCGCCCACCTTGCCACCGGTCTGATCCCACAGGGACGGTTGGTCGCTCATCCTGCGACCTCCATCTCAGATGACTGGCGGCTCCTGCCGAACCCGTCCGGTATGTCGTACCCGACGTTCCGTCCGTGGTCCATCCCGACCTTCGTGCGGCGGTTCCTCATCGGAGCCTTGCCGACCGGGTAGGCGTACAGCCAATACTCGTTGGCGGTGTCGACCAGGCGGTCCTCGGCGGGAAACAGTTGGACCGCCTCACGGTCGGGGCCGAGCACCTCGTTCTTGATCTGCTGGAGGTGTCGCCACGACACATGCGGGGTGCGGTTGTGGTTGTGGACGCCCATCTCGACGAACCCGTCACGGTCGCCGTCGAGGAAGTGGAGGTTGACGGTGTACCGGTCGCTGCCCCATGTCTCGTCGGGCATCAGCGCGGCGACCTGGGCCTCGGTGATCTCGGGATGCTGCGCCCGGACCATCTGGATCGTGTCGGCGAGTCGCTGCTCCCGATACCAGTCGGGGTCTCTGACCAACGGCTGCCAGACCTTCTTCGGTGTCGGCTTTCGCTTCCTGCTCATGCTGCCTGCCTCCTGCGTCGAGCCTCGACCCGCCGTTCCTTCTCCGTCAGGCCACCGTAGATCCCGAACCGTTCGTGACTCGCCAGGGCGAAGTCGAGGCACGCTGAACGGACCGCACACCCGGCGCAGACCACCTTGGCCTCCGTCGCCGGTCGACCGTGGTCGGGGAAGAACAGGTTGGGATCGGCACCGGCGCACGCTGCGTCGACCATCCACGGAGCCGGGATCAGATCGTGGGACTTGAGACCCTCGATGAGTTGATCGTCTGCTATCGGCATTGTCACTTCACCTCCACGATGAAACCCTTGGACTTGCTGTGCCGGAGGTACACGGTCTTGCCGTCCTGGCGGCGACAGGTGATGGAACCTCGGACGGGCCAGTTGGCAGCGACCCGGACCGAGGTGTAGCGGGAGACCTCGCGATCCCCATTGACGCTGCCCTTCACGGTCCAGCCGTGGTCGGCCATGCTGCGGACCCGGTGGTACCAAGACCACGACACGCCTCGCTTGACGGCGAGGTCGGCGACGTCGACCGGGTTGTAGGTGTTGGTCATCTCATCACTTCCTGTTCTTCGCGTTGACCCACCCGGCGTCGACCTTCACGGTCGTCGTTCCGATGGCGACCTCGACGGTGCCGTCGGCCCAGATGGTCTTGACAATCCCGGCTGCCTTGCCGGTGCCCTTCTTCTCCTTCGGCTGGCACTCGACGAACTGGCCGACCCGGAGGGTGCGCTTCCCGTCGCGCTTCAACTCGTCGACGGTCGGTGCCTCAACCTCGACGGCGATCTCCATGCCTCGGATCTCAGCGACCTGGTCCCTCGGGATGTCGACGACATCCGGTCGGCCATAGCGGCCCATCCCGTACCAGCCGGTCGCCGGGTCGAACCAGTAGGTCGCCCAGAGCGGATCTTGCGGGTACAGGGTCAGCGCGGAGATGACGGTGGCTGGTCCGGTGCCGTCGGTGACGACGACCCGGAGGGCGGGTCGGGTGCCGGTGAGTACCGGCTCGACGGAGACGAGTTCGACGCTCATGAGCGGAACTCCGATCCGTCGCCCTCGCCGGGGTTGACGGCGTTGGCACAGCGCTTGCAGGAGAGTTCCGTCCCGCCGTACCCGTCGTCCATGTAGGTGGAGAAAGCGGCGCAGCAGTCGGTGAGGCGCATGCCGATCCGACCCCACCCTCGGTTCTCCTTAGTGTCCGCCAGGTAGTAGTAGCACTGGCCGTCGGTGAGGCGCATGCCTTCCCAACCCCCCCTTCCGGTCCCCTCAGTGTCCGGCAGGTAGTACCGGGTTGATCCGTCGTCACCTTCAACGTGGTCGGCGTAGGTCTTCATCTCGTCGGCTGTTGGCTTGCTCATGGTTGCTGCCTCCTGGCTGCTCGTTGTTTCCATGCTGTCACCTTACCATAGAAACCTAGTCCGGGCTAGTCATTCCCCACCTAGGCGATCCGCGAGCAGGGCGAACGCACCCGAAACCGGGACAAACCGCAGGTCAGAGCCTCTTTCAGAAACTCTGAGCCGACAGGTGCCGCAGCCCTGTCGCACCCGTGTCGTAACCTGCTCTCAGCGGTCGTATCGACCGACCACCAAACAGAGGAGACCCAGTGACACCCCAGCAAGCAGCCGAACAGATCGGCGACCTGAGCCAAGCCCTACTCGACCCCGTGGACGAGGCAGTCGGCCTCGCCGACCTGATCGAGATGGTTGACCGGCTCGACGACGCAGCCCGACACATACGGTCGGCGTCCACCGTTGCCAAGGCGCTCGCCAACCGGCTCATCGACAACGCTGGCGAACAGCGCGTCGTGCTCGGTAGCGGCATCGTCGCCGAACGCACCGGCTCCTGGCGACGGTCCGACATCGACCGGGCAGCCCTCGTCAAGTACGTCCGCAAGGTCGCCTTCCATGACGACATCAGGATGGACAAAGACACCGGGGAACTCCGACCGACCGAAGCGGTCACCCTGGACTTGTACGAGCGGTGCTTCCGCTTCGAGCCGAAGTGGACGGAGTTGAAGAACCTCGGGGTCGACGACGACGAATACTGCCGTCGCGAGTTTGTCGCCTCCATCAAGATCACGAAGGCGAAGGTGCTATGAGCAACGACCTGATCCCCATGTCCGAGTCCGCGACGTTCGACCTGATCATGCGCCAGTCGGAGATCCTCGCCCAGTCGACGATCATCCCGAGCGCGTACCGCCGGAAGGGTGCCGACATCGTCGCAGCCGGGCTGGCTGGTCGAGCATACGGCTGGGATGTGATGACCTCGATGAGACAGTTTCATGTCATTGAGGGCACGGCCAGCCTCCGACCCGAGTCGATGCTCGGCCTGGTTCGGCAGGCCGGGCACTCCGTCACCGTCGAGGTCCACCCCGACGGAGCGGTCGCTCACGGCACACGGGCCGACACCGGAGACGAGCACTCGGCGTCGTTTACGATGGCCGATGCCGAGGCTGCCGGGTTGGCTGGCAAGCGCAACTGGAAGCAGTACCAGGATGCGATGCTGACCTGGCGGGCCGTCGGCAAACTCTGCCGGGTGCTGTTCCCCGACGTCGTTCTGGGGGCAGGCTACGTCCCCGAGGAACTCGGAGCGGAGGTCACGTCGGTTGGTGAGGTCATCGAAATCGAACCTGTCGACCCGGACCTGATGCCGGTCGCCGAAGCCAAGTACGCCGTGCTGGAGGCAGTCGGCGGGAACAAGGATCTCGCCCGCGCCCACTGGGATGAGATGGTCGGCGACGAGCCTCCTACCCGAACCGCTATCGCCCAGGTCGTCGAGGGGCTAACGTCAGCCACCCCCACAGAGGACGAGTAGCGGAGAGCCGGGACGGGCAACGGTGGGGGGAACCCGCCCCGGCTCCGCATTACAGGGTGAGGAGACCCATGTGGCAAACAGTAGCGGACTTCGGCGACGGTGGACGAACGCTGAGATCGTTGTCTTTCCGACTGCGATCCTCGCCGAGAAGTTGTCCCCGACCGGGCTGCGCCTGTGGATAGCCCTCGCCCAGTTCGCGAACGACGACCGGCAATGCTGGCCGTCGCGTCGGAGGCTCGCTGAGATGCTGCCACCAGGTGTCGCCCTCGGGACGATCAGGCGAGCGCGGGCCGAACTCGAAGCCGCCGACCTGCTCCGGGTCGAGTACCGCACCGACGAGCGCAACGGGCGCGAAACGACTCCGCTCTACACGCTGATGATCCCTGTCGGGGAGGGAGACGAAAATGAGCGGGGGGAGGGGGGCGATACCGCCCGCCCCGAGGGGGGCCAAAACGCGCGCCCTAAGAACCTAACCAAAGAACCTGAACAAGAGATAGGGGTGGATGAGGTCCGTTCCGTGTTCGATGCGTGGGTCGAAGCAACCGGCAAGCACCCGACCCGAACCAGGCTCGACGACAAGCGACGACGCACGATTCAGAAGGCGTTGAAAGACCACCCGGTCGAGGACGTTCTCGACGCGGTGGTCGGCTGGCAGCACGAGCCGTTCTACTGCGGCGAGAACGACCGGGGCCGCGCGTTCAACGACCTGGGACTCCTGCTCAGGGACGCCGAGCACGTCGAACGGTTCCGCGACCTCGCCCGGCAGGAAGCCACGAAGGTCGAACCCGTCAACCCGAACGAACGCCGCAACTCCGACGGCGTGGTCACACATCGTTGGAGCATGGGTGCCGGGTGGATGACGATAGGCGGCTCCGGCTGATGGCCTCCCGGCTCGCCGCCTGTGTCCTCGGGTCGTTCCTGGTCCTGCTGGGAGCCTGCGACTACCCGACTGCCGAACCGCATACGGGCGTCCTAACGGCCTCCACGACCCAGATCGCCCCGTCATCCACAACGACCACGACGACGCCCGTGGAGGCCCGAGAGACGCCGCTAACGACCGTAGGGCAGGCTCCAGCCTCTACGACGACGACCACGGCGTCGACCACGACCACAACCACGGTCACGACCATCCCCGACGTGACCCAACGCCAGTACCGGATGTACGAACGAAGCCCCGCCGTCGTCCAACTCCAGATGCTGCTCGGGTTGGCATCCGTTGACGGGATCTACGGCCCGATCACCCGCGCAGCGCATGTGGATTACCTGGGTGGGTCGTCAGCGGCTCTCTACAGATTCTTCCCCGAGTTCGGTCGGACTCCGACGCCCTGCCACGACGACTGCCTCCCCGGCGACGGCCACTACGAACTCCCAACCCTC
>Ga0207898_1000031_pt1 | contig 8093 bp, 14 predicted proteins | sample LinPmetageLP55_FD_184064 | JGI IMG/M metagenome (GOLD analysis project Ga0207898, IMG submission 184064) | Marine viral communities from the Pacific Ocean - LP-55 (SPAdes) | ecosystem: Environmental > Aquatic > Marine > Oceanic | place: Pacific Ocean | collected 2010-02-09
TTTTCGGTTATTTTAGAGTATGCTTGGGTGACATCCAAGCTAGTCTGCTTTAAAAGTGGGTCTAAAACAGCCCATGCCGACTCTGGTATCTTCCCCAACCAACTGGTTATACCGCTTTCATAAGGATCATCTGAGGGTCTTGTTAAAACACCCTTTACAGACTCAAGGGCCTCTCCCGGATAAAGTAGAAGACGCTCTTCTATAGTCGGGCCTCTGTATGACTTTCTCCCAGCACCACTAGGATCTTCAATAGACATCAAGTCCCCAATCTGTTTGGGCTTGTCATCCTCCTCTTTCTGCATTAACGCCCTGATTAACTGTTGGAACGTCATCAGACTATACCGTAATTGGAGTACTCTATCTCTTTAGTCCATGTCGGGTCTTTAGAGGAGACTGCATATCGGGTAGACATGAGGGCATATCGGGTAGCTGACATAAGATCATCCCGTATGGCCACTATCTTTCCCTCTTTTCTGTGATACATTCTGAATTCTTCCTGCCAGTCTCCCAGAGTAGAGAAGACTTTTAATTTCCCGTCTTCCATACGCTGTAATAAGTCCATTATCCCGGTTTCCACTGAATTACCACCCTTCTTCTCTCCGAGAGCAGGGGGGTTTTCAAAGTGGAAGGGCATCATATTAACCCCTAAAGAACGATACTGTTCTGCTAACCCCGGATTACCCATAGAATCCCTACGGTGGCCATCATGGGGCCATACAACGGGGATAAATCCCGGCCTTCTCCGTATAGCATCCGCATGTACAGATGGAGGAGCTTTAGCCTGTCGATAACAGTCATAAATATAAACTATATCTTCTTCTCTGTCCCAAGCCGCCCATATACAAGCTGTAGGATGATCCCAGCCAAAGTCTATTCCGGCAATTCTAGGCCATTCTTCCGGTAATGGTTGTGGGTCTATAAGTATCCTTTCTTCTGCTATGGGGAATACCAATCCAGAACCAATAGAGGGTCTGCCATAACGCCTCATCTCTCTCTCATGGGGTGCATAAGAAGAGATAATCTGTTCCATTACATCTTCATTCAAATGACCCCGGTTGCCCTTCATACTGATTACACGCTCAGAAGCGTCATCCCACGTAGCGTTATTAAGGCTTTGTCCGGGACGGAGGTTATTCATGAAGGAGGCAACCGTTGCCGTCATCCCCTGTTCAGGGGTAAAGGTCATGTAGACCATGCCCCGTCTATCTAGGGTTCTGGTGACAGCTTGGCTATATATATCTCTAGGAGGTTCCTCATCCAACCAGATACAGTCTACAGACCTTCCCTGCCATTTCTCTTGACCCATTTCATAGGCCTTAAAGAATAAAGACGAGTTCCCACCGCTAACGTGCCTAATCAGCGCTACTGACTTGGCGTTAGGGACTCCGGGTTTCCGTTCAGTCTTTATTATATAGTTTTTCGGCACTGTGCCGGAACCAAACGCATCCGGGTCATCTGGAGAACCCAATAGTTCAAACTGGACAATATCTCTTGTTGTTTCATTAGAGACTCCCCCAGCCCATGCAACAATAGGTTGGTGGAATCTCCTGCCTTTCCACCACTGAGGATATAATCCCGTTAAGTGATAAGACAATTCTGAAGAGCCACAATAACTCTTACCTATTCTGTTAGCGGCCATGAGGAGCCGCTGGTTCGCATAATTACCTGTTTCGTGGAAAGCTAACTGGTAAGGATAAGGGTCATAGTAATCTATCTTATTATAGCGTTCTCTCTGCTTGATCTCACGAGCTACGTTTATTGCCTTTTTTAGCTCTGCCGGTGTAGCCGCTTGCATAAACTGCCCTTGCCTGTTTTTCTGCGCCCGCTCTAGTTGCATATAGTTTCCCGGATTTTCCCCATTTGTAACCACCCTTGACCTTTTTAACTGGCATCAGTTCATCAGTTCCGGGATCTCCTCAACTTCAGAAGTCCCGATCAAACCCTCTAACTCTCTTTTAAGTTCGTCTGTAGACGCTGTTTCGAGATGAGAGATTTTCTGTTCAACCTTCTCTGTAGGCTTATACCCAGCCCGGTCTAAGATATCCTTGACCGCACCCAAACGAACAGACTCACTATCCGCATTCTCAGAAAGATTCTGTAATTGAGACAAAGCCCCCGGAACACAATCCTGTATCATCTTGCGGGTTCTGTCTTCAATCTCCTTGGCAAACTTATTCTTCAGTTCATGTCCACGCTGTTTAGCAGACCCATATCCCGCCATTTCAGCGGCTTTGGTCGCATTCCCTGTTAAACAAAAAGCCTCAACAAATGCCACCTGCTTGTCAGTCCTCATGTATTGCCCTCTGTTGCACGTTAAGGCTTTCTAGTAGCCCGGTTAGTCTCTGGGTTATAAACATAGTCTGAGTGGGTTCTAGCGCCCTTCACAGCCCTGTCTACAGCCCTATGTTCTGGTGACATTGAATCTCTAATCTTACCATAACTAGTCAATCCATTATCATCCAGAATTCCCTGCTTTTTCAACAAGTTAATAGCCATGTACCCTGCGTTATTGCGCGGGATGCCTTTTTCTATCAACTGATTCTTTAATCTCTCTACAATTTCTATGTACATTAGCGTTTCCTAATATTACTTAGAATTACCCTTCGGTGAGTTGGGTGGATATATGATAGTATTTGCTTTTTTCGTGGGGGTGGGCCTCCATAAGCATTAACTTATTAAGAATAACGGAATATTCGAACATTTGAATTTAATTGATTAGTTGACATAATGTACATTATGCGAAGTAGGCTTACGGCTTATGTTGTTTGGTGTTTTTTGACTGAGTAAGACGCGTCAAGGCGCGCAAGCCCTGCCTACCTAAGAACCCCCCTATAAGCGGTTACAACTGCTGTGTGTGTGCGGTTGCACAATGTCCCAATCCAGCTATACTCAAATGTCCATTATTAACGAGGGTTTACAAATGGGATATTCTTACTTTTTAAGCAAACGGTCTGCTGAGAAATGGGTCAGAGAGAACCTGTGGCCGGGGATCGGGCTGACAATCATAGATGAGTTATCCAGAGGACAGCAAACAGATCACCGTAAATGGTATGTTTATTACGCACTCTCTGCGATCAAATAGGAGATGTGAACATGACGATAATATTAGATACACATAATCCTTTGGTCGGACTGGCCATACTGAAGGGAATGCTGAAGTGTGAACTGGCTGGTATGAAACGATCCCGTAGTCCATCAGCCTATTCAATGGTTAAGAAAAGGCTGGGATTCAAGGGTAACAGACAGTCAGTTTATGACCAGTTATGTCTTTATATTGAATATCAGAAAAGAGATTATCTTATAGGTATACAGGAAGAGGCTCAGTATCATGCATTACATTGAAGGCAGAGAGGTTCGTATTGTTCGTGGTTTTCCTGTGGTTTTTCTTTCCGGGGATTCTATGCCGTCGGATACTGTGGTTTGTCCACGATGTCGTGGTCGTGGGAGTCATGTAAGCCCGGCCATAGATGGTGACGGTTTCACTGGTGAAGAGTGGGCGGAGATGGATGAAGATTTTAAAGAATCCTATTGGAATGGGAATTTTGATGTTATTTGTTCGGTTTGTAATGGTCTGCGTGTTACAGCTAAAATAGCCACAGATCAGTTGAATGCAGAGCAGTGGGAGCTGCTGTACGAACAAGAGCGAAACGAGGCAGACATGGCCGATACGATAGCCGCACAAAAGGCGGAGATGGCCATGGGAGCCTGACAGGTCGCCCTCCCTAGTGGGCTAAACTAGGGTTTCATCCTCCTAATTGGCCCCGGTTCTGCCGGGGTCTTTTTTTGTTGTGTTTTCCGGTCGATCTGATATTATTGTCTTGGGCAATCCCGCCCACAGGAGAATAGAAACATGCCTGAAACCTTAGACAATAAACGCACCATTATGTACTCCAAGCCTGACATCGAGCAGTTGCAGATGTGGGAAGAAGAGGGTGGATGCGAAGCCCCGGACGGTTGCTGGGTTGAGCCTGACGGAATCTGTGAACACGGCCACAAATCGTGGCTCTTAATCATGGGATTAATCTAATGACTGAAGAACTAAAACCCGGAACAACTGGCGATAAAGCCGACCTAATCATCAGCGCAAAGCAGATCATGATCCATGCGCCCTACCCTCTGGGCTGGCAGTTTGTGGCCAATCCGGAGCGATTTAGCGTTAATTTACGCTCACTGGACAAGCTGATTGTGTCTGGTGAGATGAACGGAACAGTCTCCCTTGAGGTAAAAGTGGATGACTGATCTTCACGCTGTTCGACTGGAGGCGGCCCCGCAAGGGGCCGTAGTCGATCAAACAGACGCAGAATATGACGCTGAAAGGCGGGCTAATATCACCCTAGAAAGCGAGGAATTCTCTTATATTAATGTCTATCTGGTAGATCGCGCGTATGGCGGCCCGGAAGAGGGCGGTTGGTATTACGACTACGGAAACCCCGTAGAGTCGCGCCGGGTTCTGGTTCCGATGAACGGATACGTCAACCTGCACTCAGAATACCAGACAGAACTGGAATTTCTACAAACGCGATATAATCGCCTCAATTCAGACCGTCCGGAGATTCATTCAGTTATTTCAGAGGGGCGGTATAGCGTAGTCGAAGAGGATCGCTTTGCCAGAAGTTGGCCCGAAAAAACCCCGCATTATGAGTGATCGAATTCGATCAAGCACGTTGTCGGTAAGCGTGCCGGAGAGGCTCATCCGATCAGCCCAGAACGCACCCTGCAACAACTGCCAGCATGAAAAACACTGCGCGACGGGCTGGTCGTGCGCGCCGTATCGGGCATGGTTACATCAAGGCACGCCATGCAAAAACCCCGATAAACGCATACCGGATTGGACTGAATCTTCACCCTTGCAACATCAGCGCAGACTGATATAATCATTACCATGTTACCGCACTATCTACACAGAACACGGGAAGAATGGTTAAACGAGGCGGTTATACTACTAGACGATCAACTGTTTAAACCTGTTATTCCGGGCGATCTTCCAAATCTCCCCTTCCGTGTTTCCTGTGGTTTTGCTGGTGGCCCCGGTAAGAAAAAAGGCGTTCTTGGCCAGTGCTGGAGTCCCAGCGCATCCGCCGACAGCACTACAGAAATGTACATTTCACCGGTCGAGGACGATCCCATTGAAGTGCTGGACACGCTGACACACGAGAATGTCCACCGTATCGTAGGCTGTAAACACGGCCACAAAGCACCGTTTAAACGCCTCGCCGTTAAAGTCGGGCTAGAGGGAAAAATGACATCCACCCACGCCGGGGAAGAGTTGCGCGAAAAGCTCTCATCCATAAGCGACGAGCTGGGAGTATATCCCCACGCTAAAGTGACACCGGGCGAAGGGAAGAAAAAACAAAGCACCAGAATGTTAAAGATTGTCTGCACAGAATGCGACAATGTAGCCAGACAAGCCCTGTCCCCCTTTAAGATGTACGGCCTAGTTTGCGGGGGTTGCGAAGTCCCGATGAAAGTAGAAACCGGGATAGACGATGTTTAAACGGGGGTATCGTTTTATAGTACAGAAATATTTTTTTGTCAAGCAACGTCGCGTCATCAAAAATCGCGGTAACGCGCGTCAACCCGGCGAGTCGTAGTTTTCCAGTCTAAAACGCGTCGCGTCAAACACAGGAAAAGGTAATGAATAATATATTCAGCAACACAAACGTTGAAGAAGTATCAAACACTTTTGTTGAAAAGTTCCAAGAAATACTAGCCGACCCAGACGCCAGACATAGTTTTTATATGCAAGAACTGGACGGCGCATCACGCGGAAACTCTACCGCTAAAAAATGGGTCAAATCAAAAGATGTAAAACCATCCGAATTCAAAGGTTTTGATGACGATAACATGGACGCGGAGCAAGTACAGATGGCGTTGATTACTTGGCACATGACGCTAGGTAGAGAAAACCTAGACAAAACGGTACAAACCAAGTGCGATGTTGTTGACGCCATAATGGAGAAAACAAAGTGATAGACCACAGAAAACCTAAGTTTAAAGAACTGCACGAAAGCGCACAAAAAGAATTGCGCGAACCCCTAAACCGCTGGCTGACAATTCACCTATCCCTAGCAGGGTTTAAGGAGGGTGAGGCCACGGAAAACCTATGTGAGATTATTAACATCGTTCACAAGATCATAGGTAAACTTACATCCGAATATTGTTCTTTCGGGCGGTTGCCGGATGACCGCTACCCCGGCGCTGATTATCGGGCGATACCCAAGGCTTACTATTCAATAGACCCCCACGCGCCACGCGGAAAAGTAGAATTCTATGAGGACGAGAAATACTACGAAGACCAAGGGCCGTGGCATGAGTACACCGATTTTGCACCCAACACAGATGATAACGTCTGCCACAAATACATACTAAAGCTGAAAGAAGAAGAAGCCGTAGAAAATTACGGCGGCACAAAATAGTTAATTTTTTAAATGGAGAATTATCCAATGTACCATACTGGGAATCCCCCTACCCCGGCGGGTCAATCCCTGAAAGTAGTCATGCCACAAGCCCTCGCGCGCTGGGCAGGCCACTGGCAAGGGGCTTGAGTACGCGCCGTTTAAACACAAGAGGAAATAACATGTCTCATTTTTACGGAAAGATCCCAATATCAGCACGAAAGACCGAACCCACAGCACGAGGCCACAAGAAAACAGGACTGGCCACCATTGCCGCAAGCTGGGCTGGCGCAATACGCGTCAACGTATGGCATAACCCGAACGAAGACGTAGACTGCTACGAGGTCGAGATGATCCCGTGGGAATCCAAGGGCGACCGGCACGTTATCGCACGCGGCGTTCTCGGCGACGCCAAGCAAAGTGATGTATTCGTTAGAAAGTACCTAGAGCATGGTAACCACTACCAAGACACAATAAAACTAGTCCAGTAATTCGTAAAATTCTGGTTTATTTTTTTCCCGGCGGTACGCTTTGTTCGAGGGGTGCGCCTTTCCGCGATGCTTGTTATCCTTCGCCACGAGGTTGCGCCTCCTCTTCAAGGCCCGTCGCGTCTTCTCTTCTGATTGGTTCACTTTTGGTTCTTAATTGGTTATACCTGTCCCTTAGAGGGGCCAGCGTGATAGGCCCGTCGCGTCAGTGACAACTAGTCAAATAAAGATATTGTCGCGGCATGGACTACCATGGTTCTTACAACTATCACATACACCCGCGTTTTCCGTCGCGCCGCCCCTCATAGCACGCCTTTAAGTAATACCTAGTTTCCCGATGGATGGAGCATCAACCATCATAATTTAAAGTGTCGGGAACACTGGACGAGTTTTCCGTGTGGTATTACCTTTAAGGACTAAGTAGTTGATAACAAAGGGATTCGTAGTAGTTGCAGGTAACGCTTTCATCTGTTATACTGCACGTTCTTTCAATTACTGAGGACAAATCATGGCAGACATGAAGACGCGCAACAAGACAAAGACAGAAAAAGAGTACGACCAGCTACAGTGTCTGGACGCGGCATCAGACCTATGTAATGCGGCAGAGTCATTCATCAATGAGTTCCAAGATTGTGATGGGAATGTATACTACTCTACTTTCTCTACAGCATCAAGGGCGCTCTGGGACTTGGAACATGCGCGACGAATCGCCGGGTGTATCAAGGTTGGCCATGAGTGGGACATGGAAAACAGCATCACCGGCAAGTTCCGATATCCTCATCTTAGATGAGAAGACGAGGCCAAAAGGTGAAGCTGGAGAACATCACCTCCCATGATGAAATCGTGGTTCGGGTGATACTGGCTGACTCAAAACAGGGGTATCTTGGGCAGGATTCCCTCGGAGAGTGGAGCTGGTATCACCCGGATAAGTGGAAGGAGCTAAAGCAATGAAAACAATAACTTATCTCTTATTGGTTATAGGGTAGGGGGGGAGCATCGAAAAACAAGATAAAGACAGGCTGTGGGGGCTACTCAGCAAGGTAGAAAACACCTACAAGAAGGCTAAAACAGACCGGAAAAAAACTGGGAGCGTTCCAATTGACCTACTGATGAACCGTTGTTTAAACCACCTAGAAGCCCTACAAAAAATGACAACGCTACCCTCTGAAATTAAAAGAACCGCGCTTGGATACTGCTGGCGTGTTTACAT
>Ga0207898_1000032_pt1 | contig 8088 bp, 10 predicted proteins | sample LinPmetageLP55_FD_184064 | JGI IMG/M metagenome (GOLD analysis project Ga0207898, IMG submission 184064) | Marine viral communities from the Pacific Ocean - LP-55 (SPAdes) | ecosystem: Environmental > Aquatic > Marine > Oceanic | place: Pacific Ocean | collected 2010-02-09
TTTCATCATCAATAAATCCCTATCGGGACCTTGAGCTCCTGTTAGCTCGGAAATAGCTTTTCTAAATTCTAGGAATTTTAATTTTGTTTCTGAACTTTGTGTGTTATCAAATTTATTTTTTAAACCGTCAGCTTGAGTTATCTTATTTTTTTCTTGTTGAGCCGCTAGAATTTTAGCTTCGTCTGGATTAGGAGATCCTGGTGCATTAATTTCTTCAGCCAACATTTCATCATAATGATTATTCAGAATATTCATTTCATTAGGATTGTCTCGATCAGCAATTCCTTCTTCACCTGCTAGGTTTTCCTCGTATGTTTTTACTGCTTCATTCCAATGAGACTCAGTAACTTCAGTAGCTTTTGGATCGTCTTCAGCTATCTGAACTGCAATGTTTCCAATTAAATTCAATTCATCATTTGCTAATTCTTTATCCTTAAATTCTCCACGATACAATCCAACACCAGCTCCACCCGCTACTAGAGGTAAAGTCCACCCTTGTTTTTGAGCCCATTTTTTTACATTACCTGATCTTAAAAAAGTTTTTTTACCTTTCCATCCTTTAGAAGCAAGTTGTATTCCTTTAGCTGTCACAGCTCCACCAAAAGGTATTAAGGCTGCATCCAGAGCTGCTGTACCCCATTTACCTTCTTTGGCAGCTTTGCCGGCTCCGTAGATAGATGCACCTGTAAAAGCACCACCAATTCCTGCTTTAGCAGTTCCATATGTTTTAGGGTATTTCATCATGTGTTTGCTGATAGGTTGACCTATATATTTTGTATAGGGCTGGCCTATAGTTTGTTGATATAAACTTTGAGGACCTTTACCTGTTCTTGTAAAAGGAAGAGTGCCCTTCCACGTACCACCTTTGCCTGCCGCCTCTGCTGCTTTTGTAGCGGCTCGAGATGCTTTATAGGTTCCATAAGCATATTTACCACCTTTTGCAAGCATACCAATTCCAGTTTTAATTTTTCCTCCTCCGAATAACCACATTGCATCTTTCATAAAATTTCTTTTTGGAAAAGAGGCACCTGGGATTCGTAATCCTTCTGGACCAGTACCCGTTTGATATTTAGGAATTCTGTTATGTTTAATCTGGGCAGTGTGCCTAAACATTTTTCGGTTTAAGACTGGATCATTCATAGAATTTCCTATTGCGGCATGCCGATGTTAATATTACTGGCTGGTCTGTTAACCATGTTGTAGGCAGCATAAGCTCCGATGCCTGCACCAGCAGCTTGCGCTAGTGGGTTAACACCTGGACCTGTTGTTGCTGTAATTTGACTTGCTGATGTTGGAAGGTTGGTCATCATACCTTTCATAAATTCTGCTCGTTGATATGGCTCGTAAGCTCTTGTCATTTGAGTTTGTCTCTGAGCGCTTAAAGCTTGTTGTGCTAATTGTTGTTGAACGCCTCCTGCTTGAAGCTGGCTTTGAATGTCAGCCTGTTGCATTTGTTGTTGTTGTCCACCAGCTACTCCGTATTGTTGAGCTGCCTGCATTCCTGTGGTAACTCCTAATCTTTGTTGTGCTTGTGCTGCACCTAGTGATTGGCCATACATTCCTGCTTGAGCCTGTCCTATTTGTGCCAGCCTTCCTCTATCTAGTTCGGCTGATGCTACTCCTTGTCGACCTCCTCCAAAGGCTCCTGATTGAACTGCTTCGGCGCTCAATTGATTTTGTCTCATTGAGGCTTGCCTATTTATTTCGTCAGTTACATAATTAGAATAGGGATTAAAAAATTGTGATACATTAGGTGCTTGTCCTGCTAGTGTTTGAGCGCCACCAATAGCTCCAATACCGCTTGCTAAAGTACTGGCTCCTACTCCTGTGGTACCTGCACCCGTGAATCCTGCTTGTTGCAAGCCAGAGGGTTTAGCTACTTCATATGCTGGAAGACTAACTGGAGTTTTTGCCAGTTGTAAAGCTTCATCGTAGAGAGCGAGTTTACGCCCTTCTACTTCTGGTGCTTCTCTTGCAATATTTGTTTGCGTACCGGTTGAGGTTCCGCCACCGCCGCCTCCGCCGCCTCCGCCCAAGCCCAAGAAACTCATGCTAACTCCTTAACAAAGTGATAATGTTTAACTTTCCATCCGTGCGGAATAACACTTTTTAAATATCCCGGACGGCCCATAACGCTGATTCGTTTACAGCCATTTAGTTTAGCCATAGCTTCTATGGTATGAATGATTGAATCCACCCATAATTTATAGTATTTTCCTGTCAGTATTAATACTTGATACTCTTTAAAATTAGGGAGATCCATAAACTGTGTAACCATTACTCCAAAAACTTTATTCTCCAGCCCGTCATCAGACCCATAAATAGCAAAGAGCTGCATGCCATTTACCTTGCATTGCTCTTTAACGTAAGATGCATCGGCCCAACTTCCTCCATATTTTAAAGCTTCCCTAATCATAAAGTCTACTAAAGGCCACATTTCATCAATGTCCTTTGGCAGAATGCTTAAGACTTCAATAGCCTTTTTAATTAATGGTTTTTTTGCTTGCATTTAATAAATCAAATATTCTTTTAAATTTCTTTTGTTGGTCGTAAAAAAATGCAGCACCTTTTCTTCTCATGTCCTTTGGATCGCCAGGAGCTGCGCCCGACATAATACCAGCACCTAAAATAGCATCGGCTCTAGAAACGAATTCTCCATCAGCTAGCTGAGCTAGAATGGTATCTTCATCTTTATCACCCACTCCAGTGCCATCCTCTACATAGCCAGTGGCTCTTATATAATTATTAGTATCTTTTTCATTGTGTTCGATTTTAGAAGGCATATAGCTGACGCCCCCTTCGCTGAATTTTTGAATGCTAGCTAAGCCTCCTGTATTATAGGAGTAAACATTTTGATTGGAATAGAGTGAAGGACTTCCACTATAAGAAGCACCTTGAAACATACCTGATGCTAACTGGGATTGTTTCTCGTAGGCCTTTTTATAATCTTCTTCTGTAAATGGTGGTTTGATTTCATCATCCCCCAAGAATTCTCCTGCTCCAACGGCTCCTGCCATTCCAACTCCAACTTTTCCTCCAGGTGTTAAACCGCCCCACCAGCCTCTAATACCTGTTCCTGCTGTTGCTGCTGTTGCTCCTTGGATTGGTGCTGCTCCTGCTGTAGCAGCTGTACCAGCTGTTCCCCACATTGCTTTTGCTCCGCTCAAAGGGGCACCTGTTCCTATTCCTATTCCAGCGCCGCCACCCATTGTACCAATAAGATGACTTCCACCTCCTACTAAGAAGGCATCTCTAAATGATCTTCCTGTTGATTTTCCTCTAAGTTTCTGTATGCCGAATGTAGCTAATGCTAATGTTAATGGATCCATAATAATAAATATCTATTGTATCTACCATTTTACCTATAAGTAGGGCACATATCAATATCACGCTAAACTTAGATCATTACTCAGTTTTGATTTGTAAGCCTTCTCTCCTGTATGAATAATTTCTTCATCTACTAAAGCGTGGATTTTTCCCCCTATATCTGTCCAGAGTTTACAGAAGTAAAAGTCCTCTCCCAAATAGATTTCTTCTTCTTGATTGTAATAAGTATCAAAAAAGTTAAATAAATTAGGACGTCTCACCATCTTCCCATCAATAACAGTGTCTTGTTTAATGGTTAGCTTAGGATAGGCTTTTATCAATTTGTCAAAAGCAGATCTTTGAATCATCATACATCCAGCAGGAGCTCTATGCACCTCAGCCCATCCTCCTTTTACTGTAAAATTATCAGGATCTTTGACCTTAATGGGAAAAGTTAAACCCATAGTTTCTACATCATCATCGGGACGTTTTTTAAAATCGTCTCTAAATTTATTTTGATTAATAGTTTTCATTGGATACGGAATACAGCTTATTTCATAAGGAGCGTGTAGAAGTCTAAAAATAGAGCGAGTCTCAAAAGATATATCCGAATCAATAAATAGGAAGTGAGTACACTTGGAGTTTAAAAAAGCAGATACACATAAGTTTCTTCCTTGAGTAACCAGACTACTCTTCAGGATTTGAAAAGTAATATAATAGTTATTAAGCAGACATTCTTTTTGAAGATCTAAAATGGATTTAGTATAATGGAGTTGCACCGTGTCATAACACGGAGTTGCTACCATTAAACTGATTTTAGACTTCGTTTTGTTTTCTAATTTTTTCTCGCTTGTCACGATATGCTCCTAGTAAAAATCTACGCCAAAATAATCCAATTACATTCCAGTCATAAAATTTTTTATAATAGTTTTTTTGAAAATCCAGTACGTCATTAATATCATTTTTAAACATCCCTTTTATAGCTTGAATACCCGCAGTAAATCTAGTGGCTAAATTGTCATGATCCTTAGTGTAAGGAACATAGATAGGGAATTCAGCACAGGTTTCTGGAATAGCGCCGAGGTCCGTGGTTATTAGTACCAAGCCTGCTGCCAATGCTTCCATAGCTGAGATACAGAAGGTCTCTTCCCATATAGAGGGATGGGCGCTGACATCATATTCATGTAATTTACCCATCAATTCCTTATGGGTGCAGTATCCCTTGTAATTAACATTCGGTAATTTTTTACATTTATCATATAGAGGCTTATATAGTTTATCGTTAGCTTCTTGAAAAGCATCACCATATATTTTAGTACTGGAATAAACATCCAGAGTAATGTCTTTATCTTTTTTGAGCTCTTCCATACATTTCAATAAGACTTCTAGCCCTCGCCAAGGTGTAGTAAAATAAATCATTTTAATTTTGTCTTTTTTTTCAGCTTTTTTCTTTACTACCAACTCATCATAATCAATTCCATTCTTGATTACTAAACACTGAGGATTATCTAATTTAAAAAAGTATCTGTATTTCTCATAAGACCAATGAGAATTAAAAACATACCAATCATATTTAATATGATTTTTGGGGTTTTGAAACCAAGGAGCAATATTAGGTTGATCCCAGGAATTTTTCAGCCATAGAATATTTGAACGAACGGGGTGTAATGGTTCTTTTTCGGGAATGGAAGTGGTGAGTTGTACGGAGTCCCAATGAACAGGACAATATTTTTTTAAATAATCAAGTTGAATTTCGGTTCCACCATAAGGCTGCATTAATTGGTTTTACCAAATACTTCTAGGGATGCAACTGTTATTTCTAAATCTTGTCTAAAATCTTCCTTAGTAGTATCGGTAGCAGCATTTGCTACATCAGCGTCAAACTCTGCTTTGTCAGCATATACTTTGCCTGTTCGTTTATTTTTAACTATCTCTTTAGCTTTAGCTGGTATTTTTATAGGGTCTGCCATTATGCGGTTCCTTGATCTCCTGTAATTAGGGCGTAAGAAATTAATCCTTTAATAACATTACCAGTTCCTGCTTTTAATTTCAAGGCATCGCTTTCCTCCAGGACCACTGGTCCTTTAGCTAAGTTTTGAGTAGTATTAGTGGTTAATTTAATAGTGCTAAATTCACTGGTAGCCGTTGCACTACTATCATACATAAGAGCTGTTACTGTTGTAGTTGACGTACTTGTATTTTGTGTTTGAATATTCTGCAGAATAGCTCGAGAGCTGACATCTAGAGTTAAAACTGTAGTGGCCACGGTGCCTGTTAAATCAAATGTTTGGTTTTTATATTGTATAGCCATTATCTACCTTGTCCTCGATATTTCTTATATGTAGTATCCCGTTTGTTGAGGCGTTTCTTGTGCCTGTTAATTTTTTTTCTACTTTTTTTAACATAGTCGTTAACTCCGTACAAACCTTTTTTCTTAGCCATAACTAGCAATAAACCATTGAAATGCTTGTGTATCATTTTCAATAGTTCTTTGATAAGAAGTATTGAGCTGTGTTTTCATTTCTTCCATTTTAAATTTAATTTGTCTTTGATTAGATGCATCATAATCATCTGTGGGCTCTTGGAACTGTACCGTTATTTTAGCCATTATCTTCTCCCGTCAGGTTGAATATCTGCTCTAAAAGTACCAAATCGCCATGTTTCATTTACGGCATCATTCTCCACTTTTAAATTAATTAGTCTTGCTCTCGCTCTAACATCAACTTTAGTAGTGGATGAAGTAATTGAAATAGGACTTAAACCAGAAGGCGTATCACTATCGGCCGGATAATCTTTTAAATTAAGAGACATCTTAGCTGTCCCGGTTAAGGTTTTAAAATCAGGAATAAATCTTCTAATCTTCATAATATATTCGCCATCTCCGTCTACATCCAAATCAAAATCTCCAGATTGAACATAAGCTGCAATAGCTGTAGAGGCTCCAGTGCTAGTAACCGCATTGTTTCCTACTTCATGTTTATACATCTTAGTAATTCCCTCACTGTTTCCATAAACTAAAGGAGTGTCGGACACATTGGAAGAAGTTAAATATTCGGTAGCATAAGGATTAGGTTGGACATCTGAATCAATCCACCCCGTTCTTGCTAAACTTCCCGTCATCCATACCCCACCTGGTATTCCTGCGCTCTCAGCAAAGTTATAAGAAGTATATCTGTCTATAACGCTACTACCAGCTGTAGGATAATACCATGTAATTTCGCTATATAAGTTATTAACTCCTGCTGCCACTACTTGGCCTGAAGTATAATTAATATCATCAAAAATATAATCTTCTACATTACAAGATAAATTTTTAACCGTACCATCAAACATAAAGAAACCACCTGAGTCAGCCATCCAGAAGACTTTACCATTGGCAAAGGCGGCAGCATTATGTCCAATGCATCCGCAGTTTGTTCCTACTTGTCTGACAGAAAATGTAAAAGGTGGACCTACAAACTGCATAACATAGGCAGCTTTATCGGTTAAAATGAAAACATAATCTCGGCCTTGAATGGCGGTTCGTATTTCAGAACCTGAAGATAATCTAATGAAACCTGCCGTATTAGTTGAAGTTGGAACCCAATCATTACGATCTTCTTGATCTGAAAATCTTAGAAACATTTTGTCTTGCGTAGTTGTAGTACCAATAGTTGTTTCAGTTCCAAATAAAATAACATGTCTATCTTTTTCTGATACAATCATTGTTTCAGAAGCTGTGGGAGCACTGGTTACAATCGTGGCTCGTGTGGCTATAGCCGTGGGAACGTCTACATTTTCAGGATCCCATTGAAAGGTTGCTCCCCCTCTAATGGTTGCTAAAAGTAATGCTCCAAAATTATCTAATTGCCATTGGCCTGGTTGCAGGATAACCTGTGTGGAAGTTGAAGCATCGCCCCAACCACCATTACCCCAGGAGCTAGTTCCCCATCCATATCCATATGTTTGAGTTGCATTTCCAATTCGATAATAGGGTTTAACCGTCATCGAACCACCAGCTGTTAAACCTGTTCCTGTTTCTGTAGAGGGTAGTGTGATAGTGACAGATGTTCCAGTGGGTGTTGTAAGGACTTCAAATTTTTTATCTTCTAATTCAGCTGCAGTAATACTGGTGCCTGCTCCAGGCATCGTAACAGAATCAAGTAGAATAACCATACCATCTTCTAAATTATGAGCGCTTCCAAAATTTAAGGTAGCAGTGTCACTAAGATTACTGGTATCTATTGTTACGCCTGATTGATCTAAAGATGTATCTAAAGGAGTAATGTCATGAAATTCTCCTTCAAACCATATAGCTAGTATTTTATTAGTGCCAACTGCAATCCATCTATTTCCTTGAGTGTCAAACCACCCAAATATTTTACGGCCTACACCAGGTAAAGTATTAGCTTGAGTTTCTTCCCAGCCTCCAATTTTTTCGGGCATGCCATATCTAAATCGGGCGTAGTCCCCACCAATCCACCGACCTTCTGCTCCTGAAGGGGTTAATTGTTTATTAAAACCAGGGATGAAATTAACTTTTCTAAGCATAGATCTATTATAATATTTAGAAGGCGTGTTGTATATAAGGGAGAAAATTAGCTATAACGCATGGGAGACATAGTATGTGTGGTGGTATATCTCCCACACAATGATTATATTAGCTTATCCTTTATTTGGTGTCAACTTATGGCCTTTATACCAGGCTGGAAGTCCTAAGAATGGACGTCCGTCAAACTTGTTTGCTTTAGCGGTTTTCTTTTTAGCATCATTATAGTGGAGGAAAACTTGTCCACACACGTC
>Ga0207898_1000033_pt1:0-2500 | contig 8028 bp, 1 predicted proteins | sample LinPmetageLP55_FD_184064 | JGI IMG/M metagenome (GOLD analysis project Ga0207898, IMG submission 184064) | Marine viral communities from the Pacific Ocean - LP-55 (SPAdes) | ecosystem: Environmental > Aquatic > Marine > Oceanic | place: Pacific Ocean | collected 2010-02-09
CCGCAATCGCTGTTTGAAGTTCAAAACACCGGCAATATAAGCTGGCTACAGGGTGTCATACGCTGTGGTGGTACCCTGGGCTCCATCTAGGCTCTCAGGACAGGCTATAAAGCCTAGAGGGAAGCCCTGTAGCCTCGGGAATCGAGGTCCTTAGGGTAAGTCAATTGTGAAGCTGATAGCTGAGGGCGTCGGTATAGGCCTACAAGTCTCAGCGTACCACTACTATGCCCCTGTAAGCGCCTTGATCGTTTTGTATGTGGCTCTTCACCCTATAGCAGAGCCTAGAAGACCGCTCTAAGACCGGGGGGGTTCTAAATTTTTTTGGCACACAAAACATTTGTCGGAAAATATTTTCCCGGCCAAAGGCATTTGCACTGCATTTTCAGGGCCAAAGGAAGTCGGTGGGTATATAAAGGGGGCAACCTTGAAGGTGATGTGAGAAATGACTAAGTACTTTTTGGGTGAACATTGAGAGATCTGATAGCAGTCTTTAGGGGCTTATAGTGGGTAGTTCGCAGGGGTTTTATGGTATATCAACAGTGGGAATGGCACTGTTTCTCGAGGGTGTTAGCTAATTTTCGCGGGTTATAAGGGTGGTAGTAGGAAGCAGGTAAAGGTCGGGGGGAGAGGTCACTGGGGCAATCTGCCCAAGGTCATGTACCTTGGTCTGTGGGGATCTGGGGGTTACCTCCGACTGGTAGAGGCCTTGTAAAGGGTGAACCCAGTTGGGGGACGGGGCCGGACCGCCCCTGCGGAAGCAGAAGGTCGGGGTAGAAGCTGTAAGCGACCCCGATTTTGGTCGCAGGGTAGCTGGGTTGTGAAAATTTCCCGGGGGGTTTTATGAATTTTGGGGAGATTTTCTTTTCTTCTTTTCCTCCTCCCCTTCCCTCTTCTCCCTGCTTTTTCCTTCCTTCGGGTCTCTTTTATAGGCTCTGATGGCTGTATTTGTTAAGGGGAGTCACAGGGTAAGCTGGATGTGAAGGAAGATCTCGAAGTCCCCAGGTGGCAGACTCTCAGGGTAACTTTGTTGTGAGGCGGGTAGCTCGTAGGGTAACTCGGATGTGAGGAAGGGTACCTGGTGAAATTTCTCGTGGTCAAAGGGTAGGTAGGATGTGATAGCCTATAGCTACAGGGTATATGCGCTGTACGGGCTCACAGGGTAGCTCAGATGTGACGAAGGGTACCTGGTCAAAACCTGGGCCGTCTCATAGGGTAAGCTGGTTGTGAGGATGCTCAGGGTAGGTGGGATGGGAAATTGGTGGGAGAGGGCTTCAGGGCACTCCTGCAGGCTTGTACACACTGTAGGTACGCCCTGTAGTCCCCTTGGCACCTCTGGTACAGGGCTGAAGACCCTGTAGCATGCCCTGAAGAGGTGCGCTGAAGTGCGACGTGCAACAAAACCAGTTCCGCCCACGTGATCCGCCCAGGGTAGGTCAGATGTGACACCCGGCGCTTCTATCCCCTATATGTCGCCGACCCCAGCAGATAGCTAGGACTTCCCATATGCTTTCTAGATCGCCTTTTCACGCTGCATCCAATGGGAGTACTCCCGAGGCCGTAACTTGCCTGGTTCCCGCCCTGGACCCCCCCTTGAGGTATAAAACTATAAATTTCCCCACCAACCCAGAGCATCCCAGCCCTACCACCCCCACCAGTGGATTGCCCATGCCTGCTTGCCCTCTCAGGCGCTCCAGCTAGGCTCATAACACCCTTGGTTCGGGAGATTTCGAATTTCCGATAAAGTCGTGTACGCCAAAATCATTTGTCGGCAATTATTTTGGTGTGACAATATTTTTTTTCACCCTCACCTCTCACCTACTCATAACCCCTACCATAGTCGTAGTCATTTTTCGAGAGGAAACCCATGGTGTAGGTAGGACTCCCGTACCTGGCCTCGTTCGCCCACTACAGCACCTGCGCGCAGGGAGGTCTCACCTATCCCGTTGGGATCAGCGCCTGTTTCTACCTAGGGTCGGGTTTTGGGTCCTCAACCACCCCCCGGAAAAGTTTTGAGGGACCCCCTTCAGGCCTCGGTGCCCTGTAGTGGTCCCCTGAAAATATTATAGGGCTCATCTACAGACCATCGCACGCTGAGTTGGTCCCCTGCAGGCGGCCCTCACCCACTGTAATTCCACCTAGAAAGTTTACAGGCTTCCCCCCCAGCGTACCACACGCTGGACCTCATCACTGTAGGATCCTTACAGGCCACACTTCCAGCGTGCATGCCCCCAAAGGAACGCTGTACTGCTGGGGGGTCCAATTCAACCGTTTTCCAGGATGCGCTGTAACCCCGAAAAAAACTGGGGGATGGGGGGGGGGTCTAAATATTTTTGCACACAAAACATTTGTCGGAAAATATTTTACTAACCAAAAACATTTGCACTGCATTTTCAAGGCGAAAGGAAGTCGGTGGGTATATGAAGAGAGCAGACTGGAGTTGATTCGAAAAAATCCTACAGTGTGGTACAAGCATTTAAGTATGAAGTAGCACTCTTGTAGG
>Ga0207898_1000034_pt1 | contig 7971 bp, 10 predicted proteins | sample LinPmetageLP55_FD_184064 | JGI IMG/M metagenome (GOLD analysis project Ga0207898, IMG submission 184064) | Marine viral communities from the Pacific Ocean - LP-55 (SPAdes) | ecosystem: Environmental > Aquatic > Marine > Oceanic | place: Pacific Ocean | collected 2010-02-09
GATGATTTGGTGGATTCCAGTACGCAGGCTTTACTGCGTTTCAGGCAGGGCGGCTTTATTCCGCTTGCCACCGATGAAGCGGATGAGCCTTTTTCGTATGACAGACGAGCAGATTATTATTAGTTAGGAGAAAATAAATGGCAAAAAGATTACCTAAATATACCACAAAAAATTGGGAAAAAATTGGACCAGCACGCATGGCTGATGCGGCGAAAGACCCACAGATATACAAAAGTCTTAGACGACCCAAAGCAGGTCATAAAAGAAAAAAAGCAACCCCAGGCGGATACTCCAGTGGTGGTTCAACGGCTGAAATTAAAACAGAAAAGAACGGCTTGGCTACTTACAAGTATGTCTATAAGAACCCCAGACCCTCAGAGAAGGTTGACGTAGAAATGTTTCAAGATCAAGTCAAGCGTAAATACAGTGATGGTGGCACCACAGAAGGAAGAACAGGACTTGCAGGAGGCGTATATATTGGTGATCATGTTAACCGCCCTGGAGGTCCTCAAATAAGACAAGTATTCAAGAAACAAAGAGGTTATGGTAGAGCACACGAAGGAAAAAGAGGTGCTTCTAAAGGCGGTAAAGTTTAACAACAAAAAATAGGAGCAGTTATGTCTATTTGGAACACAGTAAGAGCCAATATTAGGGCTGGTATTGAGTGGGCTTTTTCAAGCGATGAAGACCCCGCAGATAAGTCGGAAGACTCTGCCGTGATTAGGAGAAAAGTTGAACCCGAAACAGTTACCAAGCGGGTTCGTGCCCGCACTGTTAAAGGGCGTTACAAGGGAGATGATAAATCCACTCCCGATGTTGACGAGGCTTGGACTACGGCAAAAGTACCCGTGAGGCGTGTCGATAAAACAAAGAAGTAATTTATGGCAATAGAAAAGCAAATTCCACCTACCAATGGTGAGATCAAGGACGAAGAACTGGAGATTTCCATTCTGAATCCCGAAGCGGTTGGCGTGGAAACCGAAGACGGCGGCATGTTGATCGACTTTACGGACGGCGAAGATAAAGATGAATTTGCAGGTGGCTTTAACGACAATCTAGTCGAATTGATGGAAGAAGGCGACCTAGAGGCTTTAGGCAGTGAGTTGATCTCCCAATATCAAGGCGACAAGGACTCCAGACAGGACTGGGAAGAAACTTATCGCAAGGGTTTAGACCAGTTAGGCTTGAAAATTGAAGATCGAACAGAGCCTTGGGCGGGAGCTTGTGGTGTATTCCACCCATTATTGACAGAATCGGTAGTGCGTTTCCAATCACAGGCAATATCGGAGATTTTTCCCGCCGCAGGACCTGTAAAAACGCAGATATTAGGGAAACTTACGGACGAAAAGGAAAAACAGGCGTTTCGGGTTCAGGATTACATGAATTATATGCTGACGGAACGCATGGTGGAGTACCGCAGCGAGACCGAAAAGCTATTATTCAGCTTACCCCTAGCAGGATCGGCATTCAGAAAGATATATTACGACATTAGCATGGGCAGACCGTGTTCTATCTTTGTGCCTGCCGAAGATTTAGTGGTTTCTTATGGGGCAAGCGACTTATTGACCGCTTCCCGTGTCACTCAGGTGATGAAGAAGACTAAAAACGACATCAGGAAGCTACAAGTAGCAGGATTTTACCGAGATATTGAATTACCCGACCCATCCCCCGATATTGATGAAGTTAGACGCAAATACGATCAATTAACGGGAGATAGTCCAGATTATAGCTTCGATAGACGCTATACGTTGCTGGAAATGCACGTTAATTTGGACTTAATCGGCTATGAAGACACCGATAGCGAAGGAAATGAGACGGGAATCGAACTTCCCTATGTTGTTACCATTGATTTAAGCTCAACTAAGGTATTGTCCATCTATCGTAACTGGTATCAGGACGATACACAGAAAATGGCGAGACAACACTTCGTCCATTACGAATATCTACCAGGTTTAGGCTTTTATGGCTTCGGTTTAATCCACCTAGTCGGTGGTTTATCCAAGTCAGCAACCTCATTACTCAGACAATTGGTTGATGCAGGTACTCTGTCCAACCTTCCTGGTGGTTTGAAGTCAAGAGGACTGCGTATTAAGGGCGATGATTCCCCCATTATGCCTGGTGAGTTTAGAGACGTGGATGTCCCAGGGGGTGCTATTAAAGACAATATCACTTTCCTTCCGTACAAGGAACCAAGCTTAGTTCTGTATCAGTTACTTCAAACCATCGTGGAAGAAGGACGCAGGTTTGCTTCCGTAGCCGATATGAAGATTGCGGATATGAACAACGAGGCTCCTGTGGGAACCACATTGGCGATTATGGAACGCAGCATGAAGGTCATGTCTGCCATTCAAGCCAGACTCCATGCAGCGATGCGTAGGGAGTTTCGCATTCTCACTAACATTATCAGGGATCAAGGTCCAGAAGCCTATCCCTATGAAACCGCAGAAGAGGAGGCGTTGGTAGCCCAAGACTTTGACCAAAGGGTTGATGTGTTGCCCGTTTCCAATCCAAATGCTGCCACCATGTCCCAGCGAATTATGCAGTACCAAGCAGCTTTACAGCTTTCTACTACGGCTCCACAGCTTTATGACCTACCCGAATTACACCGTCAAATGCTTGATGTATTAGGCATTAGAGATGCGGCTGATCTGATACCGTCAACCGATGAGATACCGCCATTAGACCCAGTGACCGAAAATATGAACATACTGAACAATGTGCCCATACAGGCGTTTGAGTATCAGGATCACGAAGCTCACATACAGGTTCACATGGCTGCCGCCCAAGACCCGAAGATGCAGGAACTGTTATCCCAGTCGCCGAATGTTCCATCCTTACAGGGAGCGTTTGCGGCTCACGTTACTGAACACATCGCTTTCCAATACCGCCGAGAAATAGAAAAACAACTCGGTGTGGAGTTACCGCCGATGGGAGACCAGCTTCCAGAAGATGTCGAGAAGCAATTATCGGCTCTAACCGCAGCCGCCGCCGAAAGACTGCTGGGCAAAGACCAAGCCGAAATGCAGATGAAACAAATCCAAGAACGTATGGAAGACCCAGTTGTTCAGATGCAACAAAAGGAATTGGCAATCAAGGAACAAGACGTGCAGCGTAAGGCTTTAGAGGCTCAGGCTAGAATACAGGCTGACTTGCAGAAAGCTAAAGACCGCAACGAATTAGACGCTGAAAGAATTGACGTTCAGGAACGTATAGCGGGAGCCAAGATCGGAGCGGGTTCAGCGAAACAGGCTTTGGAAGCGGAAATGGAAGGAGAGGAAATCTCCAGCCGAGAACGCATCGAAGGAGCAAAAATAGGAGCAGAAGTGGCAAAAGAATTAATGAAAGAAGACGATGGCTGATGCCTCGTATGAAAACAGTTTTGATTACTTACGCAAAGTATTGCGTAATAAAATGAACGAAATAGCCGACAACATCTCCACTGGAGGTGCTGTTGACTTTCCCGAATATAAGCGAATGTGTGGGATCATCGAAGGTCTCGCTACTGCTGAACGGGAGTTGCTCGATCTTCAAGAGAAGATAGAGCATTCGTAACGTCCGTAAGGACGCAGGGGGAACTACGACCCCTCGTGAAGTCGTTGCAAAAGGAGAGAAAATGGAAGCAGAAATAGCTACCAACGGAGACGGTGCAGAGGAAGAGGTTACTACCGCTTCACAATTACCCGAACCGTGCGGTTGGAAACTTCTGATTGCAATTCCCGAAGTTGAAGATAAAACCGAAGGCGGTATTATCAAATCAACGGAGGCGATGCAGGAAGAAGGCTTATCCACCGTGGTTGGCTTTGTTATGAAACTAGGACCATTAGCCTATCGAGATATTGTCAGGTTCCCTACGGGACCGTGGTGTCAAGAGGGCAATTTTATCTTAATGCGAGCGTATTCTGGAACAAGAATTAAAATTCATGGGAAAGAGTTCCGTTTAATTAATGACGACACCGTGGAAGCGGTTGTCGATGATCCTAGAGGAATAGCCAAAGTATGAATATAGAAGCTAACCAAGAGACCACAGAAGAGAAAGTAGAGGAAAAGGTCGATTTACCTCTCGATGAATTTGGGTTCGCAGAACCCACCACCATTGAGAGTCCCGATAAATCCGATATTGAAATCGAAGTGGTCGATGACCGTCCCGAAGGGGATCAGGTCACAAAGAAAGACCCAGACGCTAAAGCCCACGAGGAAGAGCTTGAGGACGTTAGCGGCAGGGTACAAAAACGTATTGATAAACTCAAATACGATTACCATGAGGAACGCCGAGCTAAGGAATCGGCAGAGCGACTGCGAGATGAAAGTGTTCGTTATGCCCAGCAAGTTGCTCAACGTAACCAACAACTCCAGCAGGTATTAGCCGAAGGAGAAAAGGTTTTTGTTGAGACAGCCAAGTCCAAGGCACAAGGAGATTTGGATTCGGCAGAAAGGGATTATAAGTTGGCGTATGAAGCAGGTGATACCGATGCCGTAACACAAGCTAATAAACGCATGATGCAAGCTCAGTCTCACTTGATGCAGACAGAGCAATTTGTGCCAACTGAACCTCAGCAACAGCCTATTGCTCCACAGCAACAGGCAGTTCCGCAACCAGACCCGAAAGCACAGGCTTGGTTGCAAACAAATACATGGTTTGGTCAGGACAAAGAAATGACTTCTTTTGCGTATGGCGTACACGAGAAACTCGTGACTGAAGAAGGCGTTAGTCCAATGACCGATGAATATTACGAGAAGGTAAACACTCGTATGAGACAAGTATTTCCAAATAAATTTGATGGGGAGGAAACCCCTCGGCAGACTGCGACCCATCAAAGCACCTCGACAGTAGTCGCTCCTTCCACACGGAACAATAGCGGCAAACCTCGCAAAATGCAGCTTACTGCCACTCAGGTTTCTCTCGCAAGGAGACTTGGGTTAACACCAGAGCAATACGCCAAACAACTCATAAAGGAGATGTCATAATGGCTGAAAACGAAGAGCGTAGGATAAGCGGGGAAGACCCATCCCGTGAATTACCAAAAGAGAGGGAAGACGTACAACGCCCCTCTGACACTTGGGTCCCACAAGGCGTTTTACCCGAACCAAAACCGCAGGACGGTTATGTGTTCCGATGGATCAGGACTACTAGTCTGGGTCATTCGGATAACACTAATGTGTCCATGCGTTTTAGGCAAGGATGGGAACCCGTGAAAGCGGAAGACCATCCCGAACTGAAGATCGTGTCAGATCACGATTCTTTATTTGAAGGTAATGTCGAAGTGGGAGGTTTATTACTTTGCAAATGTCCCGAAGAAATTGTGCAAAAACAACGTGATTACAATATTGCGATGGCAAAAGCACAAATGGACGGGGTGGACAGCAATTTAATGAGCGAAAGTGATCCCAGAATGCCCATGTTAAATCCTGAGCGTTCTACTAAGATCACATTTGGTGGCGGTTCTAATAAATAAGAGCAGTTTTAATTATTAGTATCGCTTTGGTTTAGTACAAAAGCGTAAAGCAAGGAGAATAGGATGGCAGCTTCAGCAGCCCCTTATGGTGCAAGAGCTATCGGTACTCTGAGTGCGAGCGGTTCCTTTTCAGGAAAAGTTCAGCACATAAAGATTGTCGATGCATATGCCGTTAATATCTTCTACGGAGACTTTGTAAAACTTGTGTCTACTGGAACTATCCAGAAAGATGCAGGTACAACTACATTGACTTCTGTAGGAATATTTGTCGGCTGTTCTTACACACCAAATTCGACTGGTCAAAAGACGTTTGCACAAATGTGGACAGCGAGCACCAATTGCTCAACGGCAGATGACATCATGGCGTATGTAATTACGGACCCTGATGTTGTTTTCCAAATGCAAGGTGACGCATCCTGTGCGCAAACGACTCTTGGCAACAATGCAGCAGTAGTACAAACCTCTGGTTCAACAACTTTAGGTCGCAGTAAAAATGCGTTAGATGCTAGTACAGCAGCTACCACTAAGACCCTACCACTCAGAATCATTGACTTTGTTAATGGTCCTGACAGTTCTGTAGGTGATTCTTACACGGACACCATCGTAACTTTCAATTCGTTGGGTGCCACTGGTGCTTCTGTTACCACTAACCATCAATACCGTGACCCCCTAGGTATATAAGGAGAATAACAAATGGCTATTTCAAGAGCACAGATGTTGAAGGAACTTTTGCCTGGGTTGAATGCACTTTTCGGACTTGAATATGACGGTTATCAGGACGAATCTGCTTTAATGTATGAAAACGAATCTTCAGATAGAAGCTTCGAAGAAGACTTAAAATTAAGTGGATTTGCTCAAGCCCCAGTCAAGGCTGAAGGTGGTGCAATAAGCTATGACTCTGCACAAGAGTCCTTCACAGCAAGGTATACCCATGAAACGATTGCGATGGGATTTGCGTTGACCGAAGAAGCGATGGAGGATAACCTCTACGATTCCGTGTCAGCAAGATACACCAAAGCACTCGCTAGAGCGATGGCGTATACCAAGCAACAGAAGGCAGTTTATCCGTTGAACAATGGGTTTAGTGGTGGAGCCTTTAAAACAGGCGATGGTGTTACATTATTTAACACCTCACACACGCTAGTCTCTGGTGGAACAGTATCAAATACTTTCTCAACTCAGGCTGACCTCAATGAAACATCGTTGGAAAATGCAACGATCCAAATTGCGGGTTGGACTGATGAAAGAGGTCTTTTGATAGCTGCAAAGCCACGCAAACTAATTATTCCTCCGAATAGTATGTTTGCAGCGACAAGACTGCTAGATACCCCTGGTAGAGTCGGCACAGCCGATAATGACATCAATGCCCTTAGAAGCATGGGTGTGATTCCTGACGGTTATGCCGTCAATCATTACCTGACTGACACTAACAGTTGGTATCTAATAACAGACGTTCCCAACGGTCTGAAACACTTTACTAGGACTCCTCTGGAGACTAGTATGGACGGTGATTTTGACACTGGTAACGTGCGTTACAAAGCCCGCGAAAGATATTCTTTCGGGGTGAGTGATTATCTAGGCATCTTCGGATCGTCTGGTTCATCATAATAATTTAGGGGGCGGTTTCGAGTTCCGCCCCTTATTTTTTCTAGGGATTTTTTAATGTCTATAGACTGCCCTAGCAGACTTGCCAAGACTATAGATTTATTTAGGAGACTAAATTATGGCAACAACAACTTTTTCAGGTCCCGTTAAGGCTGGGACCATTCAAAATACAACAGGAACAACTTATGGGGATGCGGGTGACGTAACCAACATAGGTTGGGTTGTAATGTCACAAACGGCAGCATTTGCATACAATGCAGGTGCTAGTAATCTTTTAGCTAATCTACCAGCACAAAGTCAAATTATTGATTTTGTATTGAGTGCAGAAACTGTATTTACAGGATCATCTTCGAGTGATGCTAAGATTGATATTGGAACCGCATCTGATGCAGATGCCTATGTGGATAACTTAGGTATTTCAGCTACAGCAAGACGTATACCTCTAGGGGTAGCGGCTATTTGTAGTAACTGGAAAGACGTTGGTACAACTACTAAGATTGAAGTGGATATTACAACAGGTTCAGCTTCGGCTGGAACTATTCGTGTGACTGTTATATATGCTCAGAAAAGAGACCTAACATAATAATTAGGAGATAACTTATGGCTGATGCAGTAACATCACAAACCATTCTGGACAGTGGCGGCAGAGACTTAGTAATGAAATTTACCAATATTAGTGACAGCACGGGAGAAAGTGCGGTTGCTAAGATTGATGTTTCTGCACTAACATCTAGTGCTATAACAGGACAGTCGTGTAACCGAGTTGTCTTGCAAAGGATTTGGTTCAGTAATGTGGGTATGGGTTGGAAATTATATTGGAATGCAGATTCTAATACGTTTATCTGCCAAGCCCCTAAAGACTGGACGGATACTTGGGATTTTACGGATAGCAGTCAAACGCTACCTGGGATTC